>VFQQ010000053.1_pt1 | contig 294974 bp, 217 predicted proteins | sample 3512341 | NCBI WGS metagenome assembly VFQQ01 (sample SAMN10412373, study PRJNA504923) | tailings metagenome | isolation source: Relicate 2 Philex TSF1 revegetated site | place: Philippines: Tuba, Benguet | collected 2017-08-29
CGGTCCGAACCTCTTCCGGTCCTCGGCCAGAGGCCGAGGGTTTAAGAAGGACTAACACTGGTCATTCGGCCGGCACAGCCGGCCCTACCTCATTGAGAACGCATCATGACGACCTTTGCTGCCTGTCTGCTCGCAGTCACGTTGGCCCAGCCGCCGGGAGACGCCTTTGATCGCAGGAGCGATGTGGTCTACGGCCGCAAGCATGGGATGGCGCTGACGATGGATGTCATCACGCCGAAGGAGAACGCCAAAGGAATCGGCGTGATTTGGGTGGCGTCCGGCGGCTGGTACTCGGCTCACGATATGGTGCTCAGTGACGGACCGAACACCGCCATCGGCACGCTGGCCCGCCGCGGATACACCGTGTTCGGCGTCGTGATGGGGAGCCAGCCGAAATTCACGATTCCCGAACTGGTGGAAGACCTCAACCGCGCCGCCAGGTTCATCCGGGCCCATGCGGCCGAGTATGGAATTGACCCCGACCTGATCGGCGTCTGCGGCGGTTCGGCCGGCGGGCATCTGTCGTTAATGCTCGCCACGGCCGGCGGGCCGGGGAAGGCCGATGCGAAGGATCCGGTCGATCGTGAGTCGAGCCGGGTCCAGGCGGCTGCGGCCTTCTTTCCGCCAACCGATTTCCTGAACTACGGAAAGGACGGCGAAAACGCTGTCGGCCGCGGGGTGCTGAAAGACTTCCGCGCGCCGTTTGATTTTCACAGATTCGTGCCGATCGAAGGCGCGTTTCCCGGCGCCGGAACATTCGAGCGAATCACCGAAGAGGACGAGATTCTGAAAATCGCAAGGGACATCTCGCCCGTGAACCTCGTCACCGCCGATGACCCGCCTGTCCTGCTCATTCACGGCGACGCGGACAAGCTGGTCCCGATTCAACAGGCGGAGATTTTCAGGAAGAAGATGGACGAGGTCAAAGTGCCGGCGGAGATCGTGGTCCGACCAGGGGCCGGGCACGGGTGGGTCGACCTGCACAAGGACTGGGGGCTGATTGCGGACTGGTTTGATGCGCACCTGGTGAAGAAGTGAGCGCATCAGGGGGCTGACGCCCCCCGCTCGCCGTCAGCGCATTGGAAGAGTTGCGAGGCCGGCGATGGCGAGAAGGGCGGCGACGATCCAGAACCGAACCACGATTTTCGTTTCGGGCATGCCGCGAAACTGGAAGTGATGGTGCAGCGGCGCGCAGGCGAAGATCCGTTTGCCGGTGAGCTTGTAGCTGGAAACCTGCAGGATGACGCTGAGCGCCTCGGCCACGAAGACGCCGCCGATCACGGCGAGCAGCCATTCCTGGCGGATCGCGAGCGCGATGTAAGCCAGCAGGCCGCCCAGCGGAAGCGAGCCGGCGTCCCCCATGAAGACCTGAGCGGGTGCGGCGTTGTACCACAGGAAACCGAGCGTCGCCCCGACCATCGCCGATCCGAGGACGGCGAGTTCCCCCGCGCCGATCACATGGGGAATGTGCAGGTGGACGGCCATGATGCGGTGGCCCGAGAGGTAGGCGAGGGCCGAGAACGCCGAGCCAGCGCAGACGAGGCAGCCCGGGGCGAGGCCATCGAGGCCATCGGTCAGGTTCACGGCGTTCGAACTGCCGACAAGGACAAAGGCCCGCCACATTGCCCCCAGCCCCAGAACCGTCAGCCCGGGATACGCCCAGTCTGCGGCGAGTTGCTCGAAGTCCGGAGTTCCGGCCGCGAGTTCCGGGATCGTGTCCAGCACCGTCAGGCCCAGGCCGACGCTCAACGACCACACAGTCAGAGCGAAGAACTTGGTCCTGGCGGACAGGCCGCGGCGGCTGCTCGTGAGCTTTGTGTAATCGTCGACAGTTCCGATCGCGGCAAAGAGCGCCACGGCAACGAGACCGAACGACAGCAGCACGTTGGAAAGGTCGCCGCAGACCAGCGTGGCGGCGGCGATTGCCGCAACGATGAACACGCCCCCCATCGTGGGCGTGTCCTTCTTCCCTGCATGCAGCTGGTTCAGCGTTTCCGAGGCACTGTCGATCCGTTCGCCAATCTTCTTTCGTTTCAGCCACGCGATGGCGAACGGGCCAAACGCGAGCGCGGACGTGAAGGACAGCAGGGCTGCGGCGGCGATTCGGGCGGTGAGAAACGGAGCGTCGTGGTCACCCTCGGAGGCCAGAGCGCGAAGCAGCCACAGAAGCATATTGGGAACAACTGGAAACAGGCGAAACGGGGAAGGCGCGGCGACCACTGCCGGGCCGCCCGATTGAACTGCACAGCCAACGGGAAGGGAAGCCGACGCCCAAACTCGATTGGCAGCCAGACCTGGCGCGCCACCCCGATTGGCCGCGCAACGGCTTCAGATTGTCGCCGGCTGCGGTCCGTCAACGCGCCCATCACGGGCCCGTCACATCTCCGCCAGCGGTCCGATGCCGGCGATGGTGGTCTGGCCCAGTGGATACTTCTCCAGCAGTTCCCGGATGTCTTCCAGCGTGACCGATCGCAGGTCGGCCAGGTCATCCTCGATCGTCCGGTACTCTTTCCGGTACATCCAGTTCCCGCCCAATGACGACAGCCGGCCCATCGGCCGTTCGCCGCCGAGCACCACGCGCGAGGCGACCTTGTTGCGGGCCTGTTCGAGTTCCTCGAAGGTGATCGAGCGGCGGTTGACTTCGTCGTAAATCTCGGCGATTCGGGCGAGGTTTTCCGAAGCCGTTTCGGGGTTCGAGCAGAGGTACGTCGACCACACTCCGCTTCCCTCGTAGTCGTTGTACGACAGGTCGGCCGATTCCACGATGCCGGGGTCGACGAGGTCCCAGTACAGCCGGCTTCCGGAATCGTCGCCGACGACCACCGAAACGATGTCGGCGGCGAAGCGGAGGCGGTCGGTGGCGGCCGGGGCCGGGGCCATCTGGACGACGTGCTGCTGCTTCAGGTCCTTTTGCAGCAGCAGCTTGTTGGGCTTGGGCAGTGCTTCCGACACCTCGCGGTCCGGCCGGCCGGCGGCCCAGTTTCCGCAGTGCTGTTCACTCAGTTCGACGAGCTGCGGCCAATCGACATTGCCGGCCGCCGCCAGCAGGATGTTCCCCGCGCGGTACCGATCCTTGAAGTACGAGCGCATCTGGTCGACCGTCAGCGCGGAGACCGTTCCGACCGACCCCAGCACGCTGCGGCAGAGCGGATGTCCTGCGAAGTGCGATTCCATCGCCTTTTCGAGAATCGCAAACGCCGGCATGTCGTCGTACATGCCGATCTCTTCCAGAATGACCTGCTTCTCGGTGTCGAAGTCTTCGGTCCGCAAGGCGGGGGTCAGGAGGTTCGCCAGCAGTTCGAACGTCTTCGGCAGGTACTCCGGCAGGATGGCTGCGTAATACAGCGTCATTTCCTCGCTGGTGGCGGCGTTGTACTGGGCCCCCAGCTCATCGAAGATCCGGTTGACGTCATCGGGCGTGAAGTGGTCGTTCCCCTTGAACGCCATGTGTTCGAGGAAGTGGCTGACGCCGCTGACGGCTTCGGTTTCATCGCGCGATCCCGCCCGGACAAAGAACCCCAGCGCCGTGCTGTAGGCGCGGGGATTGACCTCCGCGATGATCTCGAGGCCGTTGGGAAGTTCGTGACGATGGAAAGACATTTGGATTCAGTGAGGTCGCGATGACGTTAAAAGCCCGGCTTCTGCAATCAGGTTCGGAACCCCTTTCGGAGCGCCACTTTGCAGTCCGGGCGAGAAGCCGGGCTTTTCTGGCCGGGGCTCTCCTTCTCATTCTTGCACATTCGTCAACTGCGGACCTCCTCGCGGGCGACCTTCCGCGCGTGCCGCCCGGGTTTACGATTACCCGGGTCACGACGCCGGAGCTGGTGCAGCACCCGACGATGGCCTGTTTCGACGACCGCGGGCGCCTGTACGTCTGCGAGAGCGCCGGCACCAACGCGAAGGCGGCCGACCTGCTGAAAGACCCGCAGGACAAGATCGTCCGGCTGGAAGACACGGACGGCGACGGCGTGTTCGACAAGTCAGTCGTGTTCGCTGACAAGCTCGTCTTTCCGCAGGGCGTCCTCTGGCACGAAGGGGTCGTCTACACCTGCAGTTCGCCGTATCTGTGGAAGCTGGAAGACACCGATGGCGATGGCGTTTGCGACAAGCGGACGGTGCTTGTGAAGTCGTTCGGGTTCAGTGGCAACGCGGCTGATATTCATGGACCGTTTCTTGGTCCTGAGGGGCGGCTGTGGTGGTGCGACGGGCGGCATGGGCACGAAATTCGGACCGATGACAAAGGCCTCGCCGGCGGCCCCGACAACGCCCTCGACATCCCCGCCAAACCCGAGCCAGGGCTGCCAAATCCTGATGGCACGCTGCTCTCGAAGGGCAAAGCGGCGCGCATTTTCAACTGCAAGCTGGATGGCAGCGACGTGCAGACGTTCTGCGGCGGGGGGATGGATAACCCCGTCGAAATCGACTTCTGGGACACCGGCGAAGTCATCGGCACCGTGAACCTCTTCCACGGCACACCCCGGGGCGACTGCCTCGTCCACTGGGTCTGGGGCGGGGTCTATCCGAAAGCCGACCAGCAGGAATGCATTGATGAGTTTCCGCGCACCGTCGGCCTGCTGGACGAAATCGTCAACTACGGCCACGTCGCCGTCAGCGGCATGTGCAAGTACCGCGGCGAACAGTTCGGCCCAGGCTGGGACCAGTCGGTCTTCATTACGCTGTTCAATACCCACAAGGTGATCCGCACCACCCTCGAACGCTCCGGCTCGACCTTCAAGGCGACCGCCACCGAAGACTTCGTCGTCTTCGATGATCCCGATTCACACCCGACCGATGTCCTCGAAGACGCCGACGGGAGTTTGCTCGTTGTCGATACGGGGGGATGGTTTCGGATTGGGTGTCCGGCGTCGCAGGTGGCGAAGCCGCAGATCGGGGGGGCGATTTATCGCGTGCGTAAGGAGGGCTCGCATCAACTTGCCGATCCCTATTTCACACAAGTCGATTTTTCGCGGCTCTCACCAACAGAGCTTCGAAAGCTCCAGAACGACAAACGGCCTTGGATAGAGAAGAAGTTGTGGTCTGCGCGAGGCGGGCCCATGGAGTGGCTGAAGAAGGGAGTGCATGGAGCTTCAAATCCATGCATCAACACCGCGTATTTCAAAGTTCTGTTCAGTGACCAACTTGCAAAATTCCGCGAGGTCGACTTCCAAGGAAGCCCGCAGCTGCTCAATCTGACTCAAATGGGCCTCGAGACCAATGTTGTTGACCTGCTGCTCGGCTATCTGAGGGAACCAGAAGTCGATCGCCTGGTTGAGCACTCTGTCATTCATGGACTTCTCGAAGTCGGCTCGGCACGCGCACTGCGGGAATCGCCTCGCGACGAGAGCGACAAAACAAATGCTCGGATCCAAAGAGCGCGGTTGGTTGCCCTCGACCAGATTCCCGATGCAAGACTACGCCAGGATGAAGTTCTACCGCTGCTCGGTTTCAACGATCCTGAGCTCCAGCGCACCGTCTTCGACGTCATCTCCCGCCGCGACGGTTGGGCCGCTGGTGTTGTCGATCTCATCGGCCAGTGGCTGAGTGATTCACAGATCCCCGACGACCGCCGCGCCATCATCCGCCGCTTCCTCGCAGAGCGGGCCAGTGAAACCTCGGTCCAGTCACTCATCGCCTCGCAGCTCGCCCGCACCGACCTCACCGCCGACGCCCGCAACACGGTGCTTGATGCCATCGTGAACGCCAAAGTCGCTGCCATTCCCGGCGAGTGGACGAACGGCCTCCGCAGCGCACTTCGCTCCGACGCTGCCGCGCAGCGACTCGTGATCGCCGCCGCGCTGCGTCACAAGATTCCCGATCTGGGCCCGGACCTCGACGCCATCGCCGAGAATCAGGCGACCCTGGTGGACCTCCGCATCGCAGCAATGGACGTCCTCAACGTCCGCGACCAGCAGCCGCTGTCGAACGAGCGCTTTCAGTTTCTGCGGGCCCAACTCGACAGCGACGCTGACCCCGTCCTGACCGCGACCGCCGCCCGCGTCCTCGCGGATTCGCCGCTCTCGCAGCATCAGTTGATCGCCCTCGCCCCGGCCTTCGACTCCGACCATTCCCTCCTCGCTCCCACCCTTCTGCGAGCGTATGCCAACCTGAAAGATGCCAGTGTGGCGACGGCGCTGCTCAAGCAACTCAACGCGACCGCAGACTCGCTGTCACTGCCGGCGTCCGAACTGTCACGCGTGTTCGCCACTGCGCCGGAGGACATTCGGAATCAGGCCACCCCGCTTCTGGCCGCACTCGGAGTTGATCCCGCGAAACAGGCCGCCCGACTCGCCGAACTCACCGAAGCGACCCGAACCGGCAATGCCCGCCACGGCCGCGAAGTCTTCTTCAGCAATAAGGCCCTTTGCAGCCGCTGCCATCGCGTCAACGGCCAGGGGGAAACCATCGGCCCCGATCTCTCGATGGTCGGCGCGATCCGCCAGCACCACGAACTTGTCGAGGCTGTCGTCGAACCGAGCGCCAGCTTTGTCCGCAGTTATCGGCCCGTCATTCTCGCCACAGCCGATGGCCGCACCCACACCGGCGTCATCGCCAGCGAAACGTCGGCGGAAATCACCCTCCGCACGGCCGATTTCGCGGAGGTCCGCATCCAGCGTGGCGACATCGAAGTGTTCAAGGAGGCCGACCTGTCGATCATGCCGGCCGGGATCGACCAGCGGCTCACGCGCACCGAACTGGCCGATCTGATCGCCTACCTGGCGTCGCTCAAGGAACGGCAGCCCTGATCCGGGACGAGGAGTTCACCGCCGAGACGCAGAGGACGCGAAGAGTCGAGAGGAAGCAGGCAAGGACTGGGTGGGTGTACCGCATTGACAGCCTCCATCTGTCAATTGTCTTTAGTCAACAGTCATTGGCCATCAAGTCCGACCGTCCAATGACAAATGACCATTGACGAATGACCAATGACAAATCGTTTCCATCCAAACCGGCCGCCCTTCACTCCACCCGCGACATCGACCTTCTCCGTGTCCTCCGCGTCTCTGCGGTGCCCCCCTTTTTCGCCCGTCGCTTGACGGTCGCACGCGGCCCGTGTGTCATGCTCCTTCGTTGATTTCCCACCACCTACGAACAGGTTTCCGCCGATGAGCGCCGCCGACCGGAAGACGTTCCCCAAACTGCACAACGCCATGTGGCCCGGCCTCGTCGGCAAGGGCTCTCCCGGAGCGGAACCGTTCCTGTCGCTCGACAAGATGCTCGAGCTGACCGTCAACGCGAGCGTGGATGGCCAGAAGTTCGATGGCATCGATCTGTTCCTTTTCGATCCGCATATCCCGATCGATCTGTCGGACGACGATGTGAAGCGTCTGGCGGACAAGGTCGCCGCGAAGGGGCTGGCGATCGGCTCGCTCGTCGCCCCTGTCTGGCCGGGGACCGTTGGCGATAGCGCCATGGGCTCCCCTGAACAGCGGGCGAAGTTCGTTTTGGCTGTGAAGAAGGCCTGCCGCATTGCGAACCTGCTGAAGGCCCACGGCGTTCGGAAGTACGGGGTGATCCGCATTGATGCGGCCGACGGCCCGACGCACTGGTACGACGACCCGAAGGGGTCCACGAAGAAGATCGCCTCAACGTTCCGCGAGGCGGCCGTGGTTGCCGCGGCGAACGGCGAGCGGCTCGCGGCGGAAGGGGAAATCTGCTGGGCCGGCATGCACTCGTGGAAGAACATGGTCGACCTGCTGGAACAGACCGACATGCCGGGGACCGTCGGGTTCCAGGCCGATCTGGCCCATACGTATCTGTACCTCATGGGCTACAACGCTCCCGAGCACGCGCTGCTGAAGGAAGGCTATTCCCCGGCCGAGTTTGACGCGGCCTACAAGACGATGACGGACGCCCTGCGGCCGTGGACGATCGATTTCCATGTCGCCCAGAACGACGGCACGGTCCACGGCAGCGGCTCGCACGATAAAACCGGCCGCCACTGCCCGGCCGATGACCCGAACGGCAAACTCGACATCACGAAATGCTCGGGCTACTGGCTGCAGGGAGCGGCGGACCGGGGGATGCAGCACATCTGCTGGGACGGCTGCATGTTCCCGAACGCGACTTTGGAGAAGCCGGAGACGTGGAACACGATTTTGGGGGCGATGGTGAAGGTCAGGGAGGCGCATGGGTGGAGTTGACCAGCAGGCACGATCGAGCCCGGCAGGGCTCGTCGCCGGCGCTCCATCTCCACCGAGGTTCTGGAACCAGGGCTTATTCCAATGCGACTCGTGGTCATGATGCTGATGCTTGTTTCGAACGCTGTCGCGCAGGACGACATCTCGGGCAAGCTGGTGACGGTTATTCAGTTCAAGTCCCGCGTGACGACCCGTGATGGGGAACTGAAGAGGCACATCCCGATTGGCGCCAGGATCCTTGTACGCGCTGTCGAAGGCGACCGAGTTGTTCTGTCGTCGGCGGACCTCGAGTCACCGCCGGAATATGTCGACCGCGACTGTGTGGTGCCGTCTGAGGAGGCCGCGGAACACCTCAGGCGACGGGCGGAATCGGAGGACACCGCCGCCGCCTGGAACGATTATCACGACTTTTTGAGCAAACAGGATCCCTTGAAGGCCTTCAACTGCCTGGTCAGAGCACTGGAGCGGGACCCGGATTACGTGCGGACATACATCGGATTTGGCCGTGAGTTTGAACTGATCGGGAAAGAAGAAGAGGCGGAGCTTGCTTACGTCCAGGCGGAGCATCTGGGACGTTTTTTCGACCTTCATTTCGGCCCTGAACACCAGTGGTTCGGCCGGTCGCACACGATCGGCTACGTCCATCCCCATGTTCACGGACTGGCGCCCCGCACATACCGGGCGTTTCTCGAAATCGAAGCCGGTCTGTCTTCATTCTCCACATCTGCCAGTGGAAGTTGGGCAGAGCGCCATCGCCGGGCAGAGGAGCACTTTCGAAACGCCTTGGGGCAGGATCTCAATTGTATTGCCGCCTGGTGCGAACTCTCCAACGTTGCGGCCTCGCAGGGAAAACTGGATGAGGCCATCCTGGCGATGAGCGCCATTGTTGACCGGCGCCCCGACGATCACGTGCACCTGCTGGACCGGGCGAGGCTCTGGGAGCGGAAGAACGAATTTGATCTCGCGAAACGAGACTTCGATGTGGCCGTTGTCGTCGCCGGGACATGTTCTTGCGCCCTGCGACAGCGATCAGAATTTTTTCGGCGACAGTCGTGCATACCTGAGGCGATCGCGGACCTGGAATCTGCGTTCCGAATTGATAAGAAGCAAAGCCAGATCCTGGCTCAGATGGTTCGGCTGCAGGCCGAAACTGGCGACATCGATGGGGCACTGAAGACCTGTCGACGTCTTGACGCCGTTGAGAAACAGCAAATGGCATTGGGGCCCTACGAGGGATGCCTGTGGGAAGCAAAACGAGATTTTCCAAAGGCGCTGGAGTGCTACAGATCCGTGCCTTATGGAGCGATTGACGCGTGCCGACTGTCCATGAAGCTGCGTGATTTTGAAGGCGCCCTGGAGGACTGCGACCGCATGCTGCTCGACTGCGAGGAGAAGATTCTGGAATCGAAACGGCGTGGAAGTGCGATCACATACCAGGATCGCCTCGCAATCTGTCGTCGGACGCGAGGCTATCTTCTGGAACAACTCGGTCGGCACGAACATGCCTTGGTGGAGTATCGCGAGTGGTCCCGGCTGTCGCCGAATGATCGCCATGCCCTTGCAACCTGTGCTCGCGTCCAGCAGCAGTCAGGGCTGGTTGCTGAAGCTGCCGCAACACTGAATCGCGCCTGGAAACTCGAGAAGGTCACCAGCCCCAGCCTGATCGCCCGCGGTCGACTGAAGATGATCGAGGGTGATGCAGCGGGAGCCGTCGACGACTTGAGTGAGGCGATTTCTCTCGAACCGAACAACTGGGTCGCCTTGAACGCACGAGCCCGACTGCGCGCGACCTCTCCAGACGACACCGTGCGAGATGGTCGACTGGCGCTGGCCGATGCACAGCGTTGCCAGCAGATCCTGAAATCGCCGAATTACGAATTCCTCGTCACTCTCGCAGCCGCCCATGCGGAGTTGGGAGAGTTCGCCGCTGCCGAAAACTGGATTGCTCAGGCGAAACAGCACGCCCACGATCCGGTTCGCGAACGGATTCTGATCATCCAGGCAGCGCAGTACCGGAATCGTGTCCCCCATCGAATCGAGCCCTGGGAGGCCTATCTGCCGACTCTGCAGTAACCGTGCCGATCACTCCCGTGCGAGTGCAAGTGCTGGCGCTCGTCGTGACGCGTCGTGCCGGGTGCTGCCGCGGCCGATTCTCAGCGGAATGGAATCGACTCGACAAAGCCAGCCCGGCTGCCCGTGAAATCGGGGAGCCGCATCAGCCATTCGACGATCACTTTTCCAACGGCCGCGAGCGATTCGCCCGAGCAGTTTGCCGGCAGGTCGTTGCGCGTATGCCAGTGGGGATAGTCGAAATCGATGAGGTCGGTGGTCGGGATTTTCGCAATCTCATTCAGCGGCAGATGGTCGTCCTGCACTTCATGACGACGGCGGGCGATGAACGTGCGCGAATTCACGCGGGCCGCCGCAGCCCACACGCTTTCCGTCACCGTTCGGGCGTACCGCCAGGAATTGACTTCGTGGTAAATCTTGAGGTTCTTGCCAGCGATCATGTCGAACAGCACGCCAGCGACATACCGATGTGCCGGAGGGTTCTGCACGTACTCCCGAGCAAACCAGGTCGAGCCCAGAAAATACTTGTCCCGGTTCGGGTCGTAAATCAGTTCTTCCGCGTCGAAGAACACGAAATCCACCCCGTAGCGGGGCCGAATGTCCTTCATCAGCCGGCCCAGTTCCATCAGGAAGGCGACGCCGCTGGCGCCGTCATTCGCGCCGAGAAACACTCCCTGGCGGTGACGAGGAAGCAGTTCGCGATCGGGAAACGGGCGGGTGTCGTAGTGGCAGCACAGCAGCACGCGTTCGGTGGTTTGCGGGTGCCAGGTGACGATCAGATTCTTGAGCCGGGTCGGCTCTCCGGTTTCCGGGTGAGGAACATCGAATTCCTGGAACGTACAGGCGGCCCCCAGAGCCGTGAAATGATCCACAAGCATCTGCTGCTGGCGGGCCATCCCCTCGGTGCCGGAAATGCGGCGGCCAATTCGGCAGATGGCTTCGAGATCGGCGAAGGCCCGCTGGCCATCGAACGCTGGCGGCGCCTGAGCCGCCGCGTCAGGGCCGAGGATCGCCAGCAGCCCCGCGGCGACGACCGCGATCAGCCAGGTTCTTCGATTCATTCCACGCATTACATCCGTTCCCTTGCGTCTTCAGGCCAGCCAGCATGATATGCACTCCGGCAGCAGGCGGAGAATGCTGGTTTCACTCGCCCCGCCGGCATCCCGGTTCACTTTCTGCATCGCAACCGATGAACGTCGTCATTCTTGGGCATCCCGACAGCTGGTACGCCGGCGATCTGATGCGTGCCGCTGCCGCCCGGGGCGACCGGGCGATCGTCTGGGATTTCACCCGGCTGTCGGCCGAGATCCAGTCCGGCGGGCAGACGATGCGGCAGGGGGACGCGGCATTCCAACAGATCGACGCCGTGCTGGTGCGGACGATGCCGCCCGGATCTCTGGAGCAGGTCGTCTTCCGCATGAACCTGCTGGGCCGGCTCGAGGCGGCGGGTGCGACGGTGATCAACTCGCCGCGATCGATCGAGTGCGCAGTCGACAAGTATCTGACGACCGCGCTGCTGCAGCAGGCCGGGCTGCCAGTGCCGCAGACGTTTGTCTGCGAGAACAGCGACGATGCACTGGCGGCGCTCGAGCGGCTGGGGGGCGATATCGTCGTCAAGCCGCTGTTTGGCTCCGAGGGCCGGGGGATTGTGCGCGTCAGCGATCCGGACATCGCCCTGCGCGTGTTTCGCGCCATCGAACGAACGGGAGGGCTCTTGTACCTGCAGCGCTACATTGACCACGCCGGCTTCGATGTTCGGGCGCTGGTGCTGGACGGGCAGGTGCTGGGCGGCATGAAACGGCGCTCCACCAGCGACTTTCGGACCAACGTCTCGCGGAACGCGCTGCCGGAACCGCATGCGCTGACTGCGATCGAGTGCGATTTCGCAGTGCGGGCCTCTCGCGCCGTGGGGACACGCATCGCTGGCGTCGATCTGCTGTACGACCGCACGGGCGAACTGTTCGTCATCGAGGTGAATGCGGTGCCCGGATGGCGCGCGTTTCAGCAGGTGACGGGAATCGATGTCGCCGAGGCCCTGCTCACGGCGGCGGACCGGCGCTGAAGTCGTACCGGAAGATGCCTTTCGAGGTTCGCACCTGAATCCAGCCGGCCGTCTGGTCACGGTCGATGACGAATCCGTAGCCGCCAATGTACTGGCCCAGCAGATCGTCTCCGACCTGGCGCCCCGTTCGCTTGTCGAAGCAGCGAATCCGGTCGTTCCGCAGTTCCTGCCCATTCTCGTCAATGAACAGGACCGCGTCGTTGATGACCAGCAGGGGAATGTCGGTTGGTTGATCCAGCGGAAAGACGGAACGATCAAGATTCAGCGTCCACTTCAGTTTCAGCGTCGCCGGATCGAGGCCGTAAACGGTTCCGTTGGCATACGGTCGTCGACGGTTGCCGACGAGCATCAGCGGCGGTCGCAGCTGTTCGATGGCGGGCGGCCCAAACACGCAGATCATCAGCGCGAACGGGTCGTCGATCGCATAGACATCCGCGACTTCCCGCGACAACTCAAGTGGAAGGCTCGCCTGCTGTTTCCCGCTCGCAACGTCGAACAGCCGAATCGCCGTGGGCTCAACCGTTCCCACCAGCCGGCGTCCCACCAGAAATTCGACGGCATTCGCCTCGACCGCATGTCGCCAGCGAATCTGTCCGCTAACCAGATCGAACGCGGCCAGGCCAGAGGAATCGGCGGCGGCGGGTGACGGACTTTCCCGACTGCGAAGAACCGCGGTCGCGCCGATGGTTCCGCGCCACTGACCGGTCGATTCACCGAACGGACGATCGGCCAGGAGCCGGCCGTCCAGCGGATCGAGCGTGACGATCCGGTTCTGTCGCGGCAGCACAAGCAACAGATGGTTCTCATCTCCAGCGGCCAGCGCGTCGGCAGGAAACGGCCGCCGATCCCAAAGCCGGCGACCGGTGGCGGTGTCGCAGGCGACCAGTCGATCGAATTCGCGATAGTAAAAGCGGGCGGATGTGACCGGCCCGGTTTGCGTCAGCGGCCGGCCGAAGTCGTCAAGATCGAGCGGGTGGCGTCCCGGTGCGACATCCGACAGGCGCGGCAGGAAACTGACGCTCTGCGACGCGACAGCGCCCCATTGGTCGATCCACGGCACATCCCAGATGTGCGTCGCGCGGCGCTCGCCGGCTTCATCGAATGGAACGATTCCGAAGAGCCCAGTTCCTGCCTGAACCAGAACGAGCGGGCCGACGGTCTGAGCCTGCCGGTAGTCGGCCGACTGCGCGAGCGAACGATTCGACTTCGGAAGATCGATGCTCCACGGACTCCCCTGCCCGGCTCCCGCAAAGTGAACCCCCATCGACTGCCGGCGGCGGTCAAAGCCCTGGAGCTGGAAGTCGACTGACAGCCCCGCCAGATCCGCCTGCGGATCGGGCTGGACCGGCATCGGCCACTGATTGATGAACGAGTTCCACGGCCGGACGGCGGCGGGAACCGGCGCTGCCTCGGGCCAGGGGGGAGCGATGTTTCGCGTTGTGGATCGGGCCAGCTGCCGGGCCCGGGGGGCCACATCGCCGCCGAGCGACTCGAGCCGCATGATGGCCAGGCGTCGGCGAAGAAAATCGTGTGTCGGCCGGTGGCTCCGCTGGGGTTTATCGAGGAAGGCCAGTCGACGTTCGGCCCCCCAGTCCGTCGCGGTCAGAAGTTCGAGCAGATCCGCGACTTCGCTATCGCGCCCAGACTGGAGCCGTTCGACCAGCCGATCGAGTCGATTCTGCAGGGCCGGGGACAGCGACACGACTGGCGAATGGGGCTCGGGCGAATCGACAGTCCGCTGCGCGATGCTGGCAGCGGCCAGGACATCGGCCCGCAGTCGAACCCGAGGCGCCCGGTTCGTCTCCAGCCAGATGCCCGACAGCACCGGAAGCGGCGTTCGCTCGATGAGCGCGATCGCAGTCTCCGGACGCCGATCCAGCAGGAACTCAGCAACGTAGTCCAGCACTTCGTCCGCGACGGGAGCCCCGACATGCGCCGCAGGATTGTCAATGAGGTGACACTGCTCGGCCACGGTTTCCTGACGCACCAGCATCAATCGTGATTTCCAGCGCACCGCCTGGGCGTCGGTGGCTGAAATCGCCTGTTCCGCTTCAGTGAGTCGCCCCGCCGCGGCGAGCCACTGCGGCTGGGTCGACAGTGCCGGCGATCGGGCTGCCGATTGGGCGAGAGTCGGGTGCAGGGAGATTTCAGCCGGCGATTGAACAACGATGCCTTCCGGGGTCCAAGTCAACGTCCGAAACTGTTCGATTCCCTGCAGCGGCCGCCCTTCGATCTCATGGTTCCAGGCCACGCTGCGGATGGCGGAGCCGGTTTCAACATCGAGGGCGACGGCGCCACCCGATCGCAGCGGCAGGAGATACCTTCCGGCAGCGGCAAAGCCCGTCCCGGCGGGGGGAGAAATCGGCGCCGACCATACGAGTCGGCCATCCTCGGGATCGATCCGTCGCGCCTTGTCGGGCGAAATCGTCAGCAGCGCAGCGCCTGCCGTAACGACAGCCAGCGAGTCGCCCCGGGGCTGGCTCCACCGCTGCTCGCCAGTGCGTGCATCGAGCGCGATGAGGGCGTTGGACTCTGGGCCGGCCCAGAAAATCTGCGATCCGAGACGGACGAGGACCGGTTCCCGCCAGCCGGTCCACATCCGGAACCGGGGCATGCTCGTCGGCACAGACATCGGAGGAGGTCCCGCGCCGCGCCAGTCCTCCCGATCGCTGCGATGGATCCACTGGATTCTTCCATTTCGGGCGTCGACGGAGACGACGGCGCCGTTCCCTGTCGCGCAGACGATGCTTTCGCCCGTGGCATCAATGATGGCGGGCATCCAGCGGCGGCGGGAATCCGTCATCAGGCTGAGACCGGCGTCACCCAGACGCGTTTGCCAGCGAAACGACCGCGTCGCTGCGTCCAGCGACAGCAGGAGCAGTTCCTCGCCCACCTGGACCGCCATGACGAGCTGCCCTCGACGCTCGGCCGGGAGACCCAGAATTGTTCCCGGCGCTTCGCCGGACGGAAGCGGGAACTCATCGATCGTCCAGCGATGTTCGCCGGTGGCCAGAGATCGGGCCGTCAGTTGCGTGGAGTACGGCGGCGCGGGGCGGCCTTGTGCCGGTCGAGGCTCGATCGTCAGTACGTCGCCGCCGACGATGACCAGCCGTCCGGCGATCGATTCGCCAAGCGCCGCCCGCAGCGAATCCAGAGAGCCCGACCGGTTCTGGGACGCAGCGGGGCCTGCATCGGGCGGCGTCCATCGCACGCGTCCGTCGCGATCAATCGCCTCCCGCCGCAATCCCGAGACGATCATTCCATTCGCGTCGATCCGCGGCCGGTTGAGCATCAGAAGTGGATGGGCCAGTTCCTCGAAATCGAAGCAGAGCATCCGCCAGTCGTTGAGGGGGGCGCGCTCTGCCAGCGAGTGTCGCCAGACAGGTGCTGTTGCGGGCAGCAGATCGGCCAATTCCAGGTGACTGCCCGGCGCGGCGGACGCATTTGCCCCGGATGCCTGCGGAACGAGCCGTGTGGCGTCCAGTCCGTGAACCAGCGCAGCGAGGTCAGGCGGAACCATCGGCTGAAACCTGGCCCACTGGCGCTCGGCGGAGAGACGATCACCCAGCGTGTAAAGCGCGATCGTCTGCCAGACAATCATGCGCGGCTGCTGCGCGACACGGGCCGGCAGATCGTCGAGTTCGAGCAACCAGCGGTCGACCGCATCGACACAGTCGCTGAACTCTGCCGAGTCGAAGCAGCGCTCGGCAAGATGCACACAGGCCTGTTGCGCGGCATCCGTCAGCGGAAACCGATCGACGACTGCCCACAATGCCGCGGTTTCATCGCGACCAAGCGCAGCCGCCAGCTCGCGGCCGGCCAGAGGTTCGGTGATGGCCCGATACTCGTTGCGGATGGCCGGCGGCTGTGTGCGCAGAAGCGTACGCACGGCCGTTGGCGCCGACTGCAGCACTCCGCGGCAGGGAACAAGTGCATCAGGTCGGCCGGAATCGAGCAGCGCCCGCCACCGGGACGCGGCGGTGAGCAGGTCGCCGCGGGCCAGTTCCATTTCCGCCGCCGCAAATTGGACGCGGGCTTCGTCGTCCACGTCGACCAGCAGCGAGTAGTGCAGCAACTGATCCTGACGGTCCTGCGCGGAGAGACGCCCCACCGTCGCCTGACACAGCAGGGCCGAAACGCACAGCAGAATCAACCGGCTCGTCACGTCGACCTCAATGCATTCCGAGCTCGCGCCTCAGGGAGTGCAGGCTTTCAGTCAGTTCACTCACGGTGGCTTCGAGGCTGGCCACGCGCTCTTCCAGTGCCGCCAACTGGGCGTCCGGTCGCGACGGCGCGACAGGCGCCGGCGCGCTGTCCTCTTCGGAGGAGGAGAAATCGCCGGCCGCCAGCGTCCGCCCTTCGTCCGATTGATAGAAGTTGTGGTCCACTTCGACCCCGCGGCGATCGAGCGGTCCATTGGCCTGGATGTAGCCCCGTTCGAGCAGCGAGGCGAGTTCCGCGCGGAGTTCTTCCTGCGAATCGATCGGCACCATGCGGCTCGCGCGCGTCCGCAGTTCGCCCGGCTGCTGACGCCCGCGCAGGAGGAGTTCTCCCATAATCGCCAGTTGCGGCTCGGTGAACGGATAGGCCTTGCGGGCATAGTGGCGGAATCGTTCCGTTCGCCCGCTTTCGGTATGCACGACGGCCACCAGCCCCAGTGCCCGTAATTCGTCGAGGAAGCGCTGCACCTGTTCTTCCGAGTAGCCCGTCACCGGCTCGCGGTTGCTTTTCTGGTTGCAGCCAGTGGTGGCGGCCTTGAGCGTCAGCGGGTACTGATCGGGCGTCGTGAACGCCTTTTCGATGAGTACGCCGAGGACACGTCGTTGCGGGCGGGAGAGTTCGCGGGGACCGGTGGGGGCGGCATCCGCCGCAAGTGCATCGTCAGACATGATTCCAGGAGTCGAAACATGAGCCATGCAAGCTGGCAGGCGGCATCCTCACCGCCACCGTCCTCCTGATTGTGGCTGCTTCCCGACAGGATCGGAACCGTGCTTGTGCACTTCTCGACGGGAAAGTCGGCAGCGAGCAGCATCTGCGGCACAGGAAGCGGCAGGATCTGCGTCTCCGCAGGGAGGCGACCGGGGGATTGCTCCAGTGTGCTTCCACCGCGTCGTCGGGCAATCGATAAACCCCAGTCCCGGAAGATCGGGGGATGTCACGGCAAGGTGCGACCAATGGCGGACTGCTCATTACGACGAACCCGATCGCCATGGTCGGCCATGACGGTCCGGCTCGTGGCTGCGCTGCCGCTGGCGATGCTGACGGGCTGTCAGTCGGCGACACACACAACCCGCGGAGCCGCACAGGGCGCGGGCGTCGGCGCTCTGGCCGGGGCCGTTCTCGGCAGCCGGGTCGGCAAGCCCCTGCAGGGAGCCGCGATTGCGGGCGCGGCGGGCGGAGTGATTGGCGGCGCTGCCGGCGCTGCCGAGGACTTGCGCGAGAATGAAGAAGAACGGAGCGCAGACCAGCGCTACCAGCAGGCGCTTTCAATCGCCCTCAGGAACGAAGATGTGCTGCAGATGCTCGCGGACGGGCAGTCGGAAGAAGTGATCCTCAGCACGGTTGAGAAGTCGCTGTCGAACTACGATCTGAGCCCGGCAGGAATGGCTGTACTGAAAGGCGCGGGAGTGAGCGACCAGGTGATTCTGGCAATGCAGAATTCGCTCCGGGTGCGCAGGCCCGTCACACGCCGCACGGTGCGCTGAACGCGCCTCGCTGAACACAGTGCGTTGAATTCGAGTCGCCGGCGCGCCTCGTTCACGCAGTCACGTCGCCGAAGGCATGGCCGTCTGGCTCAGTGCGCGGCCTTTGAGGCGCGCGTCACGAGTGCCGCCGCCCAGTCAGTCAGGTCTTCCGGCAAAGCGGCGTCCTGAAGCTGCGAGTAATCGATGCTGCGCGAATACGGTCCCTCGCGGTAGGCCCGATTGAACGTAAACTGCAGGTCCAGCGGAACCTCGGCTTCTCCCTGTCGCAGCGGCACGGGAATGACCGGCAGACTGGATAAGATCGGTGCGCGAAAAATCCGATAGGTGATGTCCCGAGGTCGATCCCAACCCCGATTCACAACCGCCACGTAATCGGTCGGCCGCATGGTTCGCGCGAGGTTCTGCTCCAGCGAAGTCCCGGCCCAGAGTCGGCGGCCCTGCCTGAGAAGATCGATCTCGATGAGAGATGTCGAAGTTTCCAGCAGCTCATTCCGCTTTTTGAGATAGTCGTCGAGGTCTCGCCCGGGCTGCTTGTTCGACGGACTGAGGATCTCGATGACCGTCACGATTTCGTGCCCGCGACGCGCATCCCGCACCTCCACGAAGCTGACGGTTTCGCGGTCCACGATCACCTCGTAAATCTCGAACTCACTGAGGTCCGTTCGCGGGCGATCAAGAACCGCCGTGGAGGCTTCCGCCGTCTGAAAACCGGAGGCCTGTTCGAAACGGCCGATGGCGACATCCGGAATAATGCGACGGACCTTGTCCTCCGTGAACACGCCGACCTGCTCGCGATTCGCAAGCTGGGCGTAGTACGGCCCAGGCAGCGACTCATTCAGATGGGCGCTGATGGCGGCAGCGAGCCGGTCATGCAAATCGGGCCAATGGGCCGGGTTCTCCAGAAACGGATCCATTCCAGGAAACGGCGATGGCATACGTGCAACTCCGGCGGCGGACAGACGACCCCTGCATTGTAGCAGTCCGGCCGAGCCTCACCTCGCGAGAAATCGCTCGTCTCGCTCGCCTACAGCGCTCCGTGCGACCGCCGCGGCGCAATCGCAATCGCTCCGATGGTGGCGATCAACAGCAGGGTTCCGGCGATTTCCACCGAATACAGGTACTGCGAAAACATCAGCTGGCCGAGGCCTCGCAGGGTTCCCAGCTGCTCGGGCGTCTGGGCCGTCGTGGAAACGACGGCCACCACATTGGCGTCGTCGCTGGCCTGGGCCGCGTACCGCAGCTCCGGCTGGCGGCCGGGCTCGACTGGCAACGCCTTGCTGAGCGCGAAGAGCATGCCCCCCAGCAACACAAACCCGGCCAGAGTGGCCATGAACGGCTGCCGGGCGCGTTGGTCGTAGATCGTCGCGCCTGCCTGCTGGGCGAGGGCGATCACGAACAGGAAGGTCACCACGATCGCCCCGGCGTAAACAATAATCGTCGCCGCAGCCAGAAACGGCGCCGACTGCATGAGGAACAGCCCACAGACGCCCAAAGTCACAATCGCAAACCACAGGGCCGCATAAACCGGGTTGCGGTTCGTCACCATCAGAACGGCGGCAACAATCGCCGACACGCCGAAAATCGCCGTCATCGCTCGGGACACATTCGCATCCAGGGCCGGCGTCAAGCGTCCGGCGAGAATGGCGAAGGCGGCCACGCCGAGGAATGCGGCCACAATGCGCGGCCGGCTTCCGGACGCAGTGGGCAGCAGCCACCACACCGCCGCGGCGCCGAGAATGAGCGGCAGAATCAGCTGCCAGGAGTCAAGAATCGCAGTCATAAACGGAAGGCTTCGCCGGTCGGCGGATCATCGAGGAAACGAAGTCGGCGTGGCGGGCCTTGCAGAAGCTCGCCATCGAGGGGTTTCATCTGTTCGGGACGATAGAGGATCGGGCGCGGGGCGTCGAGGACGCGGAGCGAATCATCCGCCTGCGGATGGATCGCCGCGCGAATCGGCCGCGGCGGTGCGCTCGCAGCCGCGTTGCTGCAAGTTTGTCGCGGGCCGCGCGAAGAACGTACAATCCAGCCAGTTGATCAAACGGCAGGAAATGCCGCGGCGTCTTCTTGTCGGTTGCGCAGAGCGGCCGGATAATCAATGGCGGCGAGGAAAAACGCCGGTCCCGGCAGGGAAACAGGATGCAGGTGCAGCAGACGATCGACTGGAAGTTGCTTCAGGAGTCCACCTGGGCGTGGATTGGTCTGATAGTTGCGATCGTTGTTCTCGCGGTCGTCGTGGCAAAGATCCGAGCCTTGTTTTGGGGTGATGAGGATCCTGCGGGCGACGTTCAGCAATTAGTCCAGGGAGCCGAGGAAATGCGCCGCACGGGTGCGCTGACCGAGGCGGAATTCCGATCCATCCAGAGTCGCGCGGCACGTCGTGCGGTGGAAGTCACGCTGGCTCAGCGGGGACAGACGCTGCCGGAAGGTCGAACGACTTCGACGGAACGGTCGGAACAGTGAGGCAGCGTTCACGAACCGAAGTCGATGATCGACATCGGGGACGCGACGCGACCTCAACCCGCGTGAGCTGCCGGTTGGCGCCTCATGCAGCCGTTACAAGGGTTGCCACCGGCAGCCTGAGAACACGGTGACCACTGCGGCAGGGCGGTTGCGATCAACGCAGAATGCGGAATCGCTTCCATCCGGCCAACCCGTGAATCGTTCATTGTTTCATGACGATTCATGACTCACTTCTCCGCCTGCCGAATCAGGGAAGCGGCAACGGAACAGACCGTAGATCGGAACCTGCTGGTCGATCGACCGCTGTGAAGGAAACTGCATGCCCTCGGAGAAAGACTTCACCCCCGGCAAGAAAAGCTCGACGGGGAAGAAGAACGCCAACTGCTCCTTCTGCGGAAAGAGCTATCGCGACGTCGGGCCCCTCGTCGAAGGCCCCGGCGACGTGTACATCTGTGGCGAATGCATCGATCTTTGCCAATCGATCCTCGAACAGGAACGAAAACGCCGCGGCGATTCGAAAAAACTGTTCAACCGCATCCCCACGCCGCGCGAAATCGTCGCGCACATGGACAAATACGTCGTCGGCCAGGGGCGGTCGAAGAAGACCCTCGCCGTCGCCGTGCACAACCACTACAAGCGGCTGCAGTTCTCCGAAGAACGCAACGGCGACGTGGAAATTGAAAAGTCCAACGTCCTGTTCATCGGCCCGACCGGCTCCGGCAAGACGCTGATGGCGAAAACGATCGCCAAGCTCCTCCAGGTGCCGTTCGCCATCGGCGATGCGACCACCCTGACGGAAGCCGGCTACGTCGGCGAAGACGTCGAAAACCTCCTGCTGAAACTGCTGCATGCGGCCGACTTCGACATCGAAGCCGCCCAGCGCGGGATCATCTTCATCGACGAAATCGACAAGATCGGAAAAACCAGCCACAACGTCTCCATCACCCGCGACGTCTCGGGCGAAGGCGTTCAGCAGTCTCTGCTGAAGATGCTCGAAGGCACGGTCTCCAACGTGCCTCCGCAGGGGGGCCGCAAGCACCCCGAGCAGCAGTACATCCAGGTCGACACCACCAACATCCTCTTCATCTGCGGCGGAACGTTCGCCGGCATCGAAGAGATCGTCGGCAAGCGTCTGGGCCGGAAGATGATCGGGTTCGGCAACGATCCGTCGGTCCTTGCCGAACGCCGCGGCGAGCTGCTCTCGCAGGTGAACGTCGACGACGTGCTCGACTACGGCATGATTCCCGAACTCGTCGGCCGTCTGCCCGTCATCAGCACGCTGTCGCCGCTCAGCGAAGACGACCTCGTCCATGTGCTGACCGAGCCGAAGAACGCTCTGGTCAAGCAGTTCCAGAAATACTTCGAACTGGAAGGCGCCGAACTGGAGTTCACTCCGGGGGCGCTCAAGGAAGTGGCCCGGATCGCCAAGCAGAAGGAGACCGGCGCCCGCGGACTTCGCTCGGTGATCGAAGACGTGATGTTCGAGCTGATGTACGAACTGCCCGACCGGCAGCGCGGCCAGCGGTACATCATCACCCCGGAAGTCGTCCGCGGCGAAACCAAACTGCTCGGCGGCGAAGGTTCCGCAGCGGCGTAACCGTCGTCGACAGAAACCATCGACAGCCCAGGGGTTCCCCCCTGGGCTGTTTTCATTTCAGGGGTCCCGCGAGACGGTCAGTTCCACGCGCGACTGCATTGTCTGGTTCTCAAACTGCACTTCGACGACCAGCCCCTTCACCCAGTTGAGCAGCCTTGGGGAATAGCTGGACGGTGGTTCGTGCAAATGGCTCAGCGACAGCCGCTCGAAGAAGGGACGCTGGTTCCACACATCCGCAGCCGCCGGCCAGGCCGTGGAATACCAGGGCTGGTGCGTTGAGAACTGGAAGTCCGGAGGATCGCGGCGGTAGTCGCCCCCCAGCGGACAAACCACCCTCGCCCCCAGCACCCGCGACGCGGCTTCCAGCGCCTGATTGTCGCCGATGTTCAGCTGCCCGGTGAACGAATCGAGCAGCTTTGCGTTCACCCGCGAGGCTTCGCGTTCCAGCAGGTATTGCTGGGCACGCAGCAGAGGGGCCGCCTGGCTGCCCCCCAGGTCGCCAATCGTAAGCCGCAGTTGCGCCGGACGCGGGGCCTGCCGCAGCGCCAGATGCGGCGTCGCCGCCTTGAGGGTGTCCGCACTGAACGCCATCGCGAACCAGTCGTCCCACTCACGACCGGCATTCAGCCCGAATGGGGCCGACTCGCGCTCGCGGCGCGAATTGTCCGTCGTGAAATATCCATCGGCCTGATTCACACGCGGCAGGTTGAGAAGAGACCGAAAGGCCTGCTGATGCTCCCCGATGAACACCGGCGGCCGGGCCTGAGTCTGCTCGTCCAGGAGCACCTGGCCATGCTGCATGCGAAACGGCGCCGCGCGGTCGACCACACCGGCGAACAGACGCGACTGAAGGCCGGCTTCCACGAGCGCCAGAACTTCCGGCCCTGCGCTGATCGCGTCGCGACTCGGAGGCGCCAGCCAGCCGGCCATGGCCCCCAGATTCTGCCGCGTGAAAGGGGTGATCGAGAGATCGAGAACGATTTTCTCACGGCCATCAGCGGCAGGTTCACGCGTCAGGCTGACCGAGACCGGATCCATCCGGCGATACAGGGCCTGATAGGCCTGAGCGAATCGCTGATAGGCGTCCACTTCCGACTTCGTCACGCTGGCCACCAGCACATCGGCCACCGGAAGAAACGACCGCCGGGCCCCGCGCAGCGAGTCCACCACCTGATCGCCCACGACTAACGGCAGCGTTTCGTCAGCCCGCTTTCCGAATTTGGGGGGGAGAAAACCGCCATCCACCAGTTCGTCCAGCGAGGCGTGCGGCGATCCTTCTCCAATCGCCGCCAGGCGTGCGAGCGCGACAAGTTCCACATCCGCCTCGGCCCGCATGCGGCGCGTCATCTCGACCCGGTACGCAGGGCTGACCAGTTGCCGGATGAACGGGTCGGAGAGATATATCAGAACAGGATTGCCGGCGGCGATGGGGTGCTTCGTGCGGGCGTAACGGAACTCGCGAAGTTCCGACAGCGGACGAACCCCACGCCCCGTTTCGAGGAATCGCCGAACCAGCGCTGACGATGTCGTCACGAAGTGGATCGGCCCATCGACGACGTAGTAGGAACGAACGACATTGCCAGGCGACGTCAGCAGCGACACGCTCTTGCCGTCGATGTCCAGCGTCTCTTCCGTCACTCCGCCCGCCGCGACGGCAGCCGCACGCTGTGCCCGGATGGCGACTGCCAGAATGCCTGGTTGCTGTTCGCAAAACAGCACGCCGATCGACGCCCCTTCCCGGACAAACGGATCGGCGCCAATCACCGCCATGTCGCTGATGGCGGCATCCCCCAGCAGCTTGCCGAGGTCGCTGTCCTTGAGCACCAGTTGGCGCTCCAGCCGTCCGGAGATGTCGTAGTCGAGACTGCGTGTCGCGACGATTTCCCGGAGATTGCCGCCCCAGGTGGTCAGGGTGTCGCGGAACCAGAGGTAGTTCCCGTAGCTTCCGAACCGGACGTAGAAACACTCCTCCGGCACGCGCGCTGCCAGCGCCTCGATCTCGACTTCCGCGACATCCGGAACCTCAATCGCCGGCGGCAGCGTGGGCGTCGGCAGCGGCTGGTCGGCCGGCTCTTCCCCCTCACGGTCATCGAGCATGCGGTCGGTCTGCATCGCCAGACGCAGTTCCTCAAACCCGAGAAATGCACCCAGCAGTTCGTTTTCGTTCCACGAACGCGATGTTGTTCCTGTCGTGGCCAGTTGCAGCCCCAGGCGTCGGGCCAGCATGGGGACCGTGTAATTCTCAACCAGCGGCAGTGCACCGCTTCGAGTCGCCCCCGACTGGTACTGCGACCACCAGCGTTCCAGCAGACGCCGGTGCGCCGCGGCATCGGCGGCCGGCGTTTTCTCGAGGCTGGTCGTCGTCGTGCCATCGCAGAAACGCACATTGAGGGGAGCGTTCCCCTTAAACAGAAAATAGGCCCCGCGAGCAGTCACCTGATTGGGGTCCGGAGTGCCAGGCAGCGTCTCGCGGAAATAGGCCGGATAGAACAGTTGACCTTCCGGCGCTTCGACATGAAACGTGACGTCGGACGGCTGCCGGGCGAGTCGCGACGTGCGGATGACGCCGACGCCGAACGGGCTGCCCTCGAACAACTCGAGATGTGTGCCGTCGTCGGCAACCGCGAGCCCTGAAATGGCAGTCAATGCAAGCAGTGCTGCTGCGATTCTCGTAGTCAACGGCATGGCGCGAAACCTGAATCTGCAAAGGAACGGGACGACCCGCCTGGCAGGCGTCTCCACGCGGAGAATATCACGCGACGCCGCGCGACCTGCGGAGAATTCTCTGGTTGCCAATCCGCCAGGCTGGCTGAAGGTCCGACAAGCGGACCGGACTGCCCACGGCCGACGCTCGAAATTCGCCGGAAACTGTCGTTGGCATTGCAGTTGCCGATAGGACGAAGCCGGGCCGGGCCCATCCGTAATTCCACACACCATGCTCAGTCAGAACGTCTCCGCCGAATGGGGTCTTTGTGTCGATTGCCGCTTCTGGCAGATCGAACCCAAGGCCATTGCCACCCATCAGACTGCAGGCCTGTGCTCGCAGCCCGAACTCAGCCGGCATCGCCTGCGCGTGACGGGCAACAGCGGCTGCCAGGAGTTTGCCAAAGGCGCCACAACACGCGGCGAAGGGAGCAGCATCAAGCCCCCTCCAGCACCAGCCAGCCCCGGCACTGCCAGCGACCCGGCCAATGAACAATAATCGACGCGAACGAATATCGACGCGATGATCAGGCCGGAATCAACGCCACTGCTGCAACGCCAAGAGCGCGCCGGCGGCCACCTGTCTATTGCGATTCCGTCTCCGCCGCATTTCGACGCCATTCATCAATGCGCCCCTGCGCCTTGTCAAACTCGGCCCGCCGCGTCGGGTTGACCACGCAGCGAAAACCGGTGTGGAACGTGCCGGAATTGAACTCGGCCGCCATGCGGGCGGCGCATCGATAACCCGTGCAGCTGTTCACGTTGCAGAGGAACGAACCGCCGCGCGTGACGCGCTTGATGATGTGCGGCTCGCGCGAGTCGTGGCTTTGCGACGGACCCTGCGGATTTCGCTTCGGGCTGACGGCGTAGTACTGGTCGTCGAAGTAGTCGGCACACCATTCCCACACGTTGCCCGACATCTCATACAGGCCGTATCCATTCGCCGGAAACGACTTCACCGGCGCGGTTCCCTGGTATCCATCAAGATTCAGACGCTGGGCGGGAAACATCCCCTGCCAGTAATTGCACTGATACTCGCCCCTTGGCTCGCGCTCGGCGCCCCACGGGTATTTTTCATTCTGCCGACCGCCGCGGGCGGCGTATTCCCACTGCGCTTCCGTCGGCAGCTCCTTGCCGGCCCAGCGGCAGTAGGCCACCGCGTCTTCCCACGACACATGCACGACCGGGTGATCCATCCGATCCTCAATCGTGCTTTCGGGTCCATCCGGATGCCGCCAGCTGGCGCCGTCCACATACTTCCAGACCTCATACTCCCACAGCGGCACCTTTTCCTGCTGCAGCACCAGCGCTTTTCCACTGAACGCCGGGTTAAAGCACATCGACCCGGGCTTCACCGTCTTGTTGCGAAACAGCGCGGGGTCCAGTCCGCTTCGTGCAAGTTCTTCGGCGGTCACTTCCTTCTCGGCGAATGTGACGTACTTCGTCATCCGGACGAATTCAGCAAACTGCCGGTTGGTCACTTCTGTCTCGTCCATCCAGTAGCCGTCGAGCGCCACATCGTGGGCCGGAGTTTCATCCGGCTTGATGCGGTCAGGGTTCTCCTCGCCCGGCCAGTCCGAACCCATCCGGAATTCTCCTCCGGGTATCCACGCCATTCCCCGCGGTGTGGCTGCTGGCTCGGTGACGATCAACGGCGGCTCGGTGGGCCGCGGCGGGATCGCTTCCACTTCCGTCGCCAGGGACGGAAGCGTCGAACCGGCGGCGCTGGTCCTCGGCGACTCACCGACCGGTCGACTCCGGCCGGCGCCGCTGACGGGCATCAGCGCGGCCGCAGCGATCAGTCCTGCACATCCGAGACCGACGGTGATCCACAACAGGCCGCCCTTCATCGTCTGGTTCCCTCAATCACGCCGGGTTGCCGACATCCACAACATCAGTGGCTGCATCCGCAATCGCCGCATCCACCCCCGCCGCCGCTCTCTTTGGGAACGAGGCCGGTCGCCGCAACAGGCTGGACTTCGACAATGCCCAGACCGGCCGCCGCCGCCTGAATCGCCAGCCGGGTGCATTCCGGACCGCGCTCGTTCAACACATACAGAATCAGTTTTTCGCGATCGAGCGTCCACTCCAGATCGACGAGTTGCAGGTCGAGATTCCATTCGGCGATCCGATTCTGCCACGCCTGGAACTCATCTCCAGCGCGTGTCGCCAGTCCGGTGAACTCGAACTGATCTTCCGCGGTCGCTTCCCGAACGACGATGAAATCCGATTCCGGGGTTTCGTCCTGGCGCGGGCCGTTCTTCAGCGTTTCCAGAACTGTCGCAAGTTCCAGGCCCCGATGCGTCCGCACAACGACCTTCTCGCCGCGCTCGCGCCGCTGCTCGGCGACCACCTTCGCGACCTCGGGAATCCGCCCGTAGCGCACAAGTACGTTGACCGGCATCGGTCCTTCCTGACTGACTGGTGTCTGCATCCCCGTATTCTACCCGGACGACGCCGAAAGTCCCGCTGTGAACGACAGCAGGGTGCGAACGTCAAATCGTCCGGCGCTGCGGGCCGTCATTGAACCGGCTTCATCCACAGCTGCAGGTCGCCGTGCGCCGTCAGCTTCTGCCAATCGTCGTCCTGCAGACGACGGACGACCCGCGGATCGGCCGTGATCGCCAGCCCGACTTCATTCAGCAAATCCCCCCCCGCACTCGTCGACTTGAAGACCGCCAGCCGGTTCTGGCGCTCGTCGAACTTCGGCGTGTTGTATTTGTGGCCGATCCACGGACGAACGCGGGTCATGGCCGCGGCCAGATACCCGAGTCGATCGTCATCCGTCAGCAGCACGGCGTCGGCCTGGCGGTCATTCAGTTCATCGAACATCGCCCGCTCATCCGCCGTCAGAGCAAAGCCCGGCGGCACTGCGGATGTCGCATTGATCAGCAGGAAGGCCGCGTTGTCGGACACGGCGAGCGCCGCGAGCGCGATCAACGCGAGCGGCGCCGCAGCCCGCAGACGAGTTTGCAGCCAGTCCAGAACGCGCTCGATCGTGGGCAGGCCGGCGAGAAACAGGGGAGTCCAGATGTATCCGCGTGTGAAGTGAATCGGCTGGCGAGGCGTCAGGAACCATTGGTGATTGGCCAGCAGAAACGACACGCCCGCAGCGACTGCCAGGAACCGCACCTCTCGCCTCCACGCTCGATCGCGGCGGATCGCCAGCCAGGCCAGCACTGCCGCCGGAGCATAGGCGAGGAGGATCGTCGGGCCCGAAAGCGTCCAGCCGAGAGTCCAGGTGTGCTGAATCTCACGATGCTGGGGGAATCGCGGCAGGAACCCGAAGTAGTACGCGGCGAACGAGGCCGCCGTCAGCCCGAACGCGACCAGAAACCCAGGCGGAACCGGAGCCCCCGCGGGCATCAGCCGCGAAATCACCGCAAATGCTCCGACGATCGCCAATGCCTGAGCGCCGGTGAACGGATGCGTCGTCGCGATGGCAATGAGAAGGATTCCGGCAGTGCGCCAGCGGCTCTGCAAAATGGCCAGCCACAGCCCGAGCATCAGCGCATGGTAGACCGCTTCCGTCGGCAGGATGAGGTTCCTGCCGAAATTGAGGCACCACAGCCCCTGCCCCGGATCAAGCGCCAGCAGCTGCCAGTCCCACGCCGCCCCCACGACCAGGTTGCTCAGCACCTTGCCAAGCGCTAGCACCCCCCCCGACCACATCGCCAGCAGGTAGAGCATGACATGCCACCGCGAATGCGGACGCAGCCAGCTCACCAGCGCATACATGACGCGCGCACTGGTGATCGCGCCTGCCGCCTGAACGACCAGCAGCGCCGTTCCCGGCGACAGGCCCAGCGGGCCGATCATCACGGCCAGTCCCAGCATCAGCCAGTGGACGTAAATGGCGGGGGCAGCCGCATCTGGATCGAACGGATTCGGATAACAGGGGCCCACTCCGCGGTCGAGAATCGCCCGGGCGTTGGCCACGTAGTACGGAAGATCGTAAGTGGTGAACCCCGTCGCAGTGTCGCCCAGACGCTGCTGGTGGATCAGCGGAAACGCCAGGAACGGCGCCGCTGCGACCAGCGACCACATCAGGGCCGCCAGTTGCCCCCGGGAGATGTCGTGTCTGGTGGTGGCCGGAGTGGTCATGGACGGGCCAGTCGGGCCGGCATTCACGGCATTATGCCGCACGGGCCACAGGCTCGTGCAGCCAGGTCTGATCGGCATGCCCTTCAGCGACCCGCACCAGCGCTGCGCGCGCCCGCGCCGCCGATTCGCTGGCCGCGTGCTCCAGTTCATTCAGCTCCTTGATCATCCGCAACATGGTGACGTTCTCCGGCGCAGCGCCGCAGAAAATCTTGTCGTGAATGGCCCGCGCCCCGGCTTCGCTGGGATAGAACAGTTCCTCTTCCAGCTTTTCGCCCGGGCGAACCCCCGAGAACACGATTTCGATGTCGTCGGGATATCGCAGACCGGACAGCAGGATCAGGTCTTTGGCCAGATCGACGATGCGAACCGGTTCGCCCATGTCGAGAATCATGACGTGCCCGGACGGCCCGATGGCGCCGGCCTGGATGACCAGCTGCACCGCCTCGGGAATCGTCATGAAGAACCGCTTCATCTCCGGATGCGTGACGGTGATCGGCCCGCCCGCTTCGATCTGCCGGCGGAACGTCGGAACGACGCTGCCCAGCGAGTTGAGCACGTTGCCGAACCGCACGATCATGTAGGACGTTTCCGAGGTCCTGGCGAGCGCCTGCACATACCGCTCGGCAAGAAGTTTCGTCGCCCCCATGACGCTCGAAGGCCGCACAGCCTTGTCGGTCGAAATCAGCACGAATCGTTCGACGTTCCAGCGATCGGCCGCATCGGCCACGGCCCTCGTGCCGAAGATGTTGTTCGTGATGGCGGACTGCGGATTGTCTTCCATCAGCGGCACATGCTTGTAGGCCGCCGCATGAAACACCACCTGCGGACGCTCTTCGCCGAACACCCGGTCGAGCGCGGCATCGTCGTTCACGTCGGCCACGAGAAAGCGAACCCCCGTCTGCGATCCGAACTGGCCGGCGAATTCGCGCTCCAGCGTGAAAACGCCGAATTCCGACTGATCGTAAACCACCAGCGAACGGGGACGCAGTTCCCAGATCTGTCGACAGAGTTCGCTGCCAATGCTGCCAGCGCCTCCGGTGACGACCACGCGACGGTCGGTGATGTAGTCGCGGATGGCCTCCACATCGAGCTGGTTGGGCTCGCGGCGAAGCAGGTCGTTCACCGTGACATCGCGCACGCCCAGCGTGAAGCGGCCATGAATCATGTCATCCACCATGGGGATGACGTGCGCGCGGATGCCGTGCTCGGCACACTTGTGCAGCAGCTCGCGGACAATGCGCCCCGAAGTCCCGCCGGGGATCAGCAGATGCCGGGCTTTGGTCTGCCGCCGCAGCAGCTGCCAGTCAACGCCCGACGCGAACACCGGCAACCCGCCAATCCAGGATTTCTGAGTCTCCGCGCCCGGGTCGATGAAGCCCTTCACCCGGTACTTGTTTTCAATGGGCTGCGTAGCCTGAAGCATTCGCAGAATCGCCAGCGACTCCGGATGCACGCCGTAAATCAGGGCCCTCTGCTTTTTGCGTTTCACCAGGCGTGGACGCAGCACTTCGATATACGCCCGATAGGCCGTCCGCAGCACGCCCACGGCCAGCAGACTGATCGCCAGATCGGCACAGACGACCGCACGGGGAATCTGAATGCCGGGCAGCAGCACGAGATCGAACAGGAAAATGAAGATCGCACTGCCGAAAGATGCGGCCCCCAGCGCGACGAGATCGGTCACCGTGACATAGCGGTACGTCCGCTTCCACTCCTGCAGCAGCACGCAGAAGGCAAACTTGATCGTCAGCACGAATGGCAGCGTGCCGGCGGCAATGGCCGAGAACTCCTGCGGAATTTCAAAATCGAACCGGACGGCATACGCCAGCCAGTACGACAGGGAATACAGCAGCAGATAGACCGGAAGGATGACGGCGAGGCGATTCGGCATTCAGGTCTCCTTTCCTTCCGCCTGGCCGAGAATCAGGCTGCACACGGGGCAGACTTGCTGATCGCCTGCTCGAACACCGCGCGGATGTTGGCGGCCATCAACTCCATGTGCGTGACCTCAAGCGTGGGATGCACCTGAAACATGAGGCTGGTCTCCCCCAGCCGCTGCGCCACGAGCCGCCGGTGTTTGGGAGCAAACGGCTTCATGGCGAGTTCCCGGTAAATCTCACCGCAGCTTCCGGGCCCGCAGGGGACGCCGCGCTTCTGAATGGCGACAGCAATGCGATCGCGAGTCCACTCCGCAGGGAGAGCCGCAGGATCAATGTACGCGTAATACTTATAGAAACTGTGCTGAATGTGCTCGGGGGGCTCGACAAGCAGCAGCCCTGGCAGATCGGCAAGACGGCGGTCCAGCACAGCCGCGTTCCGGCGGCGTGCGGCAACCCACTCGGGCAATCGCCGCAACTGGACCCGCCCGATGGCCGCCTGCATTTCCGTCAGGCGCCCGTTGGTGCCCAGCGACTCATGCAACCATCGGAACAGCGTGGCATGCTCGCGGTGATGGACGGCGTCCCAACTCTTCCCGTGATCCTTGGCGCTCCAGGCACGCTTCCAGACTTCGCGGTCATCTGTCGCGATCAAGCCCCCCTCGCCGCCCGTCGTCAGAATCTTGTCCTGACAAAAGGAGAAGCAGCCGATGTCGCCGAATGTGCCCACCTGCCGCCCGCGATATAAAGCGCCATGTGCCTGGGCGCAGTCTTCGATCAGCGGAATGCGACGACGACGCGCCAGATCGCAGATCTGATCCAGTTCACAGGGCCAGCCCGCCACATGTACGACGACGATGGCCCGCGTTCTGGAAGTAATCAGCGGCTCAATGGCCGATGCCGTGACGTTGCCGCTGATGCCGTCCACATCAGCGAAGATCGGCGTGGCGCCGCACATCGCAACGCTGCTGGCCGTCGCCAGAAAGGTTCGACTCGGCACGATCACTTCGTGCCCGGCCCTGATGTTCAATGCCCGCAGCGCGACTTCCAGCGCCACAGTGCCATTGCTGACGGCGATGGCGTGCGGCAACCCGAGGGCCGTTGCGTACTCCGCCTCAAACTGCCGAACTTCGTCGCCCGTCCAGTAATTGACGCGGCCGCTCGCGAGAACCCGGTCCACAGCGGCTCGTTGGTCGCTATCGAAGACCGGCCAGTCGGGGAACGACGGCGTATTCGTCTGCGGAGCGGGCGTCCGGCGATCGTCAGGTATGCGTGTCACAGCGATCGAGCATCCTTGCCTGATCGGGCCATCAATCTGTCTTCCTGACGGCATCCTGCCGTCCATAAGTCGAAGCGCGGCAATTTATGCCGGCATTCCAGAAAGGGTCAAGACGGGTGTCGCCAGGCCCGCAGAGCGCCGCTGCGCGCGAAGGACAGCTACGCAAAAAGGCCCCGGCAATGATGCCGGGGCCTGGTATGTTTCGACACCTGGTCCGTGGATTACGGGCCGGCGGGAGAAACAGCCTTCTTGTTGTCGTCATTGTCGGCGAGGGCTGCAGCACCCAGACCGATCCCCGCGAGACCGAGCAGGCCTCCGAGTCCAAGTCCGCCGCCGCCAGCTCCGCCGCCACCAAAGCCACCGCCTGAACCACCACCGAAGCCGCCACCGCCAGCACCTGGCGGAACATCACCGATCGGCGGAAATGCATCGCCGAGATCATCGCCCGTCGGAGCCAGCGGATCGGTCGCCGGAATGATGTCCGAAGGAGGAGCCGGGGTTCCCGTCAGCGGGCTGTCCCCATCCTGCATCGAGACGGCGATCACGTTCCCGCTGTTCGCGGTGGCGATGGCCGGAGACACGATCACCGAGAACGCCGAGAAGCCTTCTGCACCAGCCGTCACGAACGAGTAGACGCCTGGGGCGACTGCGCTGAACTTCAGGGATCCATCCTCAGCCACCGGCGCCTGATGAACAACGGCCCCGTTTCGCACGAGGAACGCATTCAGAGCATGCACGCGGAGCACGTCGCCCGTCTGCGGATGAATGCGTTTCAGGCGACCGAGCAGGCTGCCATCGGCTTCCAGACGCACCGTATGGTGCTTGATGTTGGTCTGCGGGAGTGCTGTTTCCGTCGGCAGGTCCGGCAGGACATCGGACGGGCCGTCGGCACGCGTCGGAACCGGTCCCGGAACCCCACCGCTGACGTACGTCCGGGCCAGACGGTAGACCGTTGCGTAATCGACCGGAGGAACGGCGAGCGTTTCAACCTGCAGGTTCAGCTGCGATTCCGCAGCGAAGCTGGCAGAACGGATCGCGGCGGTCGAATCGACCACCTGCAGGCCGTAAGCCGCATAGCCGCTCGGGCCGTAGGCCACCAGCGTGTAAACGCCCGGAGCCAGCGAGGCGTTGAACACGCCATCGAAACCCGGAGCCACCTGGGTGACCAGTCCGCCGTTCTGGAAGAACGACACACGAACATCAGTCAGGTTTCGCACCATGCCAGCCGGGCCGATCTCCTGGATCGCCCCGGAAATGGCCCCATTATTCAGCTGAATCCGATGAGTCCGTGCCACGCGGGACAGGCTCGAGACTTCCCGCTCCGACAGCAGTTCGGCGGCAGCCGAGGCAATCGTCTGGGAGGCCGTCGCACTGGTGTCGGCCAGCTGCGAATCGGCAGCGACCCGAACAGGGGTGGCAGCAGCCACAGCCGCCTTCGGCTCAGTGCGAACCGCCCGTCGGACGCGGGCGGCGCCCTGCAACTGAGACAGCGTGACTGAGGCGCCGACAGCGCTGACGCTGGAGATCACCACGAGTCCGACGACAGCCTGTTTGAGCCGTCCGTTCATAATCATTCCTTTGCCCCTTTTCGCAACAAAACACGAGCGCGACATTGGCCGCTTTGGGTAAATTACGGCAGCGTTCCGACCGTTTGCAAGCGGCGAACCCGGAAAAACCCGAATTGACGGACAACTTGCTGCACCTGACCCAAACTGCAATCCAGCATGCGATTTCCGCTCATTGGCCGCACGCCAGTTTCGACCGCTTTACCATTTTTTCAGATTCATCCGGACCGATGCCGCTTGGCCACATCGCCGACCGCCAGAGTCAGTCCACAAACGCAAACTCGTTCGACATCAGCAGCACCTGGGCGGCCGCCGGCCAGTCAAGCCCCTCCGACACCACCAGCTGAGAAAACTGCTGCTGCTCGGCCGGGCTCGCACTCCGCCCCAAGCCCACGCGGAACATCTGGTTGACCCGGTCCTCGGTGGAGGTTGCCGCGAGCGCCCGTTCGGCGACCGCCTGAGCCATCTGCTGGACGAACGGGGAGTTCATCCCGTACAGGGCCTGCTGCGGAACAGTCGTCTGCGGACGCTGGGCGCTGGAGGCATCCGGCGTCGGGAAATCGAAGGTTCGCAGAAGCCCGGGCAGGTTATTGCGGTCCACCAACTCATAAATGGTCCGGCGACCCGTAAACGGCTGCGATTCGATGTTCACCGGGCGACCGTACATCTGCGGTTCAAGCTTGCCGGCGACCGCCAGCCAGCTGTCCCGCAGCGATTCGAACTCGCGGCGTCGCCGATTCATTCGCCAGTACAGGGTGTTCTCGGAATCAACGCTCCGCGCGTCATCCCGGTCGAGACTCTGCTGCCGCCACGTCGTGCTCAGCAGCATTTCCCGGTGGAGTTCCTTGATCGACCAGCCGCTGGCGATGAAGTAGTCCGCCAGGTAATCAAGGAGTTCGGGATGCGACGGGGGATTCGCCCGGACGCCGAAATCGGAAGGAGAATCGACGAGCGGCGTGCCGAAGTGGGCCAGCCAGACACGGTTCACCAGCACGCGGGCCGTCAGCGGATTGCGGGGGTCGACAATCGCCCTCGCGAGTTCCAGCCGGCCGCTTCCCTGCTGAAACGCCATCGCCTCAGGGGCGAGAATCCGCGGGAAGCGCCGGGGAACCTTGTCGCCGCGTCGCCCGGCGTTTCCGCGAACAAACACGACCGGCTCGGTCGGGGCTGGATTATCGAAAACCACCATGGCCCGGGGCGGAGCGCCGGGAGAATCGACGTTCAGCTGGGCCAGTTTTTTCTCCAGCTGCTTGAGATGGTCGCGATGATTTTGTCCGAAGTAGCGTTTCGTCTCCGCCGCCGGAAAGTCGGTCACCGAACGCTCGCCGTACAGCACTCGCCTGACTTCCTCGGCGCTCGCGTCCGGCAGTTGCGAAGGGGCGTCCGATTTTCCGTCGGTCGCCGCCTTCCACTCAGCATCGACCGCCGCCAGCAGACGGCCGTACGCTGCCGCCAGGTCCACCAAATTGGCCGGCGGACTTTCCATCAGCGCGGCTTTCAGCCGGGAATTGACGCCTCCCTGGGGATCGACGAGTCGGGCCTGCAGCTGGTCGGCGAAGGCTGCCGCCGGGGCGTCGGCCAGCGATTTCCACAGGCCAAACACCGGGTCGCCCGCCTTGGCGGACCCCAGAAACAGCTTCCAGCGGCTGACCAGGCGTTCCGCCGGCTCGCCGTCCTTGTAGGCCACGGCGAGGCCTTCCGGCAGTTTCTTTTCGTCCTTGAGAATCGCCTGGAGGTAATCGCCGGCACGGGTTCTCAGGTGCTCCTGAAGTTCGAGGTACACCCTGGCTTCGTAGTCATCGCAGTCTTTCTGAAGTTTGGCGAATTCCGTGAGATAGGCTTTGTACTCGGGCGACTCGACGGCTTCCCCGATCAGCGGCAGTTCTTCGGGCTCGTTGCAGCTCGCAAACACGCCATACAGCGAGTAGTAGTCGGCGGTTGGAATCGGATCGAACTTGTGGTCGTGACACCGCGCGCAGCTGACCGACAACCCCAGCAGCCCGCGAGTCACCACGTCGATCCGGTCGTCGATGATGTCCTGCTGATTGTTGAGATACCGGCGGCCCACGGTGAGGAACCCCAGCGCCGCCAGGGATTCATCGCCGGGCGGCCGGCCCAGCTGATCAGCGGCGAGCTGTTCGAGAATGAACTGGTCGTAGGGCTTGTCGTCGTTGAAGGCCTTGATGACGTAGTCGCGGTAGGTGAACGAAAACGGGTAGAACCGGTTCTCGGTGAACACGTAGCCCTTCGTGTCGGCGTAGCGGGCGACATCCAGCCAGTGGCGGCCCCAGCGTTCCCCGTATTGCGGCGACGACAGCAGACGTTCCACCAGCTGTTCGTAGGCATCGGGCGACGCATCCGCCGCGAAAGCCTCGATTTCTTCATAGGTCGGGGGAATTCCGACGAGGTCGAACCACAGCCGTTTCGCGAGCGTTCTCCGGTCGGCCTCCGGGGAGAGCGTCAGGCCGGCCGATTCCAGCCGTTTCAGAACATAGCGGTCCATCGGTCGCGACACGCGATCCGTTGCGCGCACTTCGGGCGGCTGGGGCGGGGCGGGCGGGCTGAAAGCCCAGTGCGATCCGGCGATGGCGGCGAAATCCCATTCGCCGGAGGGGGTTCTGGGAAGGCTCATGGCGGCCCTGGCGGCGTCGCCGGCGTCATGTTCTGGCCAAAAGGCGCCCGCCGAAATCCATGCCGACAACAGTTCGATTTCGCTGTCGGGCAGTTTGCCAGAGGGGGGCATCTGGGTGTCGCCGGCGGTATAGCGAACGACCTGCAACAGACGGCTGTCGTCCGGTTTGCCGGGCGCGACCACGCCTTCCCCCGGCTTTTCTCCGAGAACCGACGCCCGCAGATCGAGCCGCAGGTCGCCCTGCTGCTTCTCGGCGCCATGGCAACTTCCACAGCGGCTCACCAGCAGGGGACGAATCCGTTCCTCGAACTGCTTCTCGCGCGAGTCGTCTGCACCAGCGGTCCCGGCGGAAATCACCGGCGTGACGCCAACGAGCAAAATGCACAACGCGAAGCGAACAGACCGCATGAGGCGAAACCAGTTCGTTGAGGCAGAGAGCGAACTCCGGGCGGGAGTCCGCTGTCGGGAGGCGGGAGCAGGCGAAATCGCTGCAGAAACAGTATAACCGCTGACCGACCTGAGGTGGCAAGACGCGGCCTCTCAGAGAAACCTGTGGACGTGCGTTTGCCGAGAACCAAGGATGCCCGGAATCCCGGTTGATGGAACCTGTTCGCGATCGATGACGACAGCCGCCGCCAGCACCGCCTCGACTGACGCACCAGAAGCGACTGGTCTTGTCGAAAAGCAATACGCCACGCTGTTCCAGCCGCCGCACCCTCTGCTGCTGAAATGCGGGCAGGAGTTCGGGCCAATCACAGTGGCCTACCAGACCTACGGCGAACTGAGTCCGCGCAAAGACAACGCCGTGTTCATCTGCCACGCCCTCACCGGCGACGCCCATGTCGCCGGCCGGCGGCGCCCGGACGATCGCAAGCCGGGCTGGTGGGACGGCTTCGTCGGGCCGGGCAAGGGCATCGACACCAATCGCTTCTTCGTCATCTGCGCGAATGTTCTGGGCGGCTGCCAGGGAACCACTGGCCCGAACTTCATCAACCCCGCGACACAGAAGCCGTACGGCCCGGAGTTCCCGTTCCTGACGGTCTCTGACATCGTAAAAGTCCACCAGGCCCTCGTGGAATCGCTGGGCATCTCGAAGTTGCTGTCGATCGTGGGGGGCAGCCTGGGAGGCATGCAGGTGCTGGAATGGGCGGCGCAGGCGCCCGACAGCATGGCCTCGGCCATCGTGCTGGCGTCCGGAGCCCGGCTTTCGGCCCAGGGAATTGCGTTCAACGCTGTCGGACGCCGCGCGATCGTCACCGACCCCAGCTTCAACGGCGGCAATTTCTATGGCCAGAAAGAGACGCCCAAGTTCGGCCTGGCCCTGGCTCGAATGATCGCCCACATCACCTATCTGTCCGAGCAGGCGATCGAGCGCAAGTTCGGAAGACGGCTGCAGCACACCGAGCAGCTCCGCTATCAGATCAACGATGACACCGAGTTCCAGATCGAAAGCTATCTGAACCATCAGGGGAAGCGGTTCGTCGAACGGTTTGATGCGAACAGCTACCTGCGGCTCACGCGGGCCATGGACTATTTCGACCTCGAACGCGATTACGGACCAATTCATCAGTCGCTGGCGATGACTGCGGCGCGGTTCCTCGTGGTGTCGTATAACACCGACTGGCTGTTCCCCACCGAGCAAAGCCGCGCCATCGTGCGGGCGCTGGTGCAGGCGGGCCAGCACGTCAGTTTCACCGAACTGAACAGCCCGCATGGCCACGACGCGTTTCTGGTGGAGTCCGAACTGCCGATGCTCGCCCGGCTGGTCGCGCCCTTTCTCGATCGATGCTATTTCGACCTGCCAAAGACGTAACGCCTGCGGCCCGAGACGCACTGCGCAGGTCGGTACTTTGAAACGCCAGCATGGGCGCGCAACAAGCAGCGCCCGCAGGTCTTCTGCGGCGGCCGGCGATCAAACATTCACCGCCGCGGCCCGAATTGGCAACGAAGACCGCCTCACTGCCGGCGGTACGCAGTTTGCAATGCGACGCGGAATGCCACGCGGGAGGCGTGGCGGTCCCTGTTGATCTGCACACCGTCGAGATTATGCGGCCAACGATTCGCCAATTCCCTGTTGGCGCCGAGCCAACCACATCCGGGACGAATTTCCGTGTCTGGGCGCCGCGTTGTCAGGCTGTCAGCGTCGTCGGACAGTTTCGCGGCGAAGCCTTCCGGGCCGGGTTGAACGCCGAACCCGATGGCTACTTCTCTGGCGATGTCGCAAACATTGCCGCCGGAGCGACCTACCAGTTTCTGCTCGACGAGGCGACAACTCCCGCCCCTGACCCGGCATCACGCTTTCAACCGGACGGTCCGCACGGCCCTTCGCAAGTGGTCGACCCCGCGGAATTCGCGTGGACGGATGGCGACTGGCCCGGCGTCGGCCGCCACGGACAGGTCATTTACGAACTGCATATCGGCACGTTCACTGCCGAAGGAACGTGGACGGCGGCGCTGGAACGGCTCCCGCACCTGGCAGAGATGGGCATCACGCTGGTCGAAGTGATGCCGGTCGCCGACTTCGCCGGCGAATTCGGCTGGGGATACGACGGCGTCGACCTGTTCGCCCCCTCGCGCCTGTATGGGACGCCGGACGATTTCCGGCGGTTCGTGAACCGGGCCCATGAACTGCGGCTCGGCGTGATTCTCGATGTCGTCTACAACCATTTCGGACCGGATGGCAACTACCTGAAGCAGTTCAGCGAGGATTACTTCACCTCCCGCTACAAAACCGACTGGGGCGAAGCGATCAACTACGACGGCCGGAATTCGGGTCCGGTGCGCGAATTCGTCGTTGCCAATGCCCGGTACTGGATCGAGGAGTTTCATCTTGACGGGCTGCGGCTGGACGCGACGCAGAACATCTATGATGAATCGGAGCGGCACATCCTGGCGGACATCGCGACGGCGGCGCGCCAGGCCGCCGGGTCGCGCACCATCTATCTCGTGGCCGAGAACGAGCCGCAGGAGATGCGCCACGTCGCTCCGCCGGACGAGGGCGGGTTCGGAGTGGACGCACTGTGGAACGACGACCTGCACCACTCGATGCATGTCGCGCTGACCGGTCGGTCGGAGGCGTACTACACCGACTACCGGGGGACGCCGCAGGAGTTCATCTCCGCCGCGAAGTGGGGCTACCTGTTCCAGGGGCAATGGTACAAATGGCAGCAGAAGCGCCGGGGCACTCCGGCGCTGCAGGCGAGCCCGACAAACTTCGTCGCTTACAACGAAAACCACGACCAGATTGCGAATTCGGGCAAGGGCATCCGGATGAGCGAAATCGCAGCGCCGGCAATGTACCGAGCCGTGACAGCGTTGACGCTGCTCTGTCCGTCGACTCCGATGCTGTTTCAGGGGCAGGAATTCGGAGCGAGCACGCCCTTTTTCTACTTCGCCGATCACACTCCCGAGCTGGCCCGTTTGGTCGACGAAGGACGCCGCAAGTTCCTCGCCCAGTTCCCCAGTCTGGCAACTCCCGAAATGCAGCGGCAGGTCCCTCGGCCGCACGATCGCACCACGTTTGAACGTTCGAAGCTCGACTGGTCGGAACGGGAGCGGAACCGCCAGGCGGTCGACATGTTTCGCGACCTGCTCACTCTTCGGCGGACAGACCGGGTGCTTGCTTCCGAGTCGTCCAACATCGATGGCGCGGTGCTGGGCGCCGAAGCGTTCCTGCTGCGGTTTTTCGCGCCGGACGGCCTCGATCGGCTGTTGGTCGTCAATCTCGGCACCGACACGGAGTTGTGCCCGATTCCCGAACCTCTGCTGGCGGAACCAGCCGGTTGCGAATGGCGCCTGCTGTGGTCGAGCGAAGACCCGAAATACGGTGGACTGGGGACGCCCCGTACGCTCGTCGAGAACCAGTGTCATCTGCCGGCGCACTCGGCACTGCTGTTCGCCGCCCACCACGAAAAGGAGTCGTGAACCATGCTGACCCGCACCATGGCCTGGAGCCAGGAGCAGGATGCCGCCGAGTCGTTGCTGTCGCGCGAATGGCTGGTGACCAACGGACTCGGCGGCTACGCGTCAGGGACGGTCGCCGGCGTCATTACCCGCCGTTATCACGGATTGCTCATCGCCGCCATGCCAGCCCCCCTGGGTCGCATGATGATGCTCAACCACCTGTCCGAGCAGGTCCGGCTGCCCGATGGCTCGCTGGTGCTTCTGGGAGGCGAAGAGCGCGTCCCGGAATTGCAGATGCATGGCGCCCCGTTCCTGAAATTGTTCCGGCTCGAAAACGGACTGCCGGTCTGGCGCTATGAACTGGGCGATCTGGTGCTTGAAAAACAGCTGTTCATGCCGCGCTACCAGAACACAGTTCACATCACCTATCGCATGGTGCAAGGCGACCGGAAAGTGCGGCTGAAGCTGTTGCCGAGCGTCCATTTCCGTTCCCACGACGCCCCTGTCAGTTCACCGCTCCCCAAAACGTTTGAGCTGCGCGTCGTCGACGATCACTTCGAGTTGTGCGCGAACCGGGACCTCCCCACCCTGCGCCTGACGACCCGCGGCACGCGCACCGCGTTTACGATCGAGCGACGCTACCTGCGCGAAATGCTGTTCCGGATTGAAGAAAGCCGCGGGTACGAATCGGTCGGCGACCTGTGGAGCCCGGGCTACTTCCGGTTCGATGTCGCGCCCGGCGTCGATGCGACGGTTGTGGCCTCGACCGAGGAGTGGAAAACAATCGAGGCCATGCCGCCCGAGGAAGCGTTCGCCGCCGAGAACATCCGGCGCGAACGGCTGGTGGCGATGTCTCCCAGGGCAGCCCGAACCGAAGTCGGGGGGGAACTGGTGATCGCGGCAGATCAGTTTGTGATCCGGCCTGTGGGACGCGCGGAAGACATCGCCCGCGCGAAAGCGACCGGCGACGAAGGGCGAACCGTCATCGCCGGCTACCACTGGTTCACCGACTGGGGCCGGGACACGATGATCAGTCTGGAAGGACTGACGCTGTCGACCGGCCGGCATGCGGAGGCCGGTTACATCCTGAGAACATTCGCGCAGCACATTCGCGACGGGCTCATCCCGAACATGTTCCCCGAAGGTCAGGACGAAGGGCTCTACCATACCGCCGATGCAACGCTGTGGTTCTTCCACGCGCTCGACCGCTATGTGACGGTCACCGGCGACCGCGCGACGCTGCAGGAGATTCTGCCGAAGTTGATCGACATCTACGACCACCACGTCAGCGGCACGCGCTACCGCATCGGAATCGACCCCGGAGACAGCCTGCTGTCGCAGGGACAGGAAGGATATCAGCTCACCTGGATGGACGCGAAAATGGGGGACTGGGTGGTCACTCCGCGGCGCGGCAAGGCCGTGGAAATCAACGCCCTCTGGTATAACGCGGTCCGGCTGCTCGAACGCTGGGTGCGCGAAGAACAGGGCGAGGCCGCCGCCAGACGCTACGCGCAGCGCGCCGACCAGATCCACACCGCCTTCAACCAGCGTTTCTGGAACAATGACGATTGCGGACTGTTCGACGTAATCGACGGCGAGCAGGGAAATGATCCCGCCGTGCGGCCCAACCAGCTGTTCGCAATTTCGCTGCCCAATCCCGTGCTCGATTCCACCCGCTGGTCGGCGGTGCTGTCGGTCGTCGAACGCAAGCTGCTGACGCCTGTGGGGCTGCGTTCGCTATCGCCGGACGACCGGGAATACAAACCGAATTATCATGGCGACCTGCGGACGCGCGATGCCGCGTATCATCAGGGAACTGTCTGGGGCTGGCTGATCGGCCCGTATGTCGATGCATGGCTGAAGGTGCATCCCGATCGCAGCGGCGAAGCGCGCTCGCTGCTGGAAGGGCTGGCCGAACATCTCAGCGAGGCCTGCATCGGCTCCGTCAGCGAGGTTTTCGATGCCGAATCTCCGTTTCATCCCCGCGGATGCTGCGCTCAGGCTTGGAGCGTGGCGGAACTGCTGCGATGCTGGCTGCTCACAGCTCGGGCGGCGACGCCAGCGAATGCGGAAGGAACAGAGACACGATGACTGAGGAGCCGACGCCGGTGGCAAACGCCGGAGCAGACGAACAACTGATCGACGAGGTGGTGCGGACGGTTCGTGAACAACTGGAACAGCGACGAAAGGTGCTGGCAACCTACCGGCTGCAGTTCACCGCGGCCCGGTTTCATTTCGACGATGCCGCAAACATCGCCGACTATCTGGCGCAGCTGGGAGTCAGCCATGTTTATTCGTCCCCCACGCTCAAGTCGGCCGAGGGAAGCACCCACGGATATGATGTCGTCGACCACACCCGGCTGAACGACGAACTCGGGTCGGAAGCTGATTACGCCCGCTACGCGGCCGCGCTGAAATCCGCCGGACTCGGGCAGATTCTCGACATCGTCCCCAACCACATGAGTGTCGCGACCGACACGAACCGCTGGTGGATGGACGTGCTCGCCAACGGTCCGGCCTCCCCCTACGCGCACTACTTCGACATCGACTGGCGGCCGGTGAAGCACGAACTGCGGAACCGCGTGCTGCTCCCCGTGCTCGGAGAGTTGTACGGCAAAACCCTCGAGTCGGGTCAACTTCCCATCCTCCTGCAGGATGGCCGGTTCTTTGTCAAGTGCTACGGCCGACGGCTTCCGCTGGAAGCTCGCACCTGGGTGCAGATCCTCGAACCCGGCATCGAACAGCTCGCCGAAACGCTGGGGATTGAATCGCTGCCGCTGCTGGAACTGCAGTCGATCCTTCGGGGACTGCAATACCTTCCCGCCTGCGACGAATCGTCTGCCGAACGGCTCGAAGAGCGCCGCCGCGAACAGGTGGTGCTGCAGGCCCGGCTGCAGCGACTGCTCGAAGGGTCCCCCGAGATCCGGAAGTTCATTGATGCGAATATCGAGCGGATCAACGGAGTTCCCGGCCGGCCTGAAACCTTTGAAGCGCTCGATCGCCTGCTCGAATCGCAGGTTTATCGGCTGGTGCTGTGGAAAGCGGGCTCCGACGAACTGAATTACCGCCGGTTTTTCGATGTCACCGAACTCGCAGCGGTCTGCACCGAACACCTGGATGTCTTCGAGGCCACACACCAGGTTCCGTTTGAAATGCTGATGCGCGGCGAGGTCGATGGCTTCCGCATCGACCACGTCGATGGCCTGTTCGACCCCACCGAGTATCTCTGGCGATTGCAGTGGAGTCTGTTGCAGCGCATCGCAAGGCGCGAAATTGAGCAGCGGACGACCGAACGCCCCGAGGCACGGGACGCGCTTGAAACCGCGGTGCTCCTGCGGCTGCGCAGCGACGTCGGCGGGCCCGATCCGGCCGGCCTGTTCCGGTGGTCGCTCGCGAACCGGCCGGCCGGCAGCGGCCTGGATGAATCCGCCGGCCCCCACAGCTCGCGGGCGAAACCGTTGTTCGTGCTGGTGGAGAAGATTCTGGGGGCCGATGAACCGCTCCCGCCGCACTGGCCTGTGGAAGGCACGACCGGGTACGACTTCCTGAACCTGCTGAACGGGGTCTTCGTCGACCCGGAAGGACTGCGCCTCATCGAACGGGCCTACACCCGCTATACCGATCGCAAGGAAGAGCTGCGGGACATTATCTACCAGTCCAAGCGGCTCATCCTGAGTGCGGCGATGCAAAGCGAGGTCGCCCTGCTCGCCCATCGCCTCGACCGCATTTCCAATCATCATCGCAGCACTCGCGATTACACCCTGCAGGCGATCCGCTCGGCCATCCGCGAGTTGATCGCCGCGTTTCCCGTGTACCGGACCTATATCCGTCGCGGGAATGTCTCGGAACGCGATCGCCGCGTGATTCACCTGGCCACGGCTCTCGCCAAGCGCCGGAACCCGGCCGTGGACGGCTCGGTGATCGACTTCGTGCGCGATGTGCTGCTTCTGGAACAGCCGCCGTCGCTCGACGAGGCCGGTCAGGAAGAACGTGACTTCTTCATCGGGCGGTTTCAGCAGGTCAGCAGCCCCGTGATGGCGAAAGGGGTCGAAGACACCGCGTTCTACCGCTACGTCCCGCTGGTCTCGCTGGAGGAAGTGGGAGGCGAGCCCGGGCATGCCGTGCCGTCGGTCTCCGAGTTTCACCGTCAGAACACGGCGCGTCGTCAGGAATGGCCGCTGGCCATGCTGGCGACATCGACGCACGACACCAAACGCAGCGAAGACCTGCGGGCGCGGCTGAACGTCCTGTCCGAGATTCCCGGCGACTGGCAGAAGGCCGTCTCGCGCTGGACGCGGATGAATCGCAGGTTTCACCGCGACGTCGACGGACTTGCCGCCCCCACCCGGAATGACGAATGGCTGTTCTACCAGGCCCTGCTGGGCGCCTGGCCCCTGCAAACGCCCGCCGAGGGGGATTTCGCCGCACTGATCGAGCGGCTGCAGCAGTACATGGAAAAGGCGTCGCGAGAAGCCAAGCTGAGCACCAGTTGGATCAGCCCGAACGCCGCCTACGACGACGCCCTGAAGAGCTTCGTCGCCGAAGTGCTCGATTCGCGAAACAGCCGATTCCTCGGCGATTTCGTCAGCTTCTTCGAGGCGGTGGTCGATAGCGGACTCTGCAACGCCCTGTCGCAGGTCGCACTGAAGCTGACCGCTCCAGGATTTCCCGACATCTACCAGGGCCAGGAACTCTGGGACTTCAGCCTGGTCGACCCTGACAACCGGCGTCCGGTGGACTACGAGCATCGCCGGCGACTGCTGGAGGACATCCGCGCGCAAGCCGGCGACCCGGCCGCGAGGGTCGCCCTGTGCGAACAACTGGCGACACATCCCCGTGATGACCGCGCAAAACTGTACGTCACCACCACCCTGCTCCGCCTGCGGCAGCGGCTGCCCGACCTGTTCCTCGCTGGCGACTATCTGCCGCTCGACGTGGAGGGAGAACTGGCCGGGCATGTCGTGGCGTTTGCGCGTCGTCAGCGTCAGACGCCCGGCGAGGCCGTTGTGATCGTGGTTCCGCGGCTGGTGCAGCGGTTGCGCCGCCCCGACCGGCCTACGCCAGTGGGCCGCGACTGCTGGGGCGCCACCACCATCGCCATCGGCGACGCCCTGCCGGCCGACATTGTCAACCAGTTCACCGGGGCCGGCCTCCGGACCGAGAACGGTCGACTGGCCGTCGGCGACGTGTTTGAACATTTTCCAGTTGCTGCATTGACCGCGGCAACGGTTCCGTGGCAATGATGCCCGGCGCAGAATTGAGATCGAGATCGACCCCCATGGAGCGAAGCATGCGAGTGTGGCAAGGCCGTCCCTACCCCCTCGGGGCCACCTGGGACGGCAGCGGTGTGAACTTCGCACTGTTCACCGAAAACGGCGAAGCCGTCGACCTCTGCCTGTTCGATGCCCCCGATGCGACCGAGGAGGCTGCGCGCATCCGGCTGACCGAACGCAAGGACATGGTGTGGCATTGCTACCTGCCGGACGTCCGGCCGGGGCAGCTGTATGGCTACCGCGTGCATGGCCCGTACGACCCCGCGAACGGGCACCGGTTCAACGAGCACAAGGTGCTGCTCGACCCCTACGCCCGCGCCATCGGCCGCGATGTCCGCTGGGACGACGCCCTGTTCGGCTACAAGGTTGGCGATCCAGCCGCCGACCTTTCCAAGGATGAACGGGACAGCGCCGCGTTCGCTCCGCTGGGCCGGGTGGTCGACACCGCGTTCACCTGGGGCGACGACCGTCCGCCGCGAACGCCGTGGCACGAAACCATCATCTACGAAGCGCATGTCAAAGGGCTGACGCGCCTGCACCCCGACGTGCCCGAGCATCTTCGCGGCACCTATGCCGGGCTCGGTACGGAAGCGGCCATCGACCACCTGCGGTCGCTGGGCGTCACCGCGATTGAACTGCTGCCGGTCTATCACCGCCTCGACGACCGCCACCTGATCGAAAACGGGCTGACGAACTACTGGGGCTACAACACCCTGGCGTTCTTTGCGCCCGACACCCGCTATTCGTCGGCCGGAACTTCCGACGAAACGATCCGCGAGTTCAAGTCGATGGTCCGCGCCCTGCACTCGGCGGGCCTCGAGGTCATTCTCGATGTGGTCTACAACCACACCTGCGAGGGCAACCAGATGGGGCCGACGCTGTCGTGGCGCGGCATCGACAACCAGGGATATTACCGGACGGCTCAGGATCCCCGGTATTACATGGACTTCACCGGCTGCGGAAATACGTTCCGCATGAACCAGCCCCGCGTGCTGCAGTTCATCATGGACAGCCTCCGCTACTGGGTGACGGAGATGCACGTCGACGGGTTCCGGTTCGATCTCGCCAGCACGCTCGCCCGTGAACTCTACGAAGTCGATCGACTGGGCGCGTTTTTCGACATCATCCACCAGGACCCGATCCTGTCGCAGGTGAAGCTGATCGCTGAACCCTGGGATCTCGGCGATGGCGGGTATCAGGTGGGCAACTTCCCGTCGTTGTGGTCGGAATGGAATGGCAAGTACCGCGACTGCGTCCGCCAGTTCTGGAAAGGGGACGGCGGCACGGCCAACGAATTCGCCACGCGCCTCTGCGGGTCCAGCGACCTCTACGAATGGAGCAGCCGGCGTCCGTACGCCAGCGTCAACTTCGTCACCTGTCACGACGGATTCACGCTGAACGACCTGGTGAGCTACAACCAGAAGCACAACGAGGCGAACGGCGAAGGCAACCGCGACGGCTCAGACAACAACATGAGCTGGAACTGCGGAGAAGAGGGGCCCACGAAGAACCCTGAAATCCTCGCCCTGCGCGCCCGTCAGCGTCGCAACATGCTGGCCACGCTGCTGCTTTCGCAGGGCGTGCCGATGCTGCTCGCCGGCGATGAAGTCGCCAAGTCGCAGAACGGCAATAACAACACCTACTGCCAGGATTCGGAACTGACGTGGCTGGACTGGGACCTGAGTGATGAAGAACAGGGGCTGCTGTCATTCACCCGCAGCGTCATCGCCCTGAGAAAAATGAACCCGGTGTTCCAGCGGCAGAAGTTCTTCCAGGGCCGCTCCATCCGCGGCCAGGAGCAGAAAGACATCGCCTGGTTCTCGCCCGACGGCAAGCCGATGGACGACGACGCCTGGAACGCCGGCTTCGTCAAATGCCTGGGGTTGTACCTCGATGGCGACATGATTGGCGAAATGAACGAGCGCGGGGAGCCGATTGTCGGCGAGTGCATGCTGCTGCTGCTGAACGCCCATCACGAAAAAATTCCGTTCAAGCTGCCAGTCGTCGACAAGAAAGGGAGCTGGCAGGCCCTGCTCGACACGTTCGAACTGACGGGCGACGGGCACCTCCTCAAGGCCGGGACCGAATACGCCCTGCAGGGGCGCTCGCTGGCGGTGCTGCGCCTGGTCCCCCCGGTCGAGCCCGCCGTGAAGAAGAAGGCCGAACCGCAGAAGCATGTCGCCGCCGAAGTGACGGCCACGGTGCCGATTCTGCAGCAGGAGCCGCCGCCGACGCCCGGGTCCGGTGGCACGACGCTGCGGAAGTCGTGATGATGCGGCGCACCGGCGATCAACGCTCGAGGACCGTGGGAACCGCCCACGGTCCTTTTCGTCAGTGTCATTCCGCACCTCGACTGACTTCCCAACGACGACGACCATGTTTGACGACAACCCCGATGTTCCCGCCCCCTCGTCGCGCGTGCAGCTGGCGGCCATCGCCTCAACGCTGACGACGGCAATCCTCGCCAGCGGCCTGGCCGAGGCCCAGCAGCGAACCACCCACGCCCCCGTGCGGTCGTCGACGGGCATGGTCGTCTCGGTCAGCGGGCCGGCCTCCGATGCCGGCGCGGCGGTCCTGAAAGACGGCGGGAACGCGGTCGATGCGGCCATTGCCACCGCCTTCGCCCTGGCCGCCACCTATCCCGCGGCCGGAAACATCGGCGGCGGCGGATTCATGATCGTCTGGCCCGGCGATGGCCGGCCCCCGCTGGCATTCGATTTCCGCGAAAAAGCCCCCGGCGCCGCCACCCAGGACATGTTCGTCAAGCCGGAGGGGCGCAGCGCGCACCGGCGCGTTGGCGTTCCGGGAACCGTCCGGGGCCTGGCGCTCGCGCATGAAAAGGCCGGCACGCAGCCCTGGAAACGACTCGTCGATCCTGCCGTGCAGCTCGCTGCGGACGGCTTTGAGCTCGATCAGGCGAATGCGTCGCAGATCAGCAACCTGCTGAAGGACTCCTCTGGTCCGGAACACGCCGAACTCCATCGCGTTTTTGGAAAACCGGGCGGCGGCGACTGGAAGACGGGGGACCGACTGGTCCAGCCCGATCTCGCGAAGTCGCTGGCCCGCATTCGCGATCAGGGCCCCGATGGCTTCTACAAAGGCGAAACGGCTGAATTGATCGCCGCCGAAATGAAGCGTTTTGACGGACTCATCACGACCGACGATCTGGCCGCTTACGACGCCGTCCAGCGCGAACCGGTGCGCGGAACCTATCGCGGGTACGACCTCATCTGCATGCCCCCCCCCTGCTCCGGCGGCCTGACCCTCATCTCAATGCTGAACATCCTCGAGAACTTCGAGTTCAAGCCGCAGGACCGCTGGGCCCCGCGGACGACCCACCTGTTCGCCGAAGCCATGAAGCGGGCTTATCGCGATCGGGCACGGTTCCTTGGCGATCCCGATTTCACCGAAATTCCCGCCGACGTTTACACCAAGGCCCACGCGAAAGAATGGGCGGAACGAATCCGGCCGAACATCGCGACGCCCAGCCGGGAACTGGCCGGCGACATTCCGCTGACCGGCGAAAGCGAACACACCACGCATTTCTCGGTGATCGACAAGAACGGCATGTGCGTCAGCCTGACGTACACGCTCGAAAGCAGTTTCGGCAGCCGCGTGGTGGTGCAGGGAGCCGGGTTCATCCTCAACGACGAAATGAACGACTTCAATTGGATCCCGGGCGTCACGGATACAACCGGGCGCATCGGCACGTCCCCGAATCTGCTGGCTCCGGGAAAACGCATGCTCAGCTCGATGTGCCCGACGATTGTGCTGAAAGACGGCAAACCCTGGCTCATCACCGGCAGCCCCGGCGGACGGACGATCATCAACACCGTCCTCCAGGTGATCACCGGCATGATCGACTTCGGCATGACGGCCCAGGAGGCCGTCGATGCGCCCCGCATTCATCACCAGTGGTTCCCGGATACCATCCGGGCCGAAGCACGATTCCACGCTCAGCACGCCGGCCTGATCACAGAACTCGAAGGCATGGGACACAAGTTCTCGCGGGTGGCGAAACAGGGAGATGCCCACAGCATCTGGATCAACCCGGCCACCGGCGAAGCAGAAAGCGGCATCGACCCGCGCATCAGCGGCAAAGCCTCGGCGCCGTAGTTCACTTTCGAAAACGAACCGCGGAGGCGCCGAGGACACAGAGAGAAATCAAAGGCGTCTGCTGACGATCTTGTGCGCTCCATTCCAAAGTTTCTTTGGCAAAGGATGTGACCAGGCAGTCTCCTTCCTATTCTCAGCGTTCTTCGCGCCTCTGCGGTCTTTTCTCCATCGATCATGAAGGTTCCTGGAGCAGTTGAATGACGTTCGATGTGTACGGCGTTGGCAACCCCCTGGTCGACATTCAGGCCCATGTCCCGGATGAACTGATCACCGAACTCAGTTACCACAAGGGCATCATGACGCTCGTCGAGCAGCCGGCTCAGCGGGACATTCTGTCGGCGCTGGAAGGCCGGTCGATCTCGCGGTGCGCCGGCGGGTCTGCCGCCAACACCATGCAGGGCATCGCCCAGTTCGGCGGCAAGGGTGTCTACGCCGGCAAAACGGGGGCCGACGAACTCGGCAGCTTCTTCCGGGCGGACCTCCAGCAGCTGGGGGTGCACTTCGATGTCGCTCCCGTCGAGGGACAGACAGGCACCTCGGTCATCCTGATTACCGACGACGCCCAGCGGACCATGCTGACCACGCTGGCCCTCGCCGCCGAATTATGCGCCGACGATATCGAAGAGACGACGATCCGGCAGGCGAAATACGTCTACATTGAAGGCTACCTCTTCGGCGGCGAACCGACGCGCTCGGCCGCCATGCGGGCGATCGAACTGGCCAAACGGCACGGGGTCAAAGTGGCGTTCACGGTCTCCGATCCGTTCCTCATCCAGTATTTCCGCGACCAGTTCTGGGAGCTGATCGAAGGCCCGGTCGACCTCCTGTTCTGCAACCTCGAAGAAGCCCGCGCCCTCACCGGGCTGCACGACCCCATCGAGTGCGCCAAGGCGATTCACGAACACACCGAGAACGTCGCCATGACGCTCGGCGCGGAGGGGTCGATCCTGATGCACGAAGGCCACGTGATTCCCATCGAGGGAGTGTCGGTGAAAGCCATCGACACCACCGGCGCGGGCGACATGTACGCTGCCGGAATCCTGTATGGCATCACCAACGGGCTGACGTGGAAACAGTCGGGCCGGCTCGCCAGCCACGCCGCCGCCCGTGTCGTCGCACAGCTCGGAGCCCGGCTGGCGACGCCATTCTCGAAGGTGGAAATCCAGCAGATTGTCAGTCCCTAGCGTATTCCCGGTGATGGGCGAACGCTTCGCGCCCTCAGGTGAAGGCGACAGTCTGCGACTCGAAGCGGTTGTCGCACCAGCACAACGGTTCACCCTTGAGAGCAGTCCAATGCCAAAATGGGGAGAGTTGCTCCTACCGTTGGGGCTCGTCTGTCCCCTGGTCAGCTGGCTGACGGTTATCTATGGCCTTCTCAGGGCGAGGACGGAACGCGGCTATTCAGCGGTCTTGATACCGATTGTCGGACCAACGCTGCTGACTGCCTTCGTCATTGTCGAAGGCCATCCCTCCTGGGTCATTCCCATCGTCTGGGTCCTCGATATCGGTACGGTGGCGTTCGTCGCGGTATTGCCGGCCCTCTTCGTCGATTGGTGGACCTATTCGAAATTCACTCAGTTGGTCAGCATGCAGGGACACAGCGGACACGAGCAGGTCCACTTAACCCTTCACAAATCGAAACGCTATTGCCTGAAAAAGAGTTGGAATCGCCGCGACCTGGGAATCATCGGACTCGGCGAAAGCGGCCATTTCTCGGTCGCAGAAGATGGCGTCGTGCTCATCGCTGATTTCGGACTCTATCGTCACCTGAAACAGACGGGGCCAACGACCTACAGTGTCCAGGAGAAGGGTAAACAGGCGCCGGAGCGTCGCAACCATTCGATTGACGGATGGACTTTAACGCCTGACCGTGAGTTCCAGGTCTGATGACAGCAGGCAATCCACGCGAACTGAGAGTCTCAACGTAGGCCGAACCGATGCGTCGCCTGCTCCACCTCCTGTACTGGCAGGCCCAGTTCGACAACCGGCGGCCGCTCCTGTGGTTGTGCGGAGCCTGCTACGTGCTGGCGGCCGGACCGCTGATTCTGGCCGCCTGCTGGCTGCTGCAGGGCCGGCTGGGTTTCCGGCTGACCGGGTTGAACTACCTTTCCACGCTCACCACCGTCAACGCCGTCGGAGCGGTGACCTTCGTGTCGTATCGCGCCTCGCGGACCGCAGACGAACGGGCCACGGGCTTCCTGGCCATCGTTCAGATGACCGACCTGTCCCCCGCCACGCTGATTGCGTTTCGGCTGCTCGGAAGCCTGGCCGGACTCTTCCCCCTATGGCTGCTCCGGTTCCCGTTCTACCTCATCTGCAATTTTCTCGGCGGCGTGAGACCAATCGACTTCCTGATGGTCGAGACCCTGCTGGCGCTGGTCGCCATCACCGCCGCGGCGATCGCCATTCTGGGGGCGCAGGTTTCACGGTCGTCGCAGGCCGCTCTATTCATCATCAGCAGTGCCATCATTCTCAGCCAGGCGGTTTTCTATTTCCCTCGGCTGATGATGGGGCTGCTGCGGATCGGACTGGGAACCCTGCCGCCGGCGCTGGAGGCCCTGAACGAGCAGTCGCTGGCGTTCAGCCAATGGTCGCTGGCGGGCCGCATCTGGAGCCCGCCGCTGGACGTCGACGAGCTGGTCCACGCCGCCCCGGGGCTCGCCTTCCATCTCGTCGCTGCGATCACAGTCCTGTTCGTCGCCTGGCGACTGGCCTATGCCAACGTGCTGCCGGCCGAAGTCGAAAGCCGCCCCGGCATTCGGGCACGGCCGCCGCGGCGGGTCTCCGGCGAAGCGCTCGCCTGGCAGGCCGAAAACATTCATCTGAGGTCCGGCCGCCTGCGGCTCGCATCGCAGACGCTGTCGGTCGCGCTGCTGCTCGCCATGGTCGCGGCGACGTTCACGGTGCCCCCCATCGCCGCCGGCGTCCTGGCGATGGTGATCGCCGGACGGGCCATCACGGTCGCCGCGTCCCGTGGCAGCGTCTGCGTGTTCAACGAGATTCGCGACCAGACTCTCTCAACGCTCGCCCTGCTGCCGCGCGAACCGCTCGAGTTTTACACATGCTGGCAGCGCGGCGCGGTTCGCACTTCACGGGTTGAATACGTCACAGCCGCCATTGGCGCCCCGCTGATCTGGTGGAACATGGGCGATTTCGCGCCGGGGTTCCTCGGCATTCTGCTGGCGCTGGGGCTGATGGCCCCGTTCGCGTTCATGAACAGCCTCTGCCGTTTCGAATGGCGCGTCGCCTGGCTGGCGCTCTGGATGTTTCCACTCGGCATGGCGTGTGTCTCGGCGGGCTTCATCGTCGCCTCGTTCACGACCCCCTGGATCGGCCTGCTGGCCTTCGCGATGCTTGCTCCGCTGTACCAGCGGCTCATCCTGCGGCAGATCCCGCACTACTTTCAGCGGTCCGTCGAGCGGCTTTGACGTCCGTGCGACCTTGCCGGCGGCGATTGTCCCGCTTACCGCGAGGTATGGCCGACCTGCTGCACGCGGGCGCCGAACGGCCGATAGCCGAATTCCTGTTCAAAGAAGGCGGCCCGGCGCTCCACGGCGTTCCAGTCTTCCCCGGCACTGGCACGAACGTCGGACGGGTCCTGAGCATTCGGAACCGGAACCAGCGGCCCGGCGCCTGCGGGAGGGTTGTACATGGCCGATGGCGTTCCGAAAGTCACCGGCGGCAGCGAGGGGGGCGCGCTTCCCGGCGGAACGGTGGTCGCACCGGGAATGGACGGCATGCCATAGGGCGTGGGAATCGCCGGGGCCAGCGGCGGGATATCTCCAGGAAACATCATTCCGCCCGAGCATGGAGCGCTGCAGCCGGGCGCGATCGGCGCCGAGCAACTGGGCATCATCGGCACCATGCGGGTTTCGGTCACGGGCACCCGCGTCATTGTCGTCACCGGTACAGTGCGATAGGCGGTCTGCTGCTGATAGACGGTGTGCGGCACCGTGCGGGTCACGAGCTGCGGCACCCACACCTGCTCGGTGATCTGCCGGGTGGTCTGGACCGGAACAGTCACGCAGATTGGCTCCTGGCGATAGCAGGTCTGCGGAACGTCGCGGAACGTCGTCACCTGCTGCGGCACGAGGCAGGGCTGCGGCGGCGGAGTGTAGCAGGGCGAGGGGGGCAGCATCGGGGCGCAACAGTCGCCGCACGGCGCAGCGCACGACGCCCCCACGCCGCAGCGATCGAACATCCCCCGTCGACCGCGGCCGTGGCAAAACAGGCATGCGTCCGCGGTGTCCGGGACGATCGAAATCAGCATCAGAACCGCGAAGGCCCAGCGAATGCCTGACATGGTTCTCCCTCATCCGTAATTCAGTCGGCCGGTGGCGGCGGGCGACGAAGTATCGCCGACGGACCATCGGACTCGCTGGTGGAATCGGCAGCCGAGGACAAACCGGTGCAGCCGTTCCGACCGGCACGACCCGAACCTTCGCCACCTCAGCCGAACAGCCGCTCCAGTCCCGCCATTTTGACGCGCCGGCCGCGTCGGTTTGCAGCACCCCGACGCATCAGGACGCACCAGCGTCCATTTTCTGCCGTCATTCGCGCAGGTCGCCGCAGGCGTCGCGACTGGCGGGCGTCGACCGGCGTGTTCGGAGTTTTTGACGCTGGACCGGCAAATTGGTCTGTCAATTCGCGAAGCGTCTGCTTTTAATGGCGATGTCGTTTCTCGGCGAATGCGAGCAGGGATGGTCGCCTGACGAGACGAAACTCTTCGCCAACGGATTGGCAGGCCGGGGGTTGTCACGAAGCGGCGCCGCACGACGTAGCCCTTCGCAAGTGCAACCCCCACAATTGTTTGTGCTCTTTGTCTGGCAACTCGAACTGGCTGACAACGGGGTCCGACCGTTGCCGGTGCGGCGTTGACCGGCAGAGACGACGGAAGACTTCCATTCCCCTGGTTGCCGACGATCGGCCTGCCAAAGCGGCCGCTCGCTGAGACACTGTTTGAAGGTCCCACCTATGCCGAATGCCGCTCCTCGCGCTTCCCGCACCAAAGCCAAAACCACCAAACGAAAGACGATTACCGTTCCTGCCATCGAGAAGACTTCGATCGTGAAGTTTGTCCGTCTGCTGCCAGCCGCCGAACTTCCCCGCTACACGCATGTGCCCGGCACCGGCACACCGCACCCCTACCGCGACCCGCGCGGGCACAGCTTTAATCGCAAGCCCGTCAATCCCAAGGCGCTGAACGAAGACCGCTGGGCCGAATGCCGGTCGTACCTGCTCGGTCTCGACCTGTTCAACCTTGGCTTTTACTGGGAATCGCATGACGAGTGGGAACGCCTCTGGCGGCAGAGCGGACCGGACTCGATGGTCGGCAAGTTCCTCAAGGGACTGGTGAAACTGGCGGCCGCGGGCATCAAGGTCCGTGAAGAGAGCATTCACGGCGTGCGCCGGCACGCGGCCTCCGCGGGCGAAGTGTTCGCCGATGTCGCTGCAGAAACGGATCTCGAGCGGTTCTGCGGCCTGCGGTTTGAAGACCTGCAGTTCGCCGCCGATCGCGCCGCGCAGCTGGTCTACAAGCCAGACCTCCAGGCCGGCCGCCCTCTGCGGGTTTTCCCCTACGTGCTGACTCCCGAACCGATGCCGCTGATGTAGCACGCTCCACCACGAGAGGACGTTCCACGGTTGAATTGACCGCTCGAGTCGACTTCATCGCAAAAGCCCGGCAACAGCCGGGCTTTTCGCATTTCCCCTCTGGCGGCCGCAGTGTGGGTTCAGCCATGCGCCGGGTGGCGATTCTCGCGGGACGCCGGGCTCGCTTTCACATCTCCATCGAGGTCGGCCAGGTCCTCTTCGTAGCGGGCGTCGTAGTTGCCGCTTCCCAGCGCATCGGCCAGGTCGGCCGTATCCGGGTCCCCGTGTCCGAAGTTCGATCCAGCGATGCCGCCGCTGGCCGTTCCACCGCCAGCCTCTCCGACGGCGTGCACGTCTCCGCGGTTCATCCGGTTCGTGCGCCGGGCATCCAGTTCCGCCACGCCGGTCGAGCGCCGGTCGTTGCGGTCGTCACGGACATCTCCCCGCAGCGACAACACGGTCTCCGGGCCGCTGGGGCGTCCCCGGTTGATGTTCACCCGGTGCGACTCTGTGCTGTTTGACGCACACTGCACACAGCAGCGTGCGTACGGAATCGCGTTCAGACGGGCGCGCGGGATCGTTTCGCCGCACGCTTCGCACTCGCCATAAATCCCCTGATCCAGCCGTTCGAGAGCGGCGTCGGTTTCAGAGGCGAGGTACGCCTGGTTCTCAAGTAAAGTTGCGTTCAGATCATGGAGGTATTCCTCCGTCCCCATATCGGCGAGATGCATCGGGGCGTTGGAAAGTTCTCCGTCCGCCTGACCGCCGCTCGCCCGCAGTGTCTGCTCAGCCATCGTCGCCGTATCGCGATGGAGGCGAGCCGCCAGTGCTTCCAGTTGCTGGCGGTAATGTTCAACCACGGTATGGTTCATGTCAAAACTCCTCTCCGCCGGGCGGATTCGAGTGAAGCAGCTGTAATTCTGACGGCGACCTGACTTCCCGGAATCCGTCGTCAGTCGGAACAGTCCGGCCAAATGCAAACTGTGCGCCGCTGCCGCGGATCGATGGACGTGAAATGAACCATTCTCCCAGCGATCTCATCTCTCCTTCAGTCCTGGCGACGCCCGTCGCCGGTGGGCGCGCCCAGGCTCGCTGGGGGCTGGCGCTCGCCATCACATTTTCCGCCCTGCTGATTGCGCCGACGCGCCTCATCGTTGTCCACATGGCTCACAGCGCCCGCGAACCGCGGCTGGCCTGGCTGTTCGTGATTTCTCTCGCAATCACGGCCCTGCTGACCTGGAAACTGGGGCCGCGACTCCCGTCCCCGTGGCGTGCGCGCACCCGCCCCCTCGTGTTCGGGCTGTGGGTGCTCCTGCTGACCGTCGGGATCTATTTCCGGTCCGGCCCCACATCCAACCGACTCATCGTCCCCCTGCTGTTTGCCGCTGGCACGTTGTGGGTTCCCTGGCTGGCCTGGCTGGGCTTTCAACCCATCTCCCGGCTGCGGGCGCTGGGGGAAGGACTGCTCGTCGCCATCGGCCTGCAGTGTCTGCTGTCGATGGTGACGGTCGAAGCCATGCGCGGCGACACGACGATCGACTTCGCGTGGACCTGGTCGCCCCCACGCGACCTCGCCATGGTCTTTCCCGAGCCGCAACGACAGGCCGTCATCACCGATGGATTTGCGCCCACTCCCGACGATTTCCCCCAGTTCCTTGGACCGCACCGCACCGGCGTCATCGCCTCCGGGCCTCGCCCCGTCAACTGGAACGAGCAACCGCCGCGCGAACTCTGGCGAAAGCCCGTCGGGCCCGGCTGGAGCGGATTCGTGGTCCGCGGCGACTACGCGTTCACCCAGGAGCAGCGTGGAGAAGAAGAAGCCGTCACCTGTTATCGGGTGCAGGATGGCGAACTGATGTGGATGACGAAATCTCCCGGACGGTTCGCCTCCGCCATGGGCGGCATCGGCCCGCGCGCGACACCGACGCTTCACGCCGATGGCCGGCTTTACACCGTCGGCGCCACCGGCCTTCTTCAGTGCCTTGATGCCTGCTCGGGGAGCGTTCACTGGTCGAAGAATATCCTCGAAGACAACGGCGGGACCGACCACAACCACGGCATCTGCGGCTCGCCGCTGATTGTCGATTACCGGGTGATTGTGGCCCCCACCGGCAATGCCGCCGCATCGCTCGTCGCGTACGACCGGATGACCGGCCAACGACTCTGGCAGGCCGGCCAGTCGCTCGCCAGCTACAGTTCGCCCGTCCTGCTGGAACTCGCGGGCCGCCAGCAGGTCGTTCTCCACACCCAGCAGGTGCTCGAATCGCACGACCCCGAAACGGGCCGGCTCCTCTGGGAGTTTCCATGGAGCAACCAGAACGTGAACAACTGCTCGGAACCGATTGTTCTGGACGCCGCGCGGGGGCGGCTGGTGGTCACCACTGGTTACGGAGTCGGAGCGGCGCTGATCGAGGTGACTCCCGGCGAACCCGTGTGGTCGGTCGACACCGTCTGGACCAGCCGTGACATGAAGACCAAGTTCACAACCGCCGTTCGCGTCGGCGACCACCTGTATGGTCTGGATGACGGCATCCTGTCATGCATCAGCCTGGCCGATGGAAAACGCCGCTGGAAAACGGGGCGGTACAACCACGGCCAGATTCTGCTGGTCGGCTCGACGCTGCTGGTGCAGGCGGAAATGGGGGATCTCGCGCTGGTGGATCCGCAACCCGAACGATTTCTCGAACGGGCCCGAATTCCCATGCTCTCCAACAAAACCTGGAACAATCCGGCGGTGTCCGGCCGCTACCTGCTGGTCCGGAACGGCGAGGAGGCGGTTTGCCTGGAATGGCCGCCCGATTGAGCCGGAACGGACGATTCCCGTTCAGGGCTTGCCGACTCTCACCCCACGGAGCCAGAATGGAGCCAAAACGTCCCAGCGATCCGGGCCCGATTGCGCGACTTTGTCCATGACATCCGACGATCTGTTGCCGCTGGTTTATAACGAACTCCGCAGGCTGGCCTCTCTCAAGCTGAACCATGAGGTTCCCGGGCAAACGCTGCAGGCGACGGCCCTCGTCCATGAGGCCTATGTCCGTCTCGTCGACCGAGAACCGGGATTGCATTGGAAAAGCCGGGGCCACTTCTTTGCAGCCGCGGCCGAGGCAATGCGCCGCATTCTTGTTGAGCGGGCGCGGCATCGGGGCACAGTCAAGGCGGGCGGCGGCCGCCAGCGGCTTCCGCTGGATGAAACCATCGCCTTTTCCGAAGGGCCGGGCATCGATCTCCTGATGCTCGATGAATTGATCGACGAACTCGCCGTCCACGATTCCCAGGCGGCGGAGATCGTCAAGTTGCGCTGCTTCGCGGGATTCGGGCACACGGAAACGGCGGAAATTCTGGGAATTGAACGCCGGGCAGCCGACCGCCTGTGGCTGCTGGCGAAAAGTTGGCTGTTTCGAAGAATGGCAGTCACCTGACCGTTGCGGCCGGCGACGGTGAATGGCCGAGATTCCTGGCATGGTGGCACGGTGTCCGACTGGAACGTTCAAGCCAACGAAATCTTCCTCCGGGCCGCGGAGCTCAGCGACCGCGCCGATCGTGCGCGGTTCGTTGAAGAGTGCTGCGACGGCGACCTCGGACTGCTCGAGTGCGTCAACGAACTGCTCGCCGCGTCGGACGACAGCGGCGACTTCCTGGAAGCGCCTCTCGCACAACTCCCCCCGGAGATCATGGGCACCCTGTCTCAATACATGCCCGAGCAGGTGGGCCGCTACAAGATCCTTGAAGAGCTGGGCGAAGGCGGCATGGGCGTGGTCTACCGCGCCAAACAGCAGGAGCCGGTCAGGCGACTCGTCGCGTTGAAGATCATCAAGCCCGGGCTCGACACCCGCCAGGTGATCGCGCGCTTCGAAACCGAGCGCCAGGTGCTGGCGCTGATGGACCACCCGGGCATTGCGCGGGTGCTGGACGCCGGCGCGACGGACGCGGGCCGACCCTACTTCGTCATGGAACTCGTCAGCGGCGTTCCCATCACAACCTACTGCGATCAGGAAGAACTCTCGCGTCGCGAGCGGCTGGAACTGCTGATCGACGTGTGTCACGCGGTGCTGCATGCCCATCAGAAGGGCATCATTCACCGCGACCTCAAACCCTCCAACATTCTCGTCACCCGCCAGGACGATCGGGCGGTTGTCAAAGTCATCGATTTCGGAGTCGCCAAGGCCATCGGTCAGCATGGAACCGAAGGCACGCTCACCGGCGTCGCGCAGTGGGTCGGAACACCGCTATATATGAGCCCCGAGCAGGCGTCCCCCATTCCAATCGACATCGACACCCGCAGCGACGTCTACTCGCTCGGCGTCCTGTTGTACGAACTGCTGACCGGCACGACCCCCTTCAACGCAGACACGATCGGGCGGACCGATGAATCGGGCAAGCGACGGCTGATTCTCGAATACGACCCCCCGTTCCCCAGCACCCGGGTTGCGACGCTCGACACCAGAACGTGCCATCGGCTCGGGGCCGGAGATCGGATCGACGGGCGTCGTCTCAGCCGGCAGCTGAAAGGCGAGCTCGACTGGATCGTGATGAAGGCGCTCGAAAAGGATCGCGAGCGACGGTACGAAACAATCGGAGCGCTGGCGGCCGATCTCAAACGCTATCTCAGCGACGAACCAGTCCAGGCGGGGCCCCCCTCGCGTCTGTATCGCATCCGCAAGCTCGCGTGGCGAAACCGGGGGGCGCTCACGACAGGGCTGGCCGTAGCGCTGGCGCTGGTGGTCGGAACCGCCGTCTCGATCTGGCAGGCGATCGAAGCCAACCGGGCCCGTTCGCTGGCCGATTCACGCTATGAACAGACCCAGCAGGCACTCCACGAAGCCAATCTGTCCCGGGTGATCGCCGACGTGCAGCGCGACCGCGCCCAGGCCAGCGAATCCGCATCGAAGCGACTCCTGTACGCCAGCGACATGCGGCTGGCCGTCGACGCGTGGAAGGAGAATGACGTCCGGCGGATGCGCGAAATACTCGACCGCCACGCGTCAGTTGAAGCGGGGGCGACCGACCACCGCGGATTCGAATGGCACTACCTGAAATGCCTGACGGGCGTCCCTTCGAAGACCCTGTTGCAGTCGCCCGCCCCGCTGTACGCACTCACACTTTCGCCCGATGGCCGCCTGCTGGCGACCGCTGGAGCCCACGATCGAGTCCACCTTTTCGACACGGCAACCCAGCGGCAGGTCCGCGAGTTCGACACTCACCAGATCGAAGTCAATGCGCTCGAATTCAGTCCCGACAGCCGGACGCTGTACACCGGCGGCGACGACGGCTCGGTCGCGTTGTGGAACGTCCAGTCGGGCGCCCTGATTCGCCGATTCGAGGCGCAGCATGATGCGGTGTTCGGCTTGGCGTTGCTCCCGGAGCGCGGAGCGCTGCTCACCGGCGGACGGGACAACATTCTGCGCATCTGGGACGCCGAGACGCTGCGGTTGCGGGAATCGATCTCAAAGCACACCAACACAATTCAAGCGATCGCCGCATCCGGCCGCGGGCTGGTCGCGGTTGGCTCCGATGATTTTCACGTCACCGCCTGGGACGGGCTGCAGAATGTGCCGATCTGGTCGGAAGCAGACCAACCGACGTCCCGGGTCAACACCATCGCCTTCTCCCCCGAAGGTTCACTGCTGGCCACCGGTCACGTCAGTGGAATGCTGACGATCCGGGATGGAGCGACGGGCGCCCAGCGGGGGCAGCAGGTGTTTCCCGATTCCATTCATTCGCTGGCGTTCGCACCGGTCGCCCATCGGGGCGCGGCCACCAACTGGATTGCCATCGGGGACCGCTGGGGCAGCGTGTACCTGTTGCCGACCGGGATGTTCGTGCAGCATGACGGCCTGCTTCCCCGGACATCGTTCGATCGCTCCCGGCAGTGGCCAGCCCACGAAGGCCGGCTTTATGGCCTCGCCTTTTCCGCCGACGGAACAGAATTATTCACTGTCGGCGAGGACGGCTTGCTGAAAGTCTGGGACTACGAAACCAGCAACCATGCCCGCCGCCTTCCGTTTCCGGTTCAGCACCTTTCGCTGATCGGGTCGGACAGAGTCGCGACGATCTTCAATAAGGTGCGAATTTCATCGCTGGCGGATGGGCAAACGCTCTACGAGCGGGCCTTGCCAGAGGCCGCCTCTCACGGCGACCAGATTCGGTTTGACCGGCACGCCAACCAGATTTACTTCCTGGCCAACAACCGGCACATCTACGTCCTGCCCGGAGATCCTCCATCCGGCGATGCCCCCGCGCCCAGGCTCCTTTACCGGTCCCCCCCCGACTCCGCCATGAGCCACATCGGCGTCTCGCAGCATTCCGGGCGACTGGCCGCGCAGTTCCGTCAGGCCGTCGACTTCGAGGCGGTTTCCATCAGCTATCCGCTGGAACCGGAACTTCCGTCGTTTCCAACGTCGAGTGCAATCCACCAGATTCGCTTCGGACCAGATGGCTCGGTCGTCTTCGACCAGGTCAAAGACCTGCTGTTCGTCCATCCTGAGACGGGCACTGTGGTCAAAACGCTGTCAGGCCACATCTCAACAATCAACGACTTCGCATTTTCGCCGGACGATCAGACAGTGGCGACGGCGTCGAGTGATCGCACTGTCCGGATCTGGGACTGGAAGGCGGAACAGGAACTGTGGCGCACCACTGCCCACGAAAATGAGGTCTCGTCGGTCGCCTATTCGCCCGACGGCGAGACGCTGGCAACCGCCGGGAGCGATGGCGCCCTGCGGCTGTGGCGCTGGAAGCACAATACGCTGGTTCTGGAAATCCGCCTGCTCGACTGGCCGGTGTCCAACATGAGCTTCAATGAAAACGGCCGGAAGCTGATTGTTCACGCTGACAACGGAGTGCGCATTTACGACTCGGAGCCGGAACCAGGCCGATTCCCCCAGGTTGAATCTGGCAAGCAGTAGGCCTCCCGGCCAGCGCACCCGGGTCTGCGCACTGTCCGCAGCGCCGTGTTCGCTGGCGTTCAACTTCCGAGGCCAGGCAGTTCGGAACCGTTCAGATCGCGCTGGCGACGGCCAGGCCGGGGTCGCTCTCGCCGGCCTTTGCGCGTTCTTCACTGCGCGACCATTCGTCCGCCTCCCGCTCGGTGACCGGTGCACAGTCCCTCAGGCGGAAGCGGTCATCTTTCTCCCAGATGAAGAACCGCCTGAACCACAGCATGTTCATCACCCGCTCCTGCGGGGAGATCAGCCGCACGGTCACCCCCTGCTCGAACCAGTCGAACAGCATGCCGAAGAAGCCGCTGGGCACGAACTTCACCGTCGACATATTGACCGCGATCGATTTGCAGCGTTCCCGCTGAATCAGCACGGCGAGGGTGTCCCGGAGGAGCGAAAGGTCCGCCCCATCCCAGATTTCCATGTCGCCGATATCGACGACTGTCACGCCATGTTCGTCGCGGGTGGACAACCCGTGTGTATATTTACGCTCGGCCATCGTGGTTCCCGGTGGTGAGTCGACCGCCGCAATTCGCTGCAATAAGCGGCCGACACACAGTCACGCAATGATTGGACCACACTCGATACGGGAACGTGCGAAGCATTCTGCAAACCGCTTCCAGAAAACGACTTATTGTTGAGAACTGCAACAAAACGCCGCGCCGCAAATTGAATCGTGTTGCCAACTTGCGACGTACAATGTTGACATTTGGCAACAATTTTCCGCCTTCCCCGTCGACAACTGCGATCATCCGCAGTTCATCATTCCGCCGGCATCACAATGCAGCCCGATTCGTCCGACCCGCAGTTCGCTTTCGCCACACACACCGTCCAGCAGCTGCGACAGGCCGGGCATGAGGCGTATTGGGCCGGCGGCTGCGTGCGCGACCTGCTGCGGGGCATCCCCCCCGGCGACTACGACGTCGCCACCAGCGCATCGCCCGATCGGGTGCGCGACCTGTTCGGCCGAAAACGGACACTCGCCGTCGGTGAGGCCTTCGGCGTCATCATTGTGCTCCCGCCGCAGGGTCTGGAACCGGTCGAGGTCGCCACGTTCCGCACCGAGGGACCCTATCAGGACGGCCGGCGCCCGGATTCGGTCGTCTATGCAACCGCCCGGGAAGACGCCCAGCGGCGAGATTTCACCATCAACGGCATGTTCTACGACCCCGTTGAACGCCGCGTGCTCGATTACGTCGACGGACAGGCCGACCTGGCGGCCGGCATCGTTCGCGCCATCGGCGATCCTCATGCGCGCATGCAGGAAGACAAACTCCGGCTGCTGCGGGCAGTTCGGTTTGCAGCGGTTCTCGGCTTCGAACTCGATCGCGTCACGGAAGAGGCCGTGGCGGCGATGGCGGCCGAGCTGTCGGTGGTCAGCGTGGAACGCATCGCCCAGGAACTGCGCAAGATGCTGGTCCATCCCAATCGCCGCCGGGCGATCGAACTCTGCCGTCGCACGGGACTGCTGGAAGTGATCGTCCCGGGCTGGAACCAATGCGATGCCGAGCCCGACGCCACGCTGCGGACGCTCCACCGGCTGCAGCGGCCGACCGTCGGGCTGGCGCTGGCCGTGCTGCTCCAGTCGTTTCCCAATCCCGCCGTGAACAGCCGCAAATCGGTCCCCGCTCCCGATACCGTGCGCGGCCACTGCCGCCGCCTGAAGCTCTCGAACGAGGAAGTCGACAGCTGCCTGTGGCTGCACGAGCATCACCACGATCTGAGCCGGGCCGGATCAATGTCCGATGCAGATCTGAAGCGGCTCCTCGCTCACCCCCTCAGCGCCGAACTGCTGAACTGGTTTGAAGCCGAGGCGGACGGCCAGGACTCGAAAGCCGCCTCCCTGCAGCAGCTCAAACAGCGCGCTGCCGTGTGGACAGCGGCCGAACTCGATCCGCCTCCGCTCATCACCGGGCAGGATCTCCTCGCCCGTGGACTGCAGCCCGGCCCGCGCCTCAAAGAGCTGCTCGACGCCGTCCGCACCGCGCAGCTCAACGGCCACGTGACCACACTGCCGGAAGCCCACGAACTGCTCGACCGGCTGATTGAGGGAAACTCGTAGAACTGCGGGCTCGTCCGCAGAGAGGCCCCAGCCAGTCGCGGTCATCCTACTCCGACTTCGGCAATCTCAAACTGGTGATGGGGCCGGGTCGACTTCGTCACCCTCAACGGCGGTCGGGCATTCCATGCCGCCTGCATTTCCGCCGCCCGCGCCGCGTCCACACCCCCTGCATGCGCGTGCAGCAGATACCGCAACCGAAGCGGTTCCGATCGGCGGACCACCAGCCCATCCGCGTGACAGACCGACGGCCCCATCCAGCCATCGTCGCGCACATGCCAGCAGGAGGGGAACCGCGGGTTGGAGGGGTGGTCGAACAGCGTCACGCCTTCCATAACGGCCGCTCGCGACCCGTCCGCCTGCCGCTGCGGCATCGGCCCGCTGTCATCCATCCACTCGGCCGGCTGATCGAACAGCTCTTTTTCCCCGGTCGCATCGGCACTGCTCGTCAGGCGTCCCTCGCCAAACACCGCCGACAGACTGCGCGCGACCCGGACGGCAAAGAACCCAAAGTTCGTTTTCTGAAACTCGAGTTCTGCCGCGCGCGGCGTCAGCAGCGACGTGAGCTCGATCGTATATTCCCGTTCCGGCAGCGGGCGCAGCTCCAGAATCAGATCGTGCTCCAGAAGCGGCTGCGGATCGTGGCCATCGAACCAGCCCAGGCGAACGGCCGCGCGCGCGAATTCATCGTGGTCCTCGAGCGCCAGCCACTGCAGCTGACGAATGAACGCCGGCGAAGAATTCCCCCAGAAGTCGATGCCCAGCACCTTATGGTGGGCGAACCAGACGGAATCATGATGGTCATGATTCGGCGCGCCCGGGTGCCCCATGCGCGTCAGCGATTCCCCCGAGAGCGGCCCGTTCAGCGGATACAGAAACGGCCGCTTCAGGTGTGCCGCGAAGTTCCAGGCCGTCGCTTCGCGGCCATCGATTCGAAAGCTGAACCGGTCATCGGGCAGCGGCAGGACATCGCAACGGGTTGTCCCGGGCATCACTGGCTCTCCAGAGCTGAAACAGAGATGCTGCAGTTTAGACCATTTGCATGGTTCCTGTGCAGGCGATTGGACACGTTCAGGCTCGTGGAAGTCCAGCTTTCGCCTGCGGAGGCCTGCACGCGAGTTCTGAAGATGCTCCAGGAAGACTCCCATGCCGCGTTCCATGACCCGCCGCGACGCCTGCCGGATCGCCCTCACGACGCCGCTGCTCGCCGCAGCGTTCAGCGCCCGACTGCGGGCCGAAGAGTCCGCACATCCGCTTGACGCCGCGACGCGCGAGCAATTGCGGGATGCGGCCCGCAGGGAAATCGAGCAGTCCACAGCGACCCTCGCAGTCGCCCCCGACAACCTGCAGGCGCTGTCGCGCCGCGGCGACGCCCGTTTTTTTCTGTCGCAGTTTGAGGACGCCGTGGCCGACTTCGATGCCATGCTCAGGCTCGATCCGGCACTCGAAGCCTCTCACTGGCGACGTGGCATCGCGCTGTTTTATGCGAAGCGGTACGACGCTGCAGCCGGCCAGTTTGAGCGCTATCACACGTTCGACAACGTCGATCGCGAGAATGGCATCTGGCGTTTTCTCTGCCAGACCCGGTCGGTCGGGCTCAGCCAGGCGCGCGAGTCGCTGCTCCGCTACGAAAAGGACGATCGCGAACCGTTCCCCGCAGTCTTCCGGCTCTTTGCCGGAACCATGACGGAGCAGGAAATCCTGAATGGCATCGCCGCCGCCCGCATCGACGATTCCGACCGGCAGAGCCGTCGCTTCTATGCCGACCTGTACATCGGCCTGAACCATGCCGTGCAGGATCGGCCGAACGAGGCGCTGGCCGCCCTCGCCCGGGCAACGAAAAACGACTGGCCGCGCACGGCCGGCTACGGCCCCCGCTGGATGTGGCACGTCGGCCGGGTGCACTGGGAGCTGCTGAACGCAGACATGAAGTAGGCCGCAAATGTCCCGGTTCGCCAGAGTGCTGCCGAAGCCTGATCAGTGCAGCACGCCCGGCCACGATTCAACAGGCCTCTACGACTCACACCACGCCGCCGAACTGAGGACGTCGCCACATTGAGAGCGCGACCCAGGCCGACCGCGTCTGGAACTACAGCTTAATCTTCGCCAGCGGCTGGATCGTGATCTCTTCCGTCAGTTCCTGATACGACAGCACCGGCAGCGATGGCAGCGCCTGCTCGATCAGCTTCTTGATGTACCGCCGCACGTCCATGGATGTCAGCAGCACTGGCTTCTGCTGCATCTGGCTCAAATCGCCCACGCTCCGCTTTACGGCCTCGATGAACTTCCGCGTCATGTTCGGATCGAGCGCCAGAAAACTCCCCCCCGATGTCTGGCGAATCGCCTTCCGCACCGTTTCTTCAATGTCCGGCTCCAGCAGATACACCGACAGAATGTTCTGCCCGCCGCTGTACTTGTAGCTGACGTACCGCTTCAGGCCCGACCGCACGTACTCCACCAGCAGCACCGCGTCCTTCTCCTTCTGCCCCCACTCGATCAGCGACTGCAGAATCGTTCGCAGATTTCGAACGGAAATCTCCTCCTGCACCAGCCGCTGCAGAATCTCGGCGATCTTCGGCACCGGAAGCACGCGCTGCACCTCCTTCACCACTTCGGAATACCGGCCCTCCATGTTGTCCAGCAGGTACTTGGTCTCCTGCAGACCGAGGAAATCGCCCGCGTAACGCTTCAGCACAAACCCGAGGTGGTGCGTCAGAATCTGCGGCGTCCCGAGAAACGGCAGACCCGCCTGCCCCAGCCGGCCGGCCTCGCTGTCCGGAACCCAGATCGTGGGGACATCCGGCAGGAACTGCTTCCCTTTCTCGAACGAAACCCCCAGCACATTGAGATTCTCTTCCTTCTCCCGGACCAGCACCCAGCCTTCGCGGTATTGCCCGTCGGCCACAGGAATCTCCTGCAGCAGAATGCGATAGCTCCCCTCCCGCACGCCTTCATTGAACCGCAGGTGAATCCCCGGAAACGGCACGCCCAGGTCGTGGTACAGCGCCTTGCGGATCCGGATCAGTTCGTCGTTGAGCGAGTTCGCATTGATCGATTTCTCGAGCACGGCCGGAACGTCCAGAATCAGCGGAACCGTCAGCGAAAATTCGTCTCCTGCCTCCGCTTTCTTTCTGGGAATGGCCTTCTGCCCCGCAGCGGCCGCGGCCGACATCGCCCCGATCGATTCCTGCTCCACCGGGGCTTCCCGCATCCGCTTCATGGTGAGGCCGATCGTGCCGACGACGGCCCCCAGCGCGATGAACTGCGGCTTCGGAAACCCTGGCACCAGCGAAAACAGCAGCAGCATGAATCCGCCCAGCATCAGCGCCTTCGGCTGGGCCAGAATCTGGTCGCCAATGTCGCCGCCCAGCGCCGCTTCGGTGTCGCCCGACACGCGCGTGACGATGATGCCGGCCGTAATCGAGATCAGCAGCGCTGGAATCTGCGACACCAGTCCGTCGCCGATCGTCAGCAGCGAATAGGTCTGCAGGGCTTTGGTGACTTCCATCCCTTTCTGCAGGCAGCCGATGCTGATGCCCCCGATGATGTTGATCGCCGTGATGATCAGACCGGCGATCGCGTCTCCCTTGACGAACTTCATCGCCCCGTCCATCGCGCCGAACAGCTGATTCTCGCGCTCGACGGCCGACCGCCGCTCCCGCGCCTGTTCGAGGTCGATCACCCCGGCCCGCATGTCGGCATCGATGCTCATCTGCTTGCCGGGCATCGCATCCAGCGTAAACCGGGCCGCCACTTCGGCCACGCGCTCGGAGCCCTTGGTGATCACCAGAAACTGCACGATGGTGATGATCAGGAACACCACAATGCCGACCACCAGGTTTCCGCCTGCCACGAACTTGCCAAACGTCTCGATCACTTCGCCGGCATAGGCGTGCAGCAGAATGTGCCGCGTGGCGGTGATGTTCAGCGCCAGACGCAGCAGAGTGGTGAACAGCAGCATGCTGGGAAACGTCGAGAACGCCAGCACGTTGTTGATGTACATCGACATCATCAGCAGCACGACGGCCAGCCCCAGGTTGATGGCCAGCAGGCCGTCCAGCAGCGGCGTCGGGACCGGCAGGATCATCAGCGAGATGATCGCGACAATCAGTCCGGCCAGGACGATGTCGTTGTAGCGGGTCGACCGGATGATCAATGATTCGAGACGACTACCCGCCATCGCTGCTCCTGAGGTCTCCCCTCGCCGCGGCCATTGTCCGCCGGGCCTCGTCCTGCCGGCCCAGCCCCCACAACGCCCGGCTCCGAATCAGCGTGAGCTGTCGGTCTCCCGCGGAGGCCAGGCGGTCGACCGTCTGCAGGCAGTCGGCGAACCGTCCCGCCTCGAGGTACGCATAGGCCAGCGTGCGGGCGAGTTGCCGGTCGTTGCGGCGAAACACCCGGGCCGCCTCAAGCGCCGTAACGGCCCGCGCTCCCTGACCGTGCCGCAGGTACAGGTAGCCCAGCAGCATCAGGTATTCGACGGTGCGGGTGTCCACGCGGAGGATTGTGCTGAAACTGCGACGCCTTTGCGAGAGAGAACAGCGCCCGCCCCGCGCAGACGGAATGCATCCACATCATCGGCAGATCCGCCGACCGAGCGTGGCCGGTTCAGAAATCGACGCCCGGAAAGCCATCGGCGCGGTCCGCCAGACGCTGGAACGTCGGACGGTCAATGTTCTCCGAAACGAATCGGCAACTTCCGTCGATCATCAGAAACTGAACCCCGCCGACATGCGGACTCGAGAAACCTCCCACGGAGTAGTCGAGATTCACCGCCAGGGGGGGAGCCGGGGGACGCAGCAGCGCCCCTTCCTCCACAACGGCATCCACAGGGGTGTCGTCCGGTTCATCATCCATGCCGAACTCGTCCAGGAAGAACTCCTCGTCCGGCTCGGTTTCGATGGCGCCCGACCGGTCGACAATCGTCGCCGGGTCGTTGGCGTAGGGGCGCCACACAGCGTCCCTATTGTTGATGTCGCTGGCGTTTCGCAAAGTTGCACGCGTTCCGGACACCCACCCCAGGTCGGTGGGATCCCGCAGAATTTCGCCGATGGCAATTGTTTGAGAGGCCCCATCCGGAAATTCGTCGTAGCGCAGAAAGCTGTTCACATAGAAGCTGCCATGATTGGTCGTATCGATCGGCGCTTCGACCGGATGATGAACCCCGGCGTAGTTGGTCAATCCAGCCCCCCGCATGACCGGGTCAATCGATTTCCTGGCCGAACCATCGCTGGGACAGAGGAGCACCGGCAGCACCAGCCGGGCGACATCGCGGTTGACCACGTCGTAGGCGCCGCGGGTCTGGTCGAGTTTCGACTCCGCCGCCCGCTGATCGAGGTGTGGAAGAAGCGCCCAGGTCCAGCTGTGGTGAAATCCGGCCGGTCGCGCCGCAATCGGGCCCCGGGAATTCACGCAGCCAGCAGGCAGCATGGTGAAGGCGTCGTAGTACGAGCCGATCGCCACGCCCAGCTGACGCAGGTTGTTCTTGCACTGCGTTCGCCGCGCCGCCTCGCGCGCCTGAAACACGGCGGGCAGCAACAGGGCAATCAGAATCGCGATGATCGCGATCGTCACGAGCAGTTCGATCAGCGTAAATCCGCGACAGATCGGCTGGCGGTCCATGTGTGAACTGCTCTCAGGCGCACAATCGATAGGCACAACACCTCCCCCGCACAGGACAGGCCCCACTCCCTACGTCGTTCCTGGCCAGACCGTTGGCGCTCGACCCAGCATTTCCCCGCTTCCTCAACCTTCTGGAGCCGACCAGTCGCCCCAGTGGTCCAGATAATGCCGGTAAACCGGCATCGACTCCGACCGCTCGGTCACCCACTGCTTCGTTTCGTTCACGATCACCTGCTCGTCCTCCAGCGACAGCCGGCCCATCAGCACCCGGCTGCGGAGAAACACGAAGTAAGTGTCCAGCACGTCGCAGCGGCAGTAGTCGTTAATCTCCGTCGTCTTGCCCGCGTCGAACATGTCCTGCACCTGGCTGCCGTCCACGCCCGTTTTTCCCGGCTTCCCCACCAGCCGGGCGAACAGGTTCAGCCCGCCGCTCAATCGCGTCGCGTTGAAGTTGGAAAACATGTCGCACAGATCGAGATGCGACCGCGTGTTGTACCGGTTCCGCGACTGCTCGTACGAAGCGGCATTCACGTTGAACCAGTCGGGCAGCGCCAGCCCGTACCGATACGCCGCGAATTCGAGCACCGGCAGGTCGTAACCCCGCCCGTTGAACGTCACCAGCGTAGGCCGGCCGTAATGCCGCCATCCCTGCCAGAACTGCCGCGTCATCACATGCGGCCGGAACTCCGGCTCGTCGAGCGTCACCACATCGAGCAGCCGGAAGTCGGGCGCGACCTTGGCGATCGCGATTGAAATCGGCAGCACGAACGTCGGCGGAAAGACATCACGCCCCGTTTCCTCCATCAACTGGCAACGGAACCTCGCGACCGCATCGGTCGGCATCAACCCCTGGCCAGGATACTTCAGATCCGAAACCAGCCGGCCATCGGCAATGGCTTCGATGTCGAAGACGAGGTAGGCGACGCCTGGCGTGTCCGGTTTCATGGCGGCATTCTAAAGCATCTGCAAACTCGGTTTGCAGGCCACCGCAGCCGAAAGCTGGACCAGCGTGAGCCCGATGCCGTCCATTCGCCGGCCGAAACCTGGACGCCAGCTTTGAAGATGCTTCAGAAAAGCCGGAAAGTCCTTTGAAAACCCCTCGGATCGCGGTTACCCTGTGTCCCCTTCCCGCCCCTGTAGCTCAGTTGGTAGAGCAACTGACTCTTAATCAGTAGGTCCAAGGTTCGAATCCTTGCGGGGGCACTGGTCTGAAGCAGCCACGGTTTTGCCGTGGCTGTTTTCGTTGCGGCAGGTCGAAGACGCGGCGTTCCCAAACGCGGGACGCCAGCGCTCCGGATGACGGACAATCCCGGATCGGCGCTATACTTCGTCCAGTCGGCCCTGCGCAATTCCAGGCGCGCTGTCGCCCCTGGGCCGAGCGTGTTCGATGTCTCGCCCGCAAAGACTTATGAAGACTCCGTTGCTGACCAGTTGCCTGCTGCTGGCGCTTGTTGCCCCGCTGGCAGCCCAGGACTCTGCGTCGCCAGAAACCGGGGCCGTCGTTCCCGCGCCGGTCGATGACACGCCTGTCGTGAAGCTGGGCCCTTTCGAAGCGGATATTCCATGGGATGCCTTGAAGGTGGGCGAATTCTCACTCGTCGACCAGTTGGGCCGGCCGGTCACGCACGAGACGCTCCGCGGAAAACCCTGGGTCGTCAATTTTGTGTTTACACGGTGTGTCACTCATTGCCCGAAACTCATGGGCAAAGCGTACTACAACCTGCATCAGCGACTGAAAGATGCGGACTTCCGGATTGTGACCATCACCGTCGACCCGAAGTTTGACGATGTCGCCCGGATGAAGAAGCAGTCGGACGTGTTCAGCGTCGACCCGGACCGCTGGCTGTTCGTCACCGGCCCTGAAGACAAGGTTTATGAACTGATCCGGAAGGGGTTCAAGCAGGCGGCCTGGGAAGAAGTTGGACCCGATGGCGGGATGGACTTTGCACATTCCCTCAGCATGATTCACGTCGACAAGGACGGCGTGATCGTCGGCAAGTACGACGGCCGCGTCGATGCCGAACTCGAAACCCTGGCCCAGGTGATTGAAGGCAAAATCGAAACCCCCAAAAAGCATTCCCCCGTCGCGATCACCACAGAACCTCCGGTTCCCGCGGCGGGAAATGGTCAGCCTCTCCCCGGCTGGGTCGAGCGTCTCCCCGTCACCAATGCCATGCTGAATACGCTGGCGACGATTCTGCTGCTCGGGGGCTATTCCGCCATCAAGGTGAAAGATGTCCGGCTGCACAAGAAGCTGATGCTGACCGCCTTCGCCACATCAATTGTGTTTCTGGGCAGCTACCTGACCTACCACTTCATGCTGCAGCACTACACCGGCGACGCCTCCCGCCGGTTCCAGGGGCAGGGCTGGATCCGTCCCGTTTACTTCTTCATCCTCATCACGCACGTCTTCCTCGCCGCGCTCGTTCCATTGGGAGCCATGGCGACGATCTTCTACGCGTTCCGCGAGAAATGGGACCGGCACCGCAAGATCGCGAAGGTGACGTACCCCGTGTGGTTGTACGTTTCCGTGACCGGAGTCGTGATCTACCTGATGCTCTACCACATGCCGGTTTAGAGGGTTCGCTTGCGTGTCCCGCCGCGGCCCATGCACCGGCACGTGGAGTCAAGAAGCCCGGCTACTCAGATGCACGGTGCGACAAACGATTGACGCCTCGGCTTGCAGTCGAGGGAAGAAGCCGGGCTTTGGCCTGGGCCGGAACCGCGACGCTTCGCCCTATTCGGTATAAACCCGAACCCGGTGGTTCTCGCTGTCGCCGATGTAGACCTTCCCGGCCGCGTCAACGAACACGCCATGCGGGCGCGCGAGCCGGCATTTCTGCGGATCGCCGTCCGGTCCGTCCCCCACCTTCCCATCACCCACTACGGTTTCGAGAAATCCGGTCGATTTGCGGATCACCCGGATGGTGTGGCTTTCGGTATCGGCCAGATAAACATCGCCATTCGGCGCGAGTGCGATTCCCTTCGGTCCGGAAAGCTCGGCCTTGCGTGCATCAGCGCCGTCGCCGGTGAAGCCCTTTTTCCCGGTGCCCGCCAGGTGCGTCAACGTTTGCGATTCGAGATCGATCCGGTAGACGGCATTCCCTTCGCGAAGCGCCAGGTAGAGGCTGCTCCGGCCGTCGAAATCGAGAGTCCGCGGGCCGTTCAGCGGGGTTCCGTTCAGCGGGGCGCCATCCGGAGTCGGCTTCTTCTCGCCCGTTCCGGCAAATGTCGAAATCACGCCCGTGGTCGCTTCCACTTTCCGGATGCGGTGATTGCCGATGTCGCAGATGTAGATGTTCCCGGCCTGATCCAGCACGATCGAGTGCGGCTGCTTCAGCTGAGCCTCGGTTGCCGGTCCGCCATCGCCTGAAAAACCGGGCTTTCCGGTGCCGGCAACGGTCGAAATGACGCCAGTTTTGGCGTCGACCCTTCGCACGATTTCGTTCTTCATTTCCACGAAGAACATGTTCCCGGCAGCATCGAAGCGGACTTCGTACGGCTCAAAAAGAAGCGCCTGCGTCGCCGGTCCGCCATCGCCTGCGTAACCCTTTTTGCCCCCCTGCCCGGCGACCGTCGTGACGACGCCGGTCTCAAGGTCGATTCGGCGGATCACATGGTTGGTGATCTCGCAGGCATACAGCGCCCCGTCCGGCCCGGTCACCAGCCCGTAGGGTTGCTCGATCTGGGCGCTCGCTGCCGGGCCTCCGTCACCCGAGTACCCCTTCTGACCAGTGCCGGCAAACGTCCGCACCTCGGCGGCAAAGCCGGCCGAGGTGGCGAAAAGTTCGAGTGCCAGCCCCAGGACCAGAGCGGGCAGGGAGCGAAGTGCGATCATCGTTACTTGCGGTGGCGGATACGGGCGCGATTCCGACGCTTCTTGCGGCCGAGTTTGCGACGTCCCTTGCCAGTCTTCTTAACGCCCATACACCGTCTACTCCCGGAGTCTTCCTGCGTGGTTCACGTGATGTGCCGCGGGCAATGGCGGCGTCCATGGTTGCCTCCCGCGCAACGGCGCTGGGAGGAATCGCGAAGCCTAGCCTAACCGGCGGTGCACCTCAAGCGGCGAATTGAACTTCCGTCCCGCCACTTCTAAAACGGCGGCATGCGCCGCGTGCTGATTGTCGACGACCCTCGCCTCGCTCCGCGGCTGATCCGGCTGCGCCGGCTTCTGCCCGCCGCCTGGGACCTGCTCGCCGTGCCGCACGACCAGGTCGACTTCTGGAACTCCCCGGCCCTGCAGCCGCTGGGAGCCGAAACGGCGTCGCTTGCAGACCTCCGAACCACGCTTCCCGCGGGAGAGGCCGCCGCCCTGTTTGTCGCCGCCACCTCTCCGGACGCCCTGAAGCTGGCCTCAATGCTGGCCTTCCGCCCCGGCGCTCACGTTGAGGTCCTGCCTCACGCATCGCAGACGGCCGATTGGATCTTCTCACTGTACCCGCTCTCCGAAGGGGAGCCCCCCCGCGTGCAGGGGGTTCACGAACATCGTGCGGATGCGGCCGTTCATGCGTTTCACGATCAACTGCCCAACCAGCGGGCGGCCCGGCATCTGGCGGTCACCTGCGTCGTCCCGCAGGCCACGCTGTCGGAGGCCGACATCGAAACCTGGCTGCTGGAAGACATCGACCTGCTGCGGCAACTGGCTGGCGAATTCAAGCACCTGATCGCCGTCGCCATTCCCGATGCCGCCAGCGGACTGCATTCGGTCACGGTGACGCTCGGAGGCCCAGAGGCTGGGACTGTCGCCTGGACCTTGAAGCCCGGCCCGGAGTTCCACTGGCGACTGCAGGCCGACACCGGGCCTGAACTGCACCGCACGGCCGACGGCGAATTTCGATTCGCCGGTTCACAGACGCAGAATGGCCCGCCTCCCCCGCCACCGTTCGTCCCCTGGGAAAACGTGTTGCGGGCATTCGACGACCTGGCGGCGCTGCGCCGGTCTCTCAAACGCCGACGGCTGGTCGAACTTCAGACGGAAACCATTTCAGAACGCGCGCAGTTCAAGAGCCTGATGTCGGCCAGCGGCTGCGGACTTCTGCTGGTGACGCTGCTGGGAGCCGTCTCGCTGCTGGGGGTCGGCGCGGCACTCGATCCGCGCGACTCGCTGCAGCGAACCAGCGAACGGCTCGGGCTCATTCTAAGGGCAGACGATTTCCAGGCCGGGTCGTCCACGCTGAGCGCCGCTGCGGACGCCGAGTGGCCAGACATGATCCGCCGGCTCTCGCAATCATCCGCCCCCATCCTCGTGGAACAGACGGACCAGGCGGCGCTCGATGGCCAGCGGCGCGAGCGTGTGACGGCTCGACTGACGGAAGCCGGCGTAGAAAGCCCCGCGACACGCGTCGAGCTGCACCGCTTCCGCGGCGACCTGTTTCTGACGCTGCTCACGCTCGCCTGGATTGCGCTGTTTCTGCCGCTGGGGATCTTCCTCGCCGTGCAGGGGCTGCTGCTCGCGGCCCCAAATGCCTCGGCCCCCAAACGCCCCGCAGCCTGAACCCGGCGCTCCCCAGTGAACCGCTTGGGCGCAGCAACACCGTCCGTTCCGCGCCGCCGCCCCTTCAGTCAATGACGCCCGCTCAGCGGTTGACGCCGATGAACCCCCGGCGACGCTTGGCGCTGTATTCCTCGAGCGCCTGCTCGATGATCGGCAGGCTGGCCGCGACCGGCTGGAAGTCGTCGACCTCCACCTGCTTGCCTTCCAGCGTTTTGTAGTCCTGGAAGAAGCGGCGCAGCGTCATCAGCCGATGCGACGGCAGTTCAGCCGCTTCCATAAACCCGTTGTATTCCGGGTCATTCACCGCGACGGCGAGGATTTTGTGGTCCTTCTTCCCGCTGTCGATCATGGTCATCAGGCCGATCGCCCGGGCCTGCACCAGCGTCAGCGGAGCGACCGGCTCCTGGCAGAGCACCAGCACGTCGAGCGGATCGTCGTCTTCCGCATACGTCTGCGGAATGAAGCCGTAGTTCGCCGGGTAATACACGGCCGAATACAGCATCCGGTCCATCTTCAGCAGTCCCGTCGGCTTGTCCAGCTCGTACTTCACGCTGGACCCCATCGGGATCTCGATGATGACGGTGAACTCGCGCGGAAGCAGCTCGCCGGGGGTGACGTCGTGCCAGGGATGGGTCATTGACGAGAGGGATCAGGATTCAGGGGTCAGGATTCAGCGAATCCTAAAGCGTTTCGCCGCGCTCCGACAGGGGAGCGCGAACATCGGGCGCAACGCTGGTTTACATCACCGAGAAGTAATTCGCCACCGCGTAGTCGAATCCTTCACAGGTGACGCGCTTGGGCAACTGCTTGTAGGTGCAGTAATTCTTGACCTGCAGCAGCAGATCGCGTGGCTGACAGCTCCGCAGCGGACGCCCCGTGGCGGCGTAATAGGTCTCCAGCAGGTAGTCCACCGCGTCCGCATCGTGAATCAGCCCCAGTTTGGGGGCGAGAATCGCGCACAGCGTGCGGAAATGGTCGGGCGTGGGGTCGGGAACCTTGATTTTGTACGGAATTCGCCGCAGAAACGCCCCGTCCACCAGGTTCTTGGGCTCGAGGTTCGTCGAAAAAATAATCAGCTGGTCGAACGGCACCTGAATCTTCTTGCCGCTCGGAAGGTTCAGATAGTCGTACCGCTTTTCCAGCGGCACGATCCAGCGGTTCAGCAGCGTCGTCACTGGCATCGTCTGTCGACCGAAGTCGTCAATCACCAGCGTCCCGCCGTTGCTCTTCAGCTGCAGCGACGCCTCGCAGATCTTCGTCTGCGGGTTCTGCGTCACTTCCAGCTCCTGCATGGTCAATTCGCCGCCGGCCACGACCGTCGGCCGCGTGATGCGCACCCAGCGCGGGTCCACTCCGGACAGATCGAACAGCCCTTCGGTCGTCGGCGACTCCACTTCCTCGTGCACGCCCGGGTCGAACACCCGAATGATTTCGCCATCGATTCCCAGAGCCCGTGGAATCCAGATGGTGTCGCCAAAGCAGCGGGTCACGCGCTCGGCCAGACTCGTCTTCCCGTTGCCGGCCTCGCCGAACAGGAACATGCCGCGGCCGGAATTGATCGCCGGCCCCAGTTGATCAAGCAGTTCATCACGCACCAGCAGATCGGAAAACGCCCGCCGCAGCGCCTCTTCAGTGACCTGCAGCCCACAACTTGTCTGGGCCGACATCGCCTTCAGGTAGTCGCGCAGGCAAACCGGCGCGGCCCCGAAGTAGGTGCATTCCTCGTTGTAGCGCTTGCCGCGATCACGCCCTGTATCGGTGATCGCGTAGATGTAGTCCCCCATTTCCGCGGCGCTTTTGAACGCCAGCAGCTGCTCGTGCTTCCATTGCCGCAGCAACGGATCAACGATGCCGAACGGCAGCCGAATCTGGGCCGAGACTTCGCGCCCGGAGGCCGAACCCTTCTGCAGCAGGTACTTCAGACACAGCCGCTGAATGTCTTCTTCCGTCAGCCCCGTTTCCGACAGGTCCTGCGGGATCTTCGGGCGGAAGCCTTCGTCCTGTTCGCCCGCGTCACCCAGCAGTGAATTCACCCGCTCGAACAGCGCTTCAAGGTGACGATGCCCGCGGACAGCGTCGGGAGTTTCGGCCCGTCGCCGGCGAACGACGCCGCCGCGGCCGGAGTTCACAAATTCCGCCGACTCCTCGGCGTCGCCATCGGCCGGCGCAGCTAAGTCGACTTCTGCCGACGGGCTGAACCCCTCGGCCTGCGGCTCTGGCGAATCGGCCAGCTCGGCTTTCGCCTTGTTCTTCGATCGGAGCTGCGCGAGAAAGTCTGCAGGCGACAGCTTGGACAGGGACATGGCAACGGCCACCGGAAGAGCAGGGAAACGACGCACGGGCGGCGTTGCCGACCGGAGCGCAGAATCGCCCTGTCGACATCGCCGACCAACGCTATTTCACCCCCGGCGACAGTCAACCGGCGCGCTGCGCCGCAAACCGGGGTTCCAGAAACCAGTTCCCCCCACAGCGGTCCGGCAGAATGTCCGGCGCCGGTACAACCGGCGCATTCCTCCTGATCGCGAACCGCAGGGCGCTCCAAACGGAAATCAACTCGCAGCCACCCCCGTGTAGTAGCCCGGCTCATTGCCCGGCTTCCACTTGATGTTGCAGCCAATGCTGGGCTTCTGTTCGGGAGTGACCGGCCCCCCGGCCAGCACCGCATCGCAGGCCGCCTTCAGATCGGCCCCGGTAATCGGGATGTCCGTTTTCGGACGGCTGTCGTCGAACTGCCCGCGATAAACGAGTTTCCGCTCTTTGTCGAAGAGGAAAAAGTCGGGAGTGCACGCGGCGTGATAGGCCTTCGCCACCGACTGGGTGGCGTCGAACAGATACGGAAACGTGTACCCGGCCGCCACATGCTCGGTCTGCATCTGCTCCGGCCCATCCTGCGGATACGCATCGACATCGTTGGAACTGATGCCCACGATCGCCAGCCCCCGGGACTGATAGTCGATCGCGAATTTCGCGAGCGCCGACCGCAGATGAATGACGAACGGACAGTGATTGCACATGAACATCACGAGCAGGGCCGGCTTGTCTGCAAAATCGCCCAGCGAGACCGTGCGGCCATCCACATTCGGCAACGAGAAATCGGGCGCCGCACTTCCCAGCGGCAGCATGGTGGACGCGGTTCTGACCATTGTTCGCTTCTCCCGTGGGCGACGCTGTCGCCGGATCGCTTTGTCGACGGGGCTTGCTGACGCGCAACCCCTCAAGCGCACTTTACCGCTCGTCGTCGACATCGCCTAATGTCGGGCCGCGCGCCTACAATCTTCATGCCTGCCCCTGCCCGTCCAGCAACACCCTCCGACTCATGTCCGGCTCGTCGACGCTCCCCCACCCCGTCCTCGCGGAACGCTTCATCAGGCAGGATGGCCGGGCGCACTGGCACGACCAGGCGCTGTGGTTTGTCCGCTCGAAGCGCGACCGCATGGCGGCCACCATTCCCGAATGGGAGCTGCTCCGTGAAACCGCGTCGTCGATCAAACAGCACACGCTGTCGCGACTCGCCGAATACCTCGAGCAGTTCGAGCGAAATGCGACCGCCGCCGGGGCGGTGGTGCACTGGGCGAAAGACGCCGCCGAGCACAACGCGATCGTTCTGTCGCTGCTGCAACAGCACCGGGTGCAGAAGGTCGTCAAAAGCAAATCGATGCTGACCGAGGAATGCCACCTCAATCCGTTTCTCGAACGGCATGGCATCACCATTGTCGACACCGACCTCGGCGAATGGATTGTCCAGTTGCGGAAGGAGCCTCCCAGCCACATCGTCATGCCGGCGATTCACACGAAACGGGAGGAGATCGGCGAGCTGTTCCATCACACCATCGGCACCGAGAAAGGGGCGACCGATCCGGATTACCTCGTCAAGGCCGCCCGGGGACACCTGCGCGAGCGATTCCTTGAGGCCGACGCCGGCCTGACCGGCGTGAATTTCGCCATTGCCGAGACCGGCGGCTTCGTCGTCTGCACCAACGAAGGAAACGCCGATCTGGGAACATCGCTCCCCAAGCTGCATATCGCGTCCATGGGAATCGAGAAGCTGATCCCCCGCAAGGACGATCTGGGCGTCTTCCTGCGACTCCTGGCTCGCTCGGCGACGGGTCAGCCGATCACAACCTACTCCACACACTTTCGCGGTCCACGCGAGGCCGGCTGCGAACAGCACATCATCATCGTCGACAACGGCCGCAGCGAAATCATGGCCTCCGAAGAGTTCCGCCGCTCGCTGAACTGCATTCGCTGCGGCGCCTGCATGAACACCTGCCCCGTTTATCGACGCAGCGGCGGACACAGCTATTCCGCCGTCGTGCCGGGGCCCATCGGCACAATTCTCGCCCCCACGGTCGATCCCGAAAAACATGCCGCATTGCCGCATGCCTGCTCGCTGTGCGCCTCTTGCACCGATGTCTGTCCGGTCAAGATCGACCTGCACCTGCAAATTTACACCTGGCGCAACAAGCTGGCCCTCAAAGGCCTCCTGCCCCGCTCCAAACGCTGGGGAATGGCCGTCGCCGGCAAGGTTCTCGGCAGTCCACGGATGTTTACATTCGCCGGCCGAATGGCCCGCTTCTGGCTGCCAAAGCTGCCGCGGTTTGTGATCTACAACCCGCTGAACCCCTGGGGGAAACAGCGTGAGCTCCCCGAGGCTCCGAAGAAAAGCTTCCGCCAGCTCTACGCCGAACGGCAGCAGCACAAGTAATCCCGCGAGCTGGAAGCGTCAGCGCCCGGAGCGACCACGCAGAGCGTACGCGTCACTGAAGTCTCGCGATAAAGGATCTCCATTGAGCCGGTTCGCTTGCGAACCGTCGCGTGCCCTGCTGAGCCACGTGGATGAGACGCGCCACAGCCTACGAAGTCACCCCCTCCGTCAGCTTCATAAACGCCGTCTCCATATCCATCGCTTCCGACTGGAACATCCGAATTTTCGCCCCCAGCCGGACGCATTCGGCGTGCAGGTCCTCCACCGGCAGTTCGTCTTCGTGAACATGCACCGCCAGGCGATCGGTCTGCTCTTCGACTCTGGCCACCCCCTGCAGCGACCGCAGACCTTCAGCAATCGGCCTCATGTCTCCGGCGATCTGCACATGCACCACCCGCTGGATCGACAACAGCCGGTAGATGTCATTCAGCGATCCCTCGGCCACCAGCTGCCCCGCTTCGATGATTCCGATCCGCGTGCAGAACTGCGCCAGCTCGTGCAAAATGTGGCTGGAAACGAGAATCGTTTTCCCCATTTCCTGCAGCGCCTTCAGCAGCTCGCGAAACTCGATGCGCGCCCGCGGGTCGAGCCCTGACGCCGGCTCATCCAGCAGCAGCAGGTCAGGATCGTGCAGCAGCACCCGCGCCAGGGCCAGTCGCTGTTTCATGCCGCGCGACAGCGAATCGACCGCCGAGTCGATCTTGTTGGTCAGGTCCGTCAGCTGCAGCACGTCGTCGACGATCGACGCCCGCTTCCGCACCGGAATTTTGTAGGCGGCTGCGAAGAAATGCAGGTATTCCCGCGCCGTCAGGTCTTCGTATACCCCAAAAAAATCGGGCATGTACCCCATCATCGTCCGCACCAGTCCGGGGTTGCGGCGCACATCGACGCCATTGATGCGGACCCGGCCGTCGAACTCCTTCTGCAGAGTTGCCAGCACCCGAATTGTCGACGATTTCCCCGCGCCATTGGGGCCGATGAATCCAAACACCTCGCCCCGCGGAATCTGAAAGCTGATTCCACGCACCGCTTCCAGCCGGCCATACCGGATGCGCAGCCCGTCGACCGACACGACGTCGGTCGTCGACCGCGCCGGCGGCGGAGCGGCAGCGCCAGAACCCGCGGCGGCCGCGGACTCGGCCTCGCCCACGGGCTGGTCCGCTGCAGGAACCGGCTGATCGTCCATGTCACCCATGATCGCCACCCATTTCCATTGCGCGTTCGGCGCACAAAACTGGCGGCCTGACATCCCCACCAGAACCGGTGAGAAAGCGAACCGCGAACGAAATCACTACGTCCGGCATCACGGGCCATGCTGGAACGAAATTCAAGGCCGCCCAGGTAGCTTAGACCATTTGCATGGTTCCTGTGCAGGCGATTGGACGCGTTCAGGCTCGTGGGTGTCCAGCTTTCGCCTGCGGAGTCCTGCACAGCCGTTCTGAAGATGCTCTAGATCGCATGGCATCCATTTGCAGCGACAGGCGTCCGATGGAGCCGGGTCGTTTGCGACCCGTTCGCGCGGCTTAACGCAACATGTGAATGGGAAACGCTCAAGCCGGCCGCCCCATGCACGTCCCGCCGGCAGCCGCCTCACATCGGGTCCGCGGCCGGCGGTTCGGTCGGAGTATCGTCCGGCGCCGTCACCGGCTGCGTGACAGCGGGCTCGGGAGCGGGCGACATGTCGCGGATCGTCTGTCCCGACATCAGCCGCATCCGTTTTCCGCCCGTGGCGAGCACGACGTAATCGCCGTTTTCCTGGATCGACTCGAGCGTTCCATCAATGTCCGCAAACTTGAACAGGCTCCCCACCTTCAGCCGCGTCTTGCGGTTCACGGACGGATCAAAAAACCAGGCCTCCTGCTCCCCGTCTTCGGTCACCACGCCGACAAACCGCGTGAAGCGGGCGGCGTCCTCCTCGACCCGGATCGTCAGCGACTTCGTCGCCGTCAGCGGCGGGTCGCCCGAATCGGTCACCGTCACCGTCAGCGGCACATCGCCGGGGTCCAGATCTTCCGGCGGGGTCCAGGTGATCTTGCCCGATGCATCAATCGCAGCCCCCATCGGCGGCGTGCCGGTCAGCGCATACTTCAGGCGGTCATTCGGGTCGGGATCGATCGCCGCAAGGTCCAGGACCCACGGGCGGCTCAGGTAAGCCGTCGGGGGGCGGACATCCGGAAACTTCGGCGGCAGATTCGCGTCCCGCACCCGCACGGAGACCTGCGTTGCGACCTTTACATTTTCGTTGTACGAGCCGATCGCCGCAATCGACACCTTGTATTCGCCGGACGGGAAATCCTTCGCTGGCGACCACTTGATCGCGCCCGACTTCTCATCCAGCGTCAGTCCTTCAGGGGCTTCCCCCTCCACCAGAAACCTGGCAGCGCCGGCCTCCGGATCCCAGCCATCGACTTTTGCGGTCGCCGACCAGGGGGTTCCCTTGGTGAGCACCAGGCTCCCCGAAGTCGAAAGGCGCGGCTTGTATTCAATGGGGGGACGCGGCTTCCGGAACGGATTGACTTCCGCCAGCTTCGCGTAGGCCTGCTGCACCGACGGCTGTGCGGGAACATCGGGCCTCACCGGAAACAGGCTGACGGTCGCCCCTTTGGCATGTTCGATGGCGGTCGAGCTGTCGACCGCGCGTGCAACCGTCCACTGCGTCCCGTTCACCGCCGTCACGTCCATCCACTCAGCCCCCAGCTTGATGCGAAACGGGGCCTTCTCGGGGAAGCCCTTCGCGTCGGCGACCGTCAGCAGCGTCTGCGTCGGCGCCAGTCCATCGACCAGCAGCGACTCGGTGAACAGGGTCGCGCGGTCGGCGGCGCCGGTCACCGACAGCCCTTCCGCCGTGAAGCGAATGATGAGCCGGGGGTCGCCCGGCGCCGTGATCAGCAGATCGAACTGCGACAGCCGCTGCAGCAGGTTGACCTCGCTGAACCGCTTCAGAAACAACAGCGCCTGTTCGTAGGTGGCAATACCTTCCACCTTGACCGGGAAGGCCGTGTATGTCGCTGCCTCCGGCCGTTCGTTCTGGGCTTCGGGGTTGCGGGTTGTCTGAATCCCGCAGGCGGCGGTCAGTTCCTCGATCCAGCGCAGGTACAACCGGCGGGCCTCGGAGGGATTCTTCGGCAGCGAGATTCGCCTCGCATCCGCCAGGGCGGTTTCCGCCGCCCGGAGCTGCAGCTTGCTGCGGTTCGCCATGTCGACCGCCGTGACGGCCGACTCGATCTCGGAGTCGAGCACATTCAGCGGTTGGATGAACCAGCTGTGGAAAAAGCCATACCCCACATACAGCCCCACCAGGCCGGCGATTCCCCAGACAATGTTTTTCTCACGCTGTTGCATCGGGACGATCGGCCGTGGGATGACGCGGGTTCAGGAAGTGGACCGGGGAGGGATGCTGAGGGAACTTAATTGGCCGCCGCCTGTGCGGCCGGCGGGACCGGCGCTCGCGGCGGGGGTGCCGGAGGCGGCACAAGCTGGTCGGCGACCAGCGTGTACAGATAAGGATAATCGGGGTCGCGGACATTCGTTTCAGCGGACGAGGGCGTGACAATGCTGTAGCCACCGCTCGCGAGCCGCTGTTCCAATTCAAGGACCGCTTCATTCGTCCGTGCCCACGCCAGCGCTTTGATGTTCGCCACGGCGGTCGCAGTCCCGCCCGCCGGCGCCGGCCGGGCCGGCTTGATGTAAACATCCGTCAGAATCAGGTCGCTGGTCGGCGGCAACAGCGACGCCAGTTTCTCAATCGTCGTCAGCGGACGGGGATTCGATTCGTGCCACCGCCGCAGCCGCTGCGCCGCATCCTGCGTCGCTTTTCCACTCGCAGAATTCACTTCCTGATTCAGGGTCGCCGCCTCTTCACGCAGCGCTGCCAACTGCGTTTCGCGATCCGATTTGGCGTTCATATTCATCCAGATGCCCAGCAGCGCGAGCAGCGCCAAGCCCCCGCCGATCGCACGGATCTTCGCTTTCCGCGTATCCGGCGGATCGATCCGCTTCCGCGGGTTCAGAAAATCGATCTGCGGAACGGTCGACCGCCGCGCCGCCAGCAACTGGCCGATGGCCGGCCCCACCTTGAGCGCCAGCGTCTGCTCTTCGGTGCTCAGCGATGTGATCTGCGCGGCGCTCCGCGGGTCAATGCGCTGCACCAGGCCCGGGAAGCGTTTCTCCAGCGCCTCGTTCACCGCTGGCGCCAGCTGGACGCCGGGCACGACAAACACGCGCGACACCGACGTCCCAGGATGCGCCTGCGACATCGCCACGAGCGCCCGGTTCAGCTCGGCCTGAAGCGGCTGCAGGGCCGGGCCGCCTTCGGTCGCCTCCAGACGGATGGAATGTGCAAATGCCAGCCGCCCCCCTTCCAGCAACGACAGTTCGAGATTCTCCCCTTTCTGCAGCAGCACCAGCGAAACGCCGCTCGGCGCCCCGTCTGGCGACGAATGGCTCACCAGTTCCGCCAGCGCCGTCGCTGAAAGCCCGAGGGCCGCGAGTTCCAGGCCAGCGCCGGTCAGCGTGTCCTGAATCATTCGCAGCCGCGTGGCGTCCATCGTGGCCGTGACCGCCACCCGCGGAGCGTCGGCGGCGGTTTCCAGCGGGACATAGTCGAGCGCCAGCCGATCGATGGGCGTGGATGCCTTCGCCGCGGCCTGAAATCGCACCATGTCCGGCAGTTCGCTGTCGGGCACATTGGGCAATTCAAGCCGGCGCACCACGACCGCGTCGCGCCCCACAATCACAGCCGCCTGCCGCGTCTGGATTTTCAGCGCCGTCAGTCGCTCCTTCAGCAGCGAGCCGGCCGACGCAGTCGAGTCTTCCGGGTTGGAAGCCCCGCCCCAGGCCAGTTCGGCGACGCGTTTCAGCGTCACCTGTTCGCCCACGTGGCCTTCCACAATCGAGACCCCCTTGGGGTCCCACTGCAGGATCACCCAGTCGGGCTCGTACTTCCGGCTCCGCGCTGCGTTGGGGTCGGCGTTCAGCCGGGCCCAGAGAGCTTTCAGTTGTTCAACAGGAGAGTCGGCCATCGTCAACCGGGGAGATTTGTAACAGAGATTCGCAACTGGGAAGCCTCGCCACCGTGGGCAGGGCCGATCGTGGCGGGAAGTCGGGACGCGGGCGACGGCGGCCGGGATGGCCCCCATCCGAAGTTCACTTCACTGAATCAGTGTCGAGGCGGGGAATGTCTGCGGCAAGGTGGAATTGGCGGGAGCAGCGTTTTCAGCGCGGCAGGACCGTCACGGACGTCATCTTGAGATCGGGCCGCTCAATTGATCGGATCGATACCCGGGCCCGAGGTTGCTGAGATCGCGACGCGAGATGATGGCGGGAGGCGTCTGGGTCGCATCAATCACAGCTTCCACCCGCGCCACGGTTCCGCCGCCGTCAAAGTGCCCCAGGGCCTGTACCCGGTACACTCCGCCGCGGACGGTCATGAATTTGTCCATGCCGACGAGCGTTCTGTGGTCGACCACTCCCTCGGCCAGCAACCAGGCGGTGGAGGACTGCAATTCGGCCGCGCTGGTTTGCGCGGTGCCATCCGAATTGATCAGCTTGCGGGCGGCAATTGCGTCGGCGACCTCCACCGTCATTCCCGGAATTCCCAGCAGCGCCTGACGCTGGGCCTGGTTGATGTTCAGCCGACCTTCAATGTACTCGGCGTCGGACAGCGAGAACGCGTCCAGCGCCTCCAGCCATTTCGACCCCAGATCGCCGGCGCTGCTGGTCCACGGGCTGCTGATCACCGTCCCGCCGAGGCTGCCGGTTCCGCTGCCGCCGCCGCCCAGTCCGCCGCTCCCGTCGCCGCTCCCCGTGCCCGCCGGAATTTCCACCTGGGCGTCAATCAGCTCCAGCAGCGAGACGAACTGCACCCGGCTGCCGCCCGACAGGTCGAGGCCATTGCGAGTCGTGGACGGCGTGTTGCCGCCGCTGGCCAGCGCCCCGCCGACAATCTGCTCGGCCAGCTTCCGCAGCGCCTCGTCCGTCGAAACATCGCCGGTCGTGGCGACATTTCCGTTCGACAGCGGCTTCACCGGACCGTACGCGCGAAACGCAACGATGAACGTCGCCACTTCGGCTCCGAACTCTTCCTCCAGCGTGTCGTACAGCGTCGACAGCAAGGGCTGGTTGAGATTGACCTTCGGACTGCCATCCTTCCGTAGATTGGATTCGCGGGCATACACCGTCAGGTAGGCCGACCAGCCCAGATCGAGGACGCCATCCTGGTTGTCGACCGGCAGCGACAGGTCGCCGTCGTTTTCATTCGGGTCCAGCACGCCGTTGCGATTGGCGTCTTCCCCGTACAGCAGCGCGGGCGTCACGCCCTGGACCTTCAGCAGTTCGTCCAGCGTTTCCAGCTTGCCGTTCCGCGGTGCATAGGGGGGATCGAGCGAAGCGTAATAATCGATTTCCGCACCGAACTCGCGAGGTTCGTCATCGGCGTCCATCCAGTCGATGATCGACTGGGCAATCGTGTCGTTCATGCCCGGAATGGACAGGAAGATCGTCGCCAGCTCCTCGTCCGACAGCCCCATGTTCAGCAGGGCATTCAGATTCCACTTGCTCGATTCATCGATCATTCCGTTCCGGAGCAGGCCGGAATCGTCGTTCGCCACCGGTGCGACCAGCGAGTAACGCCCGATCGATTGCGGAGTGTCGCCAGCCACCACTTCGATGCCGCCGAACAGCTCGGGCGAGTGATAGATGTCCACCACCGTGACTTCATCCGGCCTGCCGAGCACTGCCGCCGCAACTTCCACCGCGGAATCGGCCAGCGCCCGCGCCTGCGAATCGCGATCGAACAGCACCGTCGCCCGGGCCTCGGCCAGCATCAGCTGCGAAAACGAGTAGGCCCCCAGCGACAGCATCATGATGACGATCAAGACGACAATCAGCGCGCTTGCGGCGCGCGGGCCGCCAGATTTCTGCAACACGTGAACAACAGTTTTCATCGCAGTCCTCCGCGAGTCGACGGAGCCACGCCCGATCCAAATCCGGCGCCCATCGTGCCGCCTGCCGCGCCACCGCCGCCGCCGGCGTTGCCGCTGCCCATGCCTGCTCCGGCGCTTCCACCGCCTCCCGCGCCCGTGTTTCCAGAACTGAATCCGCCCGCCCCCGAGCCGCTGCCGGATGTGTCCACCACCGCCGCCGCTGACCCTTGCGCCGTCGCCGGCGACGACATCGGAATCGCGATGACGTGCCGGATCGAACGTCCGAGGGTCGGCATTTCCACCGACCGGCGATCGTTGGGATCGCGGGGGCGCTGCGGCACCTTTAGACCAATCACGACTTCCACCGCCCGCGGCAGCGCGCCCACCGCGGCGCTATCCCAGGTGTCCCACCACGCAGAGCCATCGAAATAGCGGAACGTCAGCTCAATCACCTCCGGAGCCATAATTTCCGCCGCCTCCGCGAGTGATTCCAGACCCGCAGCCGTATCGGCGAACTCGATCGCCATCCGGTCTCCCTCGAGGCGCGCCAGCCCCTGAACGCTGCTGTCCCGCAGGCTATTTGTGAACCGGTCCCCCACCGCGCCCGGCAATCCCTGAGCGCCCGGAATGGCCAGAAAATACGACACCGACACCAGATCGCTGGTGCGCGTATTCACGCTCGCCAGCCCGGCGACTCCGGCATAACTGAGATTCCGCGAGGGCCGGCTGACATGGAGGATCAGGCTTGTCGAATCACCGACAAGTCCGGCGCTGGTTCCGGCATAGGCGCTGGTCGCCCCCGCGGTCGGATCGGCCTGACTGTCGCCGCCGCCGGACTGACCGGAACCGTATGCGTTCGAACCGCCTCCCGCACCACCCGTTCCCTGTCCGCCGCTTCCCTGTCCTCCACTTCCCTGTCCGCCGCTTCCCTGTCCGCCTCCTCCCGGCCGACCACCGCCGCCCTGTCCGCCTCCTCCCGGACCACCACTTCCCTGCCCACCACCCGGCCGGCCACCACCGCCCGGACCACCACTCCCCTGCCCGCCGCCCGGCCGGCCACCTCCCGGACCACCGCCGGCCCCGGGGCCACCACCACCGGGGCCACCCCCACCAGGACCGCCACCACCAGGACCGCCACCACCGGGGCCACCCCCACCAGGACCGCCGCCGCCGGGGCCGCCAGGGCCGATCTGCGTCAAAACTGCCGTCACATTGAAGTACGACGCCGAGGCCGGGCTCGATCCGCCGCCGTTCAGCCCGGCACTGTCGTCTCCTCCACGTCCACCGCCAGCAGGTCCGCCGCCGCCCGCAGGACCGCCAGCTCCGCCGCCACCACCGAACCCGCCTCCGCCCGCGCCGGGACCGAATCCACCGCCGCCCGGTCCACCGGAACCACCTCCCCGCGGACCGCCGCCACCACCACCCGGACCACCACCGCCCGGGCCGCCGCCAGGTCCACCACCGGGGCCACCGCCACCGGGACCGCCGCCTGAGCCTCCACGACCTCCTCCCTGATTTCCACCTCCTCCCTGATTGCCGCCCCCCCCCTGGTTTCCGCCTCCGCCACCAGCGCTGCCGCCGCCGCCGGCTCCCGACGTGCTCGATCCGGACTCGCTGGCGGCCTGGCCGCCCGAGTCTTCCGCCGGCTGCGGAGGCGTAAACACCAGCGACCCCAGATCAATCTCCATCTGACGGAAGATCGCACGCGTCAGCTGGGCCTGTTCCACCTGCACCTGCCCCGCCGACGACAGCCGCCAATACAGGCTCAGCGACGCGTAAACCGACGTCAGCAGCACTGTCGACAGCGACAGCGCGACGAGCACTTCGACCAGCGTGAAGCCGCTGCGATCGCGGTCGGCCGCCAGGCGTGTCTGCGCCACACAGCAAGGCGTTTTCCAACGCCGCATGGACCGGGAAGGTTGTCTGGCGGATGTCATTGAAGCAGATCCAGTGCGCTGGAGGTGGATGAGGCCGACGCAGCGTTCAGGAACAGCTGCGGATCGCGGATGATCCGGCGCAGCGTGGCAGCGCCATTCACCCGCCCGGTTTCTGTCGTGTGTTCGACCGCCACCGTCAGCAGGAGCGTGTCGACGTGCGGGCCGGTTTCAACGGCCAGCGACCACTGCCATGCGGCATCGTCTTCAAACGACTTCCGGTCCGCCTGCAGCGGCACAATCCCCGCCACGGCCTCGGCCATGCACGATTCCGCCCGCAGCGTGGCCTCGCTTTGAAACTGGGCCCGCGCCGAGGCCCGCGAACCGGTGCTGATGATCTGCGTAATCACTGCCAGCGCCGCAATGAAAATCGCCAGGGCCACAAAAACTTCCAGCAGCGACATGCCGCGTCGACGCAGCGAAACCGGAACAGTCGCCAGACGATGCCGCATCATCGCCCCGCCTCCTTGACAACTGCCCCCGTCGTGATCCCTCCCGTCAGCCCCCGCAGCGTCAGCGTCTGCGAATGCTGCTGGCGATTCTCAAGCACCACGGTGGCGCTGTCGCATGTTCCATCAAGATGAAACAGAATGGGCGTTGACCAGGACACCCGGCCCAGCGCCTCGCTGGTCGGCAGCAGCTTCATCCACTCCGGCGACAGCTCTTCCGTCCGTTGACCGTCCAGGAACCGGAAATTGAGGTCTTCCGGCAACTGCGCGAGCGTGGCCGGCGCCCCGCCGCTCCGGGCGGCTTCCAGCATCGTTTTGCCCGCGGCCGAGTCGGCCGTGGTGTTGCCGGCGTCTGGCCGGTCATGGGGCAGCACGGCGAACCAGCGTCCGCCGGGCTCGTAGCGAAACTGGTACACCAGCCCGTTTTCGATGGCCTTGATGCGCGCCCCGGCCAGGTCGGCCCGCACCTGCGAACTCCATTCGCGCAGCTGCTGCTCCCGCGTGAATCGCATCAGCTGCGGCCAGGTCAGGCTGATGATCGCCACGATCACCATGAGCACCACCACCAGTTCCAGCAACGTGAAACCGCCGCGGAGATCGCGGCGGCTCTCGTCACCGGGTGAAAATCGGATGTTCACAGGTGGTCTCACGATCGATGGGTTTCACGGACGGCGAACCGGCCGCCCGATCGGCACCGGCCCTCGACCTCATTTACCGGGCTGCGGCTGGCAGGGCCGTCCAGTTGTTGATGTCGTCGCCGCCGCCATTGTCGTTCTTGCCATCCGGTCCGGCCGACCAGATCGCCGGTTCATCGAGATTCGTTTTGGTGTTCGGATATTCGTAGAACAGCGGCCGCTGCCAGGCGTCGAGCGGCTTCGACTTCAGGTACGGCTCGAGCTGCCGGCCATCGGGCGCCGTCGATGCCACCAGCAACTGGTCCAGCACTTCCTGCCCGCCGCTGGGAAACGTTGCAGAATGGTCGACCGCGTAAATCTCCAGCGCGCTCTGCAACCCCTTGATGCTCTGCTTCGTGACCTGAATGTTGGCGTTTTTCTGCTGAGCCACGAGCCGGGGCACGACCATCGCCGCAATGACGCCGATGATCGCCAGCACGATCAAAACTTCCAGAAGCGTGAAGCCCCGACGGCCCCCACGACGACGCTCGAAACGCTGCATTCCAAACTCCTCCGGTCGATTTGCAATAAACATGAATTCAGGCCGGCAGTCGCAATCGCGCCCCGGCCATGTCTGTCACTTCCCGGTTCACCACATCGGTGAATTCATTCCGCCAGTCATCAAACACCGCGAACCGCAAATCGGACCGCATCAATCACGGATGATGCGTTCGCCGCCGGCCGGCAATGCGTGACAACCCCACGAAATCTCTCCGCAAGTGTACGAACTGTCGGAAGTTCCGTGAACCGGGAAGTTTGTTAGAGTCATCCCCAGCGAGCCGGAAGCGTCAGCGCCCCTCGGAAATCCACAGCGAGCCGGAAGCGTCAGCGCCCGGAGAAACGAGCCTCACCACAGCGGGCGACTTCCATGCGTCACTGGCTCCTCACAGTCACCACCTACGGAACATGGCTCCCCGGCGACCCCCGCGGATCCGTGACCAGCCTCCGCGATCTCCGTCCCGGCGAAAAGCCGACGCCCGCCCGCCACGAACACGATCGACCGGGAACCGACTACGAACAGGCATTGCCGGGCCTGTTTCGTGCCGCACAGTCGCAAATGAAGGGACCGCCCGTTCGACTCGGTGTCGAACACGCGGCCCCCCTCATCGAGCAGTTCCGGGAAACATCGCTTCACCGGCACTGGCCGCTCTCGGCCATCGCCGTGATGTGGAACCACTTTCATCTCGTGCTCGCCGCCCCCCCGGAAATTGACCGCAGGAAGATCCGGAACGACTTCAAGGCTTACGCGAGTCGCAAACTGAACGGACTGTTCCCGCGACCAGCGTCCGGTGAATGGTGGACGCAGGGCGGCTCGTGCAGGCCGCTCACGAGTGACCTGGCAGTTGCGAACGCTGTCCAATACGTGTTGTTCAAGCAATTCAACCCGTTGGCGATCTGGAGCCCGGATCGCTCCGGGCGCTGACGCTGCCGGCTCGCTGGAGATTCCCGAATGCATCGCCGATCCTTCCTCGCCCTCACCGCGGCAGCCCCCTTCCTCGCCGCCATGCAGGTGACCGAAACGCACCGCGTCGCTGTCATCGGCCACACCGGCCGAGGCAACTACGGCCACGGTCTCGACACCATGTGGCAGCACGTCCCCGGCTGCCAGGTCGTCGCCGTGGCCGATGCCAACCCCGCCGGGCTCGCGTCCGCCAAAAAGAAACTCGCCATCAATGAGGGCTTTCTCGACTACCGGGAAATGCTGAAAGAGGTCCGCCCCGACATCGTCTCCATCGCTCCCCGCTTTCTCGATGAACACCACGACATGGTCCTCGCCGCCTGCGAAGCCGGCGCCCGCGGCATCTACATGGAAAAGCCGTTCTGCCGCACTCCCGCCGAGGCCGACGCCATCATGGCCGCTGGTGCGAAATCGAAAACACGCATCGCTGTCGCCCATCGCAATCGCTGGCATCCCTCCCTCGTCCACGCCAAACGCCTCGTCGACGAAGGCAGCATCGGCCGGCTCCTCGAGATTCGCTGCCGGGGTAAGGAAGACGCGCGCGGCGGCGGAGTCGACCTGTGGGTTCTCGGAACCCATGTCCTGAACCTCGCCCTCGTCTTCACCGGTCCGCCGACCGCCTGCACCGCCACCATGCTCGCCAGCGGCAAACCGGCCACGCCGGCAGACGTTGTCGAGGGTGGCGACGCCGTCGGCCCCGTCGCGGGCAACGAACTCCACGCCCGCTACGAAACGCAGTCCGGTGTTCCCATCTTCTTCGACTCCATCGCGAAAGCCGGCACTCCCGAAGTGAACTTCGGCCTGCAGCTCATCGGCACCGCCGGACTGATCGACTTCCGCATCGATCTCCCGAAATTCGCACACGTCGTTTTCGGCAGTCCCACGCTCGCCAGCGACAAGCCGCGTGTCTGGACTCCCATCACCAGCACCGGAGTCGACCAGCCCGAAGAACCCACTCTTCATCGCCAACTGTCAGGTCACTTCATCCCCGCCGCCGACCTGCTCGCCGCCGTCGAAGAACAGCGTCCCCCACTCTGCAGCGATCAGGACGCCGCCTTGACGGTCGAAATGGTCTGCGCCGCCTTCGCCTCCCACCGGCAAAACAGCGCCCGCGTCACCCTGCCACTGACCAACCGTGAACATCCCCTCACTGGTTGGGTGTGATACTCCCACTACCGAACAGACTCGCTTTCCAGGCCGACGGCTTCGCCGTCGTGACTGCTTTGTCTCGCGATCCGGCTTTCGCCAAACTGCAGCACCACATCTTTCAGGAGCCCGCTCGCCATGCTGCTGCGATTCGCCATCGTCGTCGTCGCCCTTGTCTCCGCCGTTCCCCTGTTCGCGGCAGAGCCGCACAAGGTCACCGTCTTCCAGAACGGCCAGGACGGCTACAAGATCTTCCGCATCCCGGCCCTCTGCGTTGCAGCGAATGGCGACCTGCTGGCCTTCTGTGAAGCCCGCTCCGGCGGCGATGCCAGCGAAATTGATCTCGTTCTCAAACGCTCTCTCGACGGTGGCAAGACCTGGGGACCGCTCGAAATGGTCCAGCCCCGGGACAGTTTCCGCCATCTGTTCGGCGAAAACCCTCCCGAAATCTCCGTCGGCAACCCCTGCCCTGTCGTCGACCACCTCGACCCCGAACACCGCGGCCGCCTCTGGCTCCCCTTCACCGTCGAAAACCACTTCGTCTTCGTCACCTTCAGCGACGATCATGGCCGCACCTGGGCGAAGCCCCGTGAAATTACGAAAGATGTCAAGAAGCCGCACTGGGGCTGGTACGCCACCGGCCCCTGCCACGCCATCCAGATCATGAACGGGCCGCACCGCGGACGGCTCATCGTCCCGGCCGACCACCGCGTCAGCGACACCGGAGGCGACAAGGGCCCCTGCGGCGTGCAGATGATCCTCAGCGACGACCACGGAAAGACATGGCGGCTGGGGCTCGTCGACGAATTCTACGACGACGAACTGGAATCGAACGAAACCACCGTCGTCGAACTCGGAGACGGTCGTCTCTATATCAACACTCGCGACCAGAACGGCAAAATGCCCGGTACCCGGGCAGAAGCCTTCAGCAGCGATGGCGGCGAATCGTTTGACCCCAGCGGACTGGCCGAATGGAAAGGCTTCCGCCCCTGCCCCGAAATCCTCGATCCCCCCGTCGTCCAGTGCTCGCTGCTGCGGATTACGCAGCAGGGGAAGAATCCCCTCATCATCTTTTCGGGGCCGGACGCCAACGGACCGTCCGGCGGCGGCCGCAAAGACCTGCGGCTGCGAATCAGCGTCGACGAGGCAAGGACCTGGACCGATGGCCCGCTGATCCATACCGGACCTGCCGCCTACAGCGACCTCGCCGAAATCCGTCCGGCCACCGGCGAACTCGGAATCCTCTTCGAAGCAGGCGACGCCGGCGCAAAGTCCTACACCCGCATCGACTTCGCCATCGTCCGCCCCCATGACGCTCAATAGCGCGCACATGAGCCGAATGAGCCGGTTCGCTTGCGAACCGCCGCGTGCCCCGCCGCGCTCCTTCGACAAGCACCGCCAGCAGTCCCGATTCACCCCCTGCTGGGGCACGTGTCGTCGCAGACCGGGGCGAGCATGACGGCCACGCTGCTCATCGTGGCCGGCTGTCTCGCCATCGCGGCGTTCCTGCAGGGACTGACCGGCTTCGGATTCGGCCTGACAGCGATGGGGCTGCTGCCGCTGTTCCTTCCCGTGGCCGATGCCCAAACCCTGTGCACGCTGGTCGGCGTCGTCGTCACCTCGATGAACGTCGCCGTCGCCCGTCGGCATTATGTGTCGGAGGGCGTGCTTCCCCTGCTGATCGGTTCATGCCTGGGCGTGCCGCTGGGCTACCAGTTTCGCAGCCTCATTCCCGAAAGCTCGGTCCGACCCTGGCTGGGCGCCGCATTGTGCGCCATGGTGCTGTGGGATGCAGTGGGCCGGTGGCTGCGCCGGGGAGCCCGCCCCGGCGGACCGGCCTCTGGCAGGGCGGCCCTGACAATCGGCGTGTTCAGCGGCTGGCTCACGGGCGCCTTTAACATTGGCGGCCCGCCGCTGGTGGCGTACCTCTATTCCCGCCCGTGGCCCGTGCAGCGAGTCGTCGCCGTCCTGAGCGCCATTTTTCTCGCCTCCGGCCTCGTCCGCCTCGCCGTGATTATGTTCGACGGGCGCGTCACTTCAACGCTGCTGACCGCAACGACTGTATCGCTCGCCCCGGTGCTGCTTGGAATTCTGGTCGGGCAAAAATGCCTGTCAAAAACGTCGCCCGACCTCATTCGCGCCGCCGTTGCTGTCATTTTGTTCGGACTGGGACTCGGGTTTCTCCTCAGCCCCACCGGCCCCGGCTGAAAACCGTTCCCCTCGACGTTTCCCGCGGTTATCCTTGCAGAACGGCCTGCCCCGCCCCGGTCCGGCCAAATCTTCGATTCTGCAGAAGGATCCTGGCATGTTGCGACGCTGGTTACAGCCCGGTGCGATGGTTCTTGCGGTGTTCGCGGCGTCCACGCTGAGCGCCGCCGATTCCACCCCCGATGCCGAACGCGACGCCGCCCAGCGCAAGGCCTTCGAAACCCACATCCGTCCCCTGCTGGCCGCCCGCTGCTTCAAGTGTCACAGCGACGAAAAGCAAAGCGGCAACCTGCGGCTCGACGGCAAGTCGGCCATGCTCACCGGCGGCGACACCGGACCCGCGCTCGTCCCCGGCCAGGCGAAAGCCAGCCTCATCATTGAGGCCATCAACTACGACTCACTCGAAATGCCCCCCAGCGGCAAGCTGCCGCCGGAAGAAATCGCCCTGCTGACCGAATGGGTCGAGCGCGGAGCCTACTGGCCCGAAGGGGAAGAAGCGGCGCCCGCCCGCGGCGCGGCCGAACGCATCACCGAAGCCGACCGTTCCTACTGGGCCTTCCAGCCGCCGCAGGCCGTCACCCCGCCCGATGTAGCCGCGGCCGACCGCGAATTCCAGGCGAAGCACTCGCTGAATGGTCCGTGGGTCCGGAATGAAATTGATCAGTTTATTCTCGACAGGCTGGCGACCGCGAAACTCGCGCCGTCGCGCGCCGCGGAAAAGTCGGCCTTGTTGCGCCGCGTCACCCAGGATGTGACCGGCCTGCCCCCCACCTCAGCCGAACTCGACGCCTTCCTGTCCGACGATTCCTCCGAAGCCTACGAAAAGGTCGTCGATCGACTCCTGCGCAGCCCGCGCTTTGGCGAACACCAGGCCCGCCAGTGGCTCGATCTCGTCCGCTACGCCGAATCGGACGGCTACAAGCAGGACGACTATCGTCCCACCGCCTGGCGCTATCGCGACTATGTCGTCAAGTCGTTCAACGACGACAAACCGTACGACCGCTTCGTCGCCGAACAGCTGGCCGGCGATGAAATCGACCCCGAAAACCCCGAGGCGCTCGTCGCCACCGGGTTCTTTCGCCACGGCATCTACGAATACAACCAGCGCGATGTCCGCGGCCAGTGGCGCGACATGCTCAACGACATCACCGACTGCGTCGGCGATGTCTTCCTAGCCACCAGCGTCGGCTGCGCCCGCTGCCACGACCACAAGTTCGACCCCGTCCTGCAGAAAGACTACTTCCGTCTGCAGGCCTTCTTCTCCGGCCTCTCGTTTCAGGACCACGATCTCCCCGCCTCCGCCTACGATGCGGACTTCACCGCTGCGATGCAGGCCTGGATGTCCGCCACGGCTGACATTCGCCAGCGCATCGACGCCTTCAGGGCCGCCCGGTATCCGGAAGTCTCCGCCAAGGCTCTGGCGATCTTCGACAAGGAATTCCGGGCGATCTGGAACAAACCCGAAGCCGAACGCAAACCGGAAGACGCCGCGATCGTCGCCCTGATGAAACTGCAGGTCGATGGCGCCGCTGAAGGCTTCGCCGCCAAACTCAAAGGACAGGACAAGACCGATTGGCTGGCCCTGCAAAACGAACTCGCCGCATTCGATCACCTGAAACCCCGGCAGCCCTCGCAGGCGCGGACCGTTTCTGAGTTCGGCCCGACCGCCCCGGTGGTTTTCGTTCCAGACAAGCAGCGTCTGGGCCCGGTCGATCCCGGCTTCCTCTCGGTCATCGACCCGGAACCGGCATCCATTCCCGCCCCGCTTCCCGATTCCCCCACGTCAGGCCGCCGCACGGTCCTGGCCAACTGGCTCACGCAGCCCAATCACCCGCTCACATCGCGAATCATCGTCAACCGCATCTGGCAGTCGCATTTCGGTAAGGGCCTGGTGGCCACCCCCAGCGATTTCGGCCGTCTCGGCGAAGCCCCCTCCCATCCCGAGCTGCTCGACTGGCTCGCGGTGACGCTCACCGAGAACAACTGGAGCCTCAAATGGCTCCATCGGCAGATCCTGCTGTCCGCAACCTACCAGCAGGCCGCCTTCCGCAACGATGACGGCGACCACGCCCTCCCCATGACGCCCGAAGTGGCCCGCGCCCAGGAAATCGACCCGCAGAACCGCCTGCTGTGGCACGCCCCGGTCCGCCGCCTGTGCGGAGAACAGATCCGCGACGCCGCACTCGTCGTCGCCGGCGAACTGGACGATCGCGCCGGCGGCGAAGGGACTGACATTTCCGATTCCCGCCGGTCGATTTACACCAAAGTCGTCCGCAACAAGCGCGACCCGCTGCTCGATGTGTTCGACTTCCCCGAGCGATTCGGCAGCGTCGGCGAACGCAACACCACCACCAGCCCGACGCAGTCACTGTTCATGATCAACGGCGACTGGATGCTCTCCCGCGCCCGAAAGCTGGCCGAACGCATCGTCCGCGAAGCCCCCGGCGGTGAAGATTCCCGCGTCCGCCTCGCCTACCGGCTGGCCGTCGCCCGCGATGCGACTGTCCCCGAACTCGAACGCGCCGCCAACTTCATTTACCAGCGCCGCGGCGAAACGCCGAATGTCGATCTCGCCAGCGCCGATGCCGCCCTGATCGACTTCTGCCACGTGCTGCTGAATTCCAACGAGTTCCTGTACACCGACTGACGGAACTCCCCCTCGCGCCCCGCCGCCGTGCGTGCGAAAAGGGCATGCACGGTGCGGAGCATCGACGCAAGAGCGCCGAATTCTGTGAAACAACCGGAATTGAACGGCATTCCTGCTCGACGCCCGCCCCATTCGCCGATACACTTCCTTGCCCGGAAGGAAACTTCCGCCACAACGCGGGGTGGAGCAGCCCGGTAGCTCGCGAGGCTCATAACCTCGAGGTCGCAGGTTCGAATCCTGTCCCCGCCACTTTTGATGAAGTCGAAAAAGCCCTGTGTTGCTGGTTCGCCAGCGAAACAGGGCTTTTCTCGTGGATGACCGACACGGCTGCGGCCTTCGTCCGGCGGTTGATCGACGTGCCACTCGAACGAACTTTGCCGAGGCCGTGCTCACGGCTGGGTGAAGCTATGAGCAGGCCGAGCCGGATGTGTGGCCGGGGTTGGAGCCTTTTTCGGCGAAACCCCGGTCGCGTGCCGGGAGGGATGAACGAAGGGGATGGGCTTGACGAGACATCGGCCGTCATGACCTGCCAGCGAGCGTCGATCAGAAAGGGAAGGCTCGGCAATGCTCGACCGGGGCTTCCTTCGCTCCACTTAGTCCAGCCGCCGGCCACCCTGCCGCAAGTGCGACCGGTAGCATCCCCAGGCGGCGTTGCCCTGCTGCCACCAGACGGGTGAAGGGGTTCGTTGGCCGTCGATCGCGGGAACGCGCTCAATCGGTTTGAACGGCCAATCGGCTGGAATCGCCGCCTCGAAATTCTGCCAGCGGTCGGCTCGTCGATCGAGATTGATGCAGTAGATCGCTTCAAATATCACAATCAGGACATCCCATCTGATGCCAAGGTTTCAGCGGATGACAATGTACGTCTGAGTTGAGGTCACCGTTCGCGCCAAAGTCTCACTCGACCGCTGATGAGTTCGTCGCTTCGAGTCATCAATCATGCCCATAGGCCCTGGCCTTGGATTGCCGCGCAATACGGGATGATTAGGTTTCGAAAGTCACGACGGAACCGCTGTGTGAACGGGAAGGTCAGGTGCGCATTGTCGTTATCAACGATCGAGCCGACACGGGGGCCGAGATCGATTACGGGATCATGACATTTTAATGGGACTCTCCGATGACAAATACCTCGGCACGCAATCGGGGCTTCACTTTAAAAAAGACCACACACTTGGCCACTTGTAATTGTCAGCCGATAAATGGCAGTTCTTCCCACCCTACGGCAAAACGCTTTTTGGGTTGCTTTTCTTTGATGGAGCTATCTCCTCAACGATGTCCAGAAACTTGCTTGAATCGCCACCTTTATATTCAGTGCTTCCGACTCGGTAGCAAAGAATGTCACCGCAGACGCGAATGCTAAACACAAGTGGGTCCCGCCCAGACTGGTGCATGTATACGTATTCGTGCCCCCCTGATGCGTCTCTGTCAATGACGGCTTCGTGAGAAATCACAGGAGACAGGGATTTCAACATTCGCGACGCCAAGTTCGACGAGTCTCCGCCAAAAGAAACAGCGGGGCCATTGCCAACTCGCTCGAGGCTGGCGTGAAGAACGCTACCCGTCGCCAACACTTCCAAGTCCGCAGTTGTTAGTGGCCGACTAGGTGATGCAACAAGACATCCCACAATGAACGGTAGGATCACAATAGCACACTGCAATAATCGTACCGACAGCGCACCCGCATTCTCCGGCCAGGCGCCACCGGAGCAAGCCCGCAATCTTGCAAGAACACACAGCATTGCACCACCGCCTCTTTCACAGGCGCTCTCATGGCCTTCTTGTGCAACCATCATAGTCCCACGAGTTTCTACTAAAGTCTGACCAGTTGGCCGTGATGTCATACGGGGTTGCTCCTCGAAACTCTGATGACGGATATTTTGTTGTGCACTTTTCATAGCAACTCGCCCTTGCCGCGCTTGCTGATCGAGAGCCGCCTTGGACACTCGCCCTGTAGTCGGCAGGGTGGCCGGGGTTGGAGCCGTTTTCGGCGAAACCCCGGTCGCGTGCCGGAAGGGATGAACGAAGGGGATGGGCTTGACGGGACATCGGCCGTCATGACCTGCCAGCGAGCGTCGATCAGAAAGGGAAGGCTCGGCAACGCTCGACCGGGGCTTCCTTCGTTCCGCTTAGTCCAGCCGCCGGCCACCCTGCCGCGCCGATTCAAGAATCCCGTTCAGGCCTTTCTGCGGCGAGGAAGCCCTCGAACGAGCCAAGACGCCTCTCTCCCAAATTGACGGGCAGGACTAGCACTCCAAAATCCCCCAGAACCTTTACGAGCAGGTGGTGGAGAGTATCACACTCGCCAACTTCCCCGTCGTGGTACTCCGTAAACGCCGGCACTACTTCGCCAAAAAGTCCGCCAGAAGCTGATGCCTTCAGCGTCACGTATTCCTCCTTGCGAAGTGTGCCCAGCCCAATGCGATTCGACGTCGCGTATTCAATTGCTCCGGTGTCGAACCCGATACGAGTGACAATCGTGCCCTTGTGGGCATGTACTTGATCCTTCTTGGCCTTGAACTCCTCAATGTCATCCACGGGGACCTTGTGCGAATAGTCTTTGCACTCAAATAGCCACAGAAGGAGCAACTGCGTGGGGTCGGCAACCGGATGCACCTCGATCGAGGCGTCAAAGACGATGTCCTTCCCACGGTCGCGCGAAAAATACCTCGGCTTTGGGCGAACCCTGGCGGTGTTGGGACTAAGGCCAAGCGACCCGTCATGTACGGAGCGATTCAAGAAGTCATAGACTTCTTGTTCAAACGCCTCCCAAGGCACCACAGCTGGTTTCAGAAGATTAATCTCCTTCGACGGCTGCTTCTTCATGACGAACCCACTTGAACTGAATAGCCCCGACCGCAAGGTGATGTAGTCTGTCACGAACCCGCCGCCGGTGCAAAGTGATCGAACACGGCGAGTTTGGCCGCCGCCTCCGAAGACTGCGTCTGTGGGCTGTAGACGACCGGGTATCACCGTGTTGCTTTGCAACCGGTGCGGCGACAGCCGCAAGAGGTTTCTTTCGCTGACGGCTGCCCTTCTGCAAACAGCCTCCTGCCGCTCCGCAGCCCCGATTGCGAGCAATCGGGGCTACCCGCTCAAATTCCCAGCATTTCACGACGGTCGCCGCGCGTAGTCCGCGCCCAGCCCCCCGCCCGCACTCAGTCGCTGATCGCCACCGGGCCCTGTTCAATCGCGATGTCTTTTCCCAGCAGGTGCCGGTCGAAGAACCGGTTCATGGCGTCCAGCAACTCGCGCGAGCGGAAGACGTGGTTGCCCCCCTCGCCCGTCAGCAGCGTGCTCGAGACGCCGGCCGCATCGAGGGCGTTGTCGAAGTCGATCGCCTGCTGGTACGGCACGAGCGGGTCTTTGGTGCCGTGGATGTGCAAGAACGGCGGGTCGTCGTTCGAGGCGTGCATTTCGGGAGAGGCCGCCCGTGCGGCGTCCTGAACCTCGCTGATCCGTCCGCCGAACAGCTTCATCACCGGACCCGGACGTTCTCCGCTGATGACGCTTCCCTGGGAGTCGAACGTCAGGAAGTTGGCGGGGCCGCAGAAGTTGGCCACGCACCGCGGCCGGACGGGGAAATCGACTTTGACGCCGAGGTCGCCTTCCAGTTCCTCGTTGCCGACGGTTGTGCCGAGCAAGCTCACGAGGTGCCCTCCCGCCGAAATGCCAAACAGCGCGATGCGGTTGCGATCAATGCCGTATTCATCCGCATGCCGCGCGATCCAGCGCAGGGCGGCCTTGCAATCGTGGATCTGACCGGGCCACTGGGCCTCGTTGGTGAGCCGGTAGCCAACGGATGCAGCGGCGAACCGGCCATCCGTCAGAAACGGGGACAGGACTTCAGCGGCGTCTTTGCTGCCCCCTTCCCAGGCGCCGCCGTGGACGTAAACGATGATCGGGAGCGGATCGGCCGGTTTCGCGGCGGGAACGTAGAGATTCAGCCTCTGGCGGGGGTTGTCCGACTCGGCGTAGGCGAGGTCGTTCACCACCCTGAACCCCTTGGGCAGCTGCGGGGGCGCCGCCTGGGCTGGGGCCGCGATGAGGAGGGCGGTGATGACGAGGATCGGGCGCAGCATCGGAGCCTTTCCGCAGTGGCCGTGAGATGGGTCTTCAGATTCTGCAGAGTCGCAGGCAGCAGTTCGGTCCGCAACAGAGAGGGCGATGAAGTGCAGCAGGCGATGCGCCGGGGAACGTGTGAAGAAGCCTGGCTTCTGAAATTGAGCGCGGCCCTGATGATGACGAACCCGCTCTGCCGATGTGGGAAGAAGCCGGGCTTCTCAGGCCTGTTCTTTTCCCCAGGCGATCGCGAGCTGCACGAGCACTTCGACCGATTTTTCCATCTCATCGAGGCTGGCCCATTCGAGCGGCGAGTGCGGATTGTGTTGTCCGCAGGAGAGGTTGGGACAGGGCAGGCCGGCTTCCGTCATCAGGGCGCCATCGGTTCCGCCGCGGATGATGTCGAGAATGGGTTCGAGCCCGGCGGCGCGCACGGCTTCGACGGCCTTCGGAATCGCCCGGGGCTCTTTTTCCATGCCGTCCCGCATGTTGCGATACTGCTTGCGCGTGGCCACTTCGATCGTCGCCCGCGGATGCTTGAGGCGCAGCTTCGCGGCAATTTCTTCCAGCAGCGCGGCGTAGTCGGCGAGCCGTGGAGTATCGAAATCCCGCAGAATGAGCCGCAACGACGCCTGGGCCACGCCCCCTTCGATCACATACGGGTGAATGAACCCTTCGCGGCCATCCGTCGTTTCAGGCGTGAGGTGATCGACCGGCAGGTGGGTGACGAATTCCGACAGGATGCGGATGGCGTTCACCATCGCCCCTTTGCCGACAGAGGGGTGTGTGTTGATGCCCGTCACGGTGACCGTCGCGCCGTCCGCGGAAAATGTCTCGGTGTCGATGCGCGCGCTGCCGCCGGAATCAAGCGTGTAGCCGCACACCCCGCCCAGCTTCTCGAAATCGAGCCCCTTGATGCCGCGGCCGATTTCTTCGTCGACGGTGAACAGCAGTCGCACGGGGCCGTGCGGAATGGATCGATCGGCCATCAGCCGTTCCGCGGCCGCCATAATGACCGCCAGCCCGGCCTTGTCGTCGCCGCCGAGCAGCGTGGTGCCGTCGGTGGTGATGATCGTCGTTCCTTTCAGCGCGGCCAGTTCCGGATTCTCGCGGACGCGGATGACGCGGTTGCGATCGGCCGGCAGGACGATGTCGGCGCCGTCGTAGTTCCAGTGCAGGACGGGTTTGACGTGCGTGCCCGAGAACTCGGGGGACGTATCGACGTGGGAGTTCCACACGATCATCGGGGCGGAATGCGTCACGCTCGCGGGGATCGTGGCCATCACGATGCCGTTTTCCGCCAGGGAGACGTCGTCCAGCCCCAGGGCGCGGCATTCCTCGGCCAGCAGGCGGCAGAGGTCGAGTTGCTTCAGCGTGCTGGGGGAGGTGTCGCTCGATTCGTCCGACTGGGTGTCGATGCGGACATAACGCAGAAAGCGTTCGAGAAGCGTGGGCACCGGCGATTCCTTCAGAAAGGCGACGGCCGGAGCTCGGCCGTCGCCGCGTCAACAACAGGTCCAGCAACGGAACTCATCAGTCGGTGTTGCGGGCATTCTTCCGCTGGCCCATTCCCCGCTTCTTCGGCGCGGCGTCGCCCGTGGTGGACACGTCGCGTTTTTCGGGAATGGGCGCATTGACGGACTTCCGCCACGCGACGAGCCGCGCGTGGAGATCTTTCACCATTTCCGGCTTCTCCTGCGCGAGGTCGCGTTCCTGTCCGACATCGTTAACGAGGTCGTACAGTTCCAGCCGGCCGTCTTCAAAGAACTCGATGAGCTTGTAGTCGCCATGCCGGATGGCGCTCGCGGGCGTCGTCCGCCAGGAATTCCCGGACGCACCGAGATACCCCGGGAAGTGCCAGAAAATGTCGGTCCGTTCGAGCGGCTGCGCGCCGCTGGATTTCAAGTTCGCAACCAGGCTCAGTCCATCGAGGGGCTGATTCTCGGGCTGGGGCGCGCCGGTCAGTTCGAGCAGCGTCGGGTAGAGGTCGACGCTCAGGAACGGCTGGGCCGAAACCGATCCCGGCGCGATCACTCCCGACCAGCGCGCGATCCACGGAACCCGGACGCCCCCTTCGTACAGCATCCCTTTTCCGCCGCGCAGCGGAGCGTTGTCGGTAATTTCGCCGCGGGCATTCTGCTTGAACACGCCGGCCCGCGAGTACCCTCCCACGCCGCCGTTATCGCTGGAAAACAGAATCAGCGTGTTCTGGCCAAGTCCGAGTTCGTCAATCTTCGCCACCACCCGGCCAACGCTCTCGTCGACGCTGTAAATCATCGCCGCATAGGTTGGATCGCGATGGCCGCCGACGGCCGGCTTGTTCCTGAACCGCTCGATCAGTTCCTCCTTCGCCTGGTAAGGGGCGTGCACGCCGAAATGTGGCAGGTAGAGGAAGAAGGGCTGCTCGCGGTGACGTTCAATGAAGTCGACCGCTTTGTCGGTGAGGAAGTCGGCCAGGTAGGCCCCTTCCGGCACGTCCACTTTCGGGTTCGTGTTGAAGTTGAAGTGAGCCCCGGCGCTGCTGATGGCCTCGTCGAACCCCTGTTTCGAGGGATGGTGGCCCGCCCGTTCACCCAGATGCCACTTTCCAAACATCGCCGTGGCATAGCCGGCCTTTTTGAGCGATTCCGCGACCGTCACCTTTTCGACCGCCAGTTCGGTCACGTTGGGAACCGGCACGAGCGGTCGGGACGTGGTGTCGAAGCGGTCGGTGCTGCCAACGGTGTAAATTCCGGTCCTTGGTCCGTATTGACCGGTCAGCAGGGCGGCCCTGGTGGGCTGGCAGTTGGGGGCGGCAGTGTAGCCGTGCGTGTACTTCAGGCCGTCGGCCGCGAGCCGGTCAATGTTGGGCGTTTCGTAATACTGGCTGCCGAAGCAACCGGCGTCGGTGTATCCCAGGTCGTCCGCCAGGATGAACACAATATTGGGGCGCTGCGGCGTTTCGGCCCGCAGCGCCGGACATACGGCAATCAACAGGGCCATCAGGGCGAAGCGAGCGGGCATCGCATTTCTCCAGTCGAACGTATAAGGCGGCCCGCAAGCGGGCGGATCTGGACGCGGCATTTCACGATGCCGCCCCCAGAACATAACGCCCGACGCCGGGAAGAGCGACGAACGCACACGCGGCGGAGATTTCGGGTCGCCCCGGTTGCGCTGGCATGATGCCGCGAACTGGGACGAAACTGGGGCACGGCCGCTTCAGTTCGGCTTCCAGCCTGTTTACCATATTGGAAGAAGTCGGACGCACTCGTCCGGCGAACGGGCCGTTGGCCATTCCACCGCGGTCTGACGAACTCCCGACTCCGTTGACGCTCCCGGGCAGGTCCGCGACGCGCGGACCCGGGCAGAACATCAGACGAGGGAACATCTGCGATACGACGCTTGTCACCGGTCGTTCCCGCGGCGTGACCCGTACACCTACTACCGAGGAGACTGATCTGATGACGCGAAACCATTTTGCTGCTGCTTTGGCACTCGCCCTGTTCGCCGCAGGCTGCCCGGCCGAACAGGCCCCGGCCCCGTCGACCGACTCGACCACCACTCCGGCGACGGACACCACCCTCGGCGCTCCCGAAGCTGGTTCGTCCACCATTAAGGGCGCCCCGGTGACCCCGCCGGCCGATGCTCCGGCCGCTGACGCTCCGGCTGCCGATGCCCCGGCCGCGGACACACCGGCTGCCGCCGATGCGGCTCCGTCGACTGAGCCGTAGTCAATCTGCTGACGCATCGGTCAGCCCGACTTCTGGAGAGTTCAACAGAAGAGGCCCGCGGAACAGTTCCGCGGGCCTCTTCTTTGTTCTGAGACCGCTGGGAGCACGAGCGCCGCGGAGCTCGACCTACCGGGCCGAGGCGGTCTTGCGCGAGACCAGCAGCGACTGATATTCGTGAATCGCGACCCACTTCACATCCTTCGCGTCGCGGCGGGTGTTCCACTGATCGATGAACTGGCGATCGATTGACTGCAGTTCCCACCCGTAGCGGTGTTCCGCACGCAGGTGCAGGTTGCGATCATCAAGCCGTCCGACGAGGTCCACCGTCAGCGGCAATCGCCGGGCGCTTCGCAGCGCGTTGTTTACTGCGAGTCGTGAATCGGGATACAGCGATTTGGGATGCAGCACGAAGTTCAGGCGCGCGGCCCAGTCGGTGTAATCGAGGTACTTTTCCCAGGCGGCGTCTTTCGGGGCCGGCGCCGTGGTGATGTCGTAAATGAGACATTCGCCGGTCAGCTTCAGGCTGTCGGCCCGGACCTGCTCCTGAAATGTGGGAGAGAACTGGGCCCGCAGGGCGGCGGCGAGGCGGCGCGAGGCCGCATCCGACCGCGCTTCATCCTGAACCCGCTGCGCTTCCGCTCGCGACTTCGACAGAAACTGCTGAATCTCGGCGAAGGTGATCGTGGTCCCGATGTAGTCCGGTCCGAGAATCGTGAACTTGTTTTCGAGGGGCTCGAAAATGACGACCTCGCCGACGTTCTCCATGTAGTCGTAGACGCGGCCGGCGTGAAACAGCGTCAGGCTTTCCGCGAGAACCGGCGGATTGGGGCGTTTGTCGGCGAGGCTCCGCACGGTTGTGTAGACCCGCAAATCTTGTGCGGCGGCCGTCCCCGGAATCGACGCCGACAGCATGATGACCAGCAGCGCCCGAATGAGCAGCGCGACCGGCGCGCCGAACGGGCAGCAACCAACGACAGGCGAGGGCACAACGGGCATGACGGGCAGCACGGGATGGAACGGCGGCACACAGACGCGTGCGTTGGTAGCCCGTCCTGCGAACTCCCGACAAGAGGCAACGCCCACCCCCCCCGTTTCGGCGCCATCGACCGGCAAGGTTCACCGGAGTTGGCCCGCCCGGTCCCGCGTCGCGATCGCCACGGCGGACCAGTCGCCTTCCCATCGGGCGCTGACAGCATGAACGCTGACAGAAAAGAACAAAGCCCAGACCATCCCCGCCTGGGCTTCACATCAACGTCACATCACTACAGCTTCACGTCGGCGCCTCACCGCCGGTCCGCGCGATCAGGCCGCTGCCAACTCAATGCCGGGCGTCGTTCAGTTCGTCTTCTTCTCGACGTCCTTACGGCGCATCTCATCAAGAATGACGGGATGCCACTCGGTATCCCGCTCCTGCTGTTGCGGCTGGTAGTTACGACGTGCCCACGTTCGAAGCCGCATCTCTTCGACAGGATCAATCTCTGCTTCACGCGCGAGCATTGCTGAAGCGACCATTGCCGTCTCCTGAAAACCGAACTCTGGCGGACCTCGGAATCGCAACCAGGTGGTCGCGATGTGACACCGTGAATTGACAAAGAGCAGCCCGTTGCGAACAACGGTCATTCCGCGCCGAAAATCGTAGGCATGAGATCGAGGAATCTCAAGCATGCGCCATGCCGCGGCGCAAGAGGTCCTGCTGCGGAAGCCCTGTTCATCGGCTGCAGGGTCGTCCCGACTTGAATGCTCCGTTGCCGCCGGCCCACCGACCATAACAGGACAGCCGGCCACAAAAGACGTAACTCATTTTAAACAAAACACTTGCAACGCCTCCACAACAAGCAACTCACGCACTTCGACGACGCAACTGCGATCGGGACCGATCGGCCCGTCCGCGGCTGCGACAGGCCCGGCGCCGGCGTCGTTCGTTTGTCATCCTTGCCATCGCGGACGGTTGGGCGCTGCACACGGCTCCGAAACCGGCCGATTCCGCCGATTGGCCGCCCTGCGGCGTTTTGCCGCGCGAGCCGCTGAATTCGTCTTGCTTCGTTCGCTCCCGGCGCGATACATCCCCCCGCCACATTTCCCCAACTCCGCATCCCGGGCGCCTGTTCCCGTCTTCGGCGCCCAGAGCGGAATAACCCACCCTCCCCCCTCATGCCCCGCCTGCCCTGCACATCGCGGCGACGCCACTGGAAGAAGGTGGCCACTGGGCTGGGGGTCGTGCTGAGTTTCTGTGCCGTTGCCGGATTCAGCACCGTCGGGCTTTCACAGGGAGGCGGTTTTCCACAGCCCCGGGAAATGCCGAGCGAGATCAGCGAGCCCATCACGCTTTCGCTCGATGAAGACGAAACCGGCATCGCCGAGTTCCTGACGCCGCCAGCCGCCAACCGCCTGCCGGCCGAGGAAACCGACCAACCGGTCCGCCGCGAACTGCTTGAAAAGCCGCTCGTTGCCATCGAAGTCGAAGGCAACGTCACCATTCCCGAGTACGCGATCGAACCCCATATCCGCTGCCGCCCCAAGCGGACGGCCTCCGAGCAGCAGATCGAAGACGACGTCAACGCCCTTATTCGCACGCGCTACTTCTTCAGCGTCCGTCCGATGATCCGCACCACCGAGGCCGGCCCCGTGCTGGTCTTCAAGGTGACCGAACGGCCGATTCTCAAGTCGGTCACGTTTCAGGGCAATAAGAGCGTGAAGTCCCGAGAGCTCGAAGCCCATCTGGGCCTCATGAAGGGCCACGCCTTCGATGTCGCCACCAACCGCGAATGCGTCGAACGCATCAAGGCGATCTATCGCGACAAAGGCTACCGGCACGCCCGGGTGACGCTCGCCAAAGGAGACAAGCCGACCGACCGCGACGTCGTGTTCGTCATCGAGGAAGGGGCGAAAAGCAAAGTCTGGGGCATCGATTTCGAGTTCGATGGCAAGAACAACATCAGCGGCGCCATCCTGAAGACGAAGCTCGAAACCAAACGGGTCATTCTCTGGTGGCTGGGGGGCGATTACGACCCCTACAAGGTCGAAGCCGACGCCTTCACCCTGACCCGGTACTACAACGACCTGGGCTACTTCGACGCCAAAGTCACCCCCGAAGTGCGCGAGCAGGAAGAGAAAGGAAAGGTCTACATCGTCTTCAAGGTTCACGAAGGCATTCGCTATCAGGTCCGCAACATCGAGGTGCAGGGGAACGCTGTGGTGCGCCGCGACGCCCTGTTCGCCAAACAGCAGCTCAAACCCAAAGACATGTTCAACGCTCGCTTCCTGAGGAAGGATGTCGAGCACATGAAGGGCAAATACGACGAACTCGGGCGTCTGTTCGCCAGGGTTCAGCCCACTCCGCGGTTTCTCGAGCAGCCGGGCCAGGTCGACATCGTTTACCAGATCGATGAAGACCAGCCGTACCGCATCGGCGCGATCAATGTGCATGTTCGCGGCGACCACCCGCATTCGCAGGAAAACGTCGTCCGCAACCAGGTGAATCCGTTCCTCAAGCCGGGCCGGCTGGCGAGCGGCGAAGACGTGCGTCTGGCGCGGAACCGGCTGATCGGCAGCGTGTTCTGGGACAAGATGGAGCCGCCCAACATCGATGTCGTGAAGGCCAACGCCGACATCTATCGTCCACAGCGTGCCGTGGCGCTGGGGCAGAGCCCCGAATCCGAGTCTCCGCTCGACGGATTCCTGGCCGATGTCGAGCCATCGCCGTGGATGGATGCCCTGCCCCGCACCGCCGCGTTCGGTCCGGAGCTTTCCGACGACCACCTGCAGTTCGAGACATCACCCCGCCCGATTCCGCCCGGTCGCAACGCAGCAGCAGCGCCCGTCCCGGTCTCGGCCACCGAGCGTTCCGCTGAGGTTCCACCCCAGTCGAACCTTCAGCGTCGGCCTACGGCCCAGTTCGCCTCTGTTCAACCTGCCGCCGTTCTCCCTTCCAGCGTTCCGATCGCCGGCATTCAACCGGCTGGCATTCAGCCGGCGCCGGTTGTGCGCGTGCCGGCCAATCCTGTCGAGCGTGCGGTCGCGTTGAGCACCGCCGATTCGCATGTCGCGTCGAACCGTCAGCGCGATCAGTACACGATCGATCCCGACGCCATCTTCTCGATCGGCGAAGAAGACCTGATGGTCGTCCGGGCCCAGTCGCCGGGTGAAGTCGCCCGCGGACAGAGCATCAACGCCTACGGGCAACCGGTCCCGCAGAACTATTTTGGCGGCGTTTCACCGCAGGGTGATCCGTACGGCGACGCCTTCAGCCGCCCGCCAGGTGAACCTGGATACGTCGACGTGAACATCGACGTGACCGAAGGCCGCACAGGCCGACTGATGTTCGGCGTTGGTGTGAACAGCGATGCCGGCCTGATTGGGCAGTTCACGCTGCAGGAAGACAATTTCGACATCCTCCGGCCCCCCCGTTCGTGGGCCGACATCGTCAACGGCCAGGCCTTCCGCGGCCGCGGCCAGAGTTTCCGCCTGGAAGCGATGCCCGGCAATCAGGTCAGCCGGTATCTCGTCAGCTGGCAGGATCCGTTCTTCATGCAGACGGATTACAGCCTGGGCGTCAGCGGCTTCTACTACAACCGCTTCTACAACGAGTGGACGGAAGACCGGCTGGGCGGACGCATCAGCATGGGACGGCTGCTGTCGCGCTACTGGTCGTTCACCACCGCGCTGCGTCTGGAGAATGTCGACATTCGCGACTTCAACCTGCCGGCGCCGCAGGACCTGATCGACGTGAAGGGCGACAACTTCCTCTCGACGGCCGAAGTGAAGCTCACCCATGACAGCCGCGACTCGGCCTTCATGCCGACCTACGGGCACCTGTGGGACATTTCCTACGAACAGGGCTTCGGAGAGTTCAACTATCCCCGGGCGGAGACGTCGTTCAGCCAGTATTTCACCGTCTTCGAGCGCCCCGACGGTTTCGGCAAGCACATTCTGTCGTTCCGAACCCAGCTGGGATGGACCGGCGACGACACCCCGATTTTCGAACGCTACTACGCGGGCGGATACTCGTCGTTCCGCGGCTTCGCGTTCCGCGGCGTCACCCCCCGCGAAACCGGCTATCGCGTCGGCGGCAACTTCATGTCGCTGAGCTCCGTCGAATACATGCTCCCGGTCACCGCCGACGACAACATTCGCGTGGTCGGCTTCAGCGACTTCGGCACCGTCGAAGAGAACGTGACGCTGAAGAACTTCCGCGTGGCCGTCGGCCTTGGCGTGCGACTGACCATTCCCGCCATGGGCCCAGCCCCGATCGCGCTCGATTTCGCCGTTCCGCTGATGGATGAGCCGGAAGACAATCGTCGGCTCTTCAGCTTCTACGTGGGATTCACGAACTGACCGCAGTGTCGGGTGCGACCACATCCATTGGCACTGTGGTTTCTCCCGAAACCGCGACGGCGACGCATTCGCCCGGCTGCGTCCGGGCGACCGAGTTCCGTTCGAGCGGACATCTTCAGAAGGTCAGCTCGAGACCAAACTTCGCCCCGTGCAGCAACGTGCTGTCGTTCGCCCGGGCCGAATAAACGGTGTTGCCGAGCAGATTGGTGTGCACGCCCTGGAACTGCTGCGACCCCAGGGCGACGCCGGTGATGACCGTCCCTTCATAGCCGGTGCTGAAGGTGATGTAGTCGGTCAGCGGCACACGGGCCTGCAGCCCCAGACTGCCCACAAACGAGGCCGTACTCTTCTGGTCTGAGAACCTCCGGGCGTAGACCGAATCGTCGTTCACACTGCCCAACAGCACTTCACCCGTGCTGGCGTTGACGCGGTTGTGGTACACGCCCGCCTTGCCGATCACCTCCAGCACGAAGTATTCCGATTCCGTCAATTGGGCCGCCGCAATCGCCTGGATGCCGTTCAGTTCGTTGTCGGCGTTGCCCCCGTAAAAGACGGCGAGCGTGTCCGGTCCCGCGGCCGGGACATCCGCGGCGTCGAAGCCGTTGGCCGCTCCGCTTGTGAGCGTGAAGCCCGCCGCCACGAGCGCGGCATGCGACAGTCCGTCGTTCGCGTCGTTCCCCGCGTCGCCGCTGACGGCGCCGTCATCGATGTCGATGGCGTCGAACGTGCCAAGCGTCGCGAACTGCACGGTGTCGTTCAGCCGGATGTTGCGATAACCAAGACCGAAGCGGTACCAGTTTGTGGTGCGGTTGCCGCCGAGGTTCAGTTCAAAATCGCGGTAGCGGCTGCTGGCCCGCAGACGGGCGATGGCGCCGGGCTGCAGCAGTTCACCTTCGAGAGTTTCGTCTTCACCCACGCCTCCCGGATGGGTTGCGGCGTCGAACAGTGCGTTGCGGAACGCGATCACATTCGCCGGTCCGCCGGGAAACACGAACGGGTTCGCGGAGGCGTCGTCGAACGACAGGCCGGCGTCGAGGACGCGGTTGCGGCTGTCGGTCCAGTCGTCGATCTGCGAGAACAACGCTTCGACTTCGTAATCGCCGTATCCGCCGACAATTCCGAAGCGATAGCCCGAGGCGTAGCCATAATCGTTCGCGCCGGACAGCCCCTGCGGGCCGGCGAGGTAGCGGGTCGAATCGGAATCGTGCCGCTTCATGAGGAGGTAGTTCGCCTCCACCTGCAGCTGGGCCTGCGCGGCGCCGCCCATCACCAGCCAGCCAGCCATCAAAACGACCAGCATCGTGCTGCTTCGAAACATCTGAGTTCCCCCTGCCGATCTGCATGTCGCCGGAAAAACCGGCGTCCCCTGGTGTCCGGGCTCCTGCGGCGTCACTGGCCAGGCCAGTCCCCAGACGCCGTTCCGCCGCATTTGCACGAAGTCGAGTTCGGTCGCCTCTCATGGTGAACGGACTGGTGCGCCGGCCACGCCGTCGCTGCCGCTTCCGGCGGCCGATGTCCATCCCGGGGCTGCCTGAAGCGAACAGCGCGATTGTGCGACATCGTCATCAATCGACCGTCGTGACGGTTAAGTCGAGCGAAACGGCGGTGCGTGTCGTGCCGGTCGTGAATCCCGTACGGTGTGTTCCGGTCAGGAAAGCTGGGTAAGACAACTCCCCTGGCCCCGTTCCGCACGTTCCCTCAATCAGCAGGTCCGGCCAATTCTGCCGACCGCCACGGAGCCGCCCCCAGTGTCAGCAGGCCATTGGATCTGGATCACCATCGCCGGCATCGAACTCGCCGCGGCCGCTGTTTGCGGATTCCTCTGGGCGTGGAGCGAACGGATCGTCCGTCAGCTCTCGAGTGTCGACACTTCCGGCATGACGGCCTGGCCCCGGGTGTCGATCGTTGTCGCCGCCCGAAACGAAGAGCGAAACATTGAAGAAGGCGTGCGCTCGCTGCTGGCGCTCAGGTATCCCGATCTGGAGATCACGGTCGTCAATGACCGTTCCACCGATGGAACGGCCGGCATTCTGGCCCGGGTGGCGAGCGAAGATCCGCGGCTGAACGTGGTGACGGTGACCGACCTTCCGGCCGGCTGGCTGGGCAAGAACCACGCCATGCACCTCGGCGCTGCCGGATCGTCCGGCGAGTGGCTGCTGTTCACCGACGCGGACGTCATTTTCGAATCCGACACCGTGCAAAAGGCGATCGCGCTCGTCGTGCAGGACCAGCGCGACCACCTGGCGGCGGTCCCCCGCATCATCACACCTTCGTTCTGGCTGCGGGCGTTCGTCCCGGTCTTCTCGATGTGCTTTGTGCTGTACATCAAGGCCTGGGCGATCCGCTCCAACGATCCGTCCGCCCATGTCGGAATCGGCGCGTTCAACCTCGTGCGCAGGTCAGCTTACCGGGCCATCGGCGGACACGAGCCGCTGCGTCTGCGTCCGGACGACGACGTCAAACTGGGAAAGGTGCTGAAAGCCGCCGGATTTCGAGCCGACTTTGTGATGGCCGGCGACCTGATCGCGGTGGAGTGGTACGCCAGCGTGGGCGAACTGATACGCGGGCTGGAGAAGAATACGTTCGCCGGAGCCAACTACCGGGTGAGTTTCGCACTGTTTGCGGTCGGCATGCTGCTCGCCGTCTATGTGCTGCCATTCGTGGCGCTGGCGTTGGCGCCGTGGCCGGCGAAACTGCTGTTCGCAGCAGCGGCCGCGGTTTACGTCTTGTTCGCGAGTCGGGCCTGCCGGTCGAACGGGCAGCCGCCCGTGCTGGGAATCCTGTTTCCCGTTGGCGTGCTGCTGTTCTCGATGATTCAGGTGCGCACGATGGTGCTCAACCTTTGGCAGGGGGGGATCCGCTGGCGGGAGACTTTTTATCCGCTCACCGAACTGCGGCAAAATCACGTCTGATCGACCGCAGCGAACCGGAAGCGTCCGCACCAGGAGTGCACACCGCTTATAGCGGCGGCGGCGCCCCCGGCAGTTCCTCGACCGCCGGCGCCAGCGGCGGCGGCCCCAGCGGCGACATCGAATCCAGGTCCGGACGCCAGGTGGCGTCGTCGGCCAGCCCGGCGTCGTTCACTTTCACATACTCGAACCGGTGAATCGTCTCGCGGCAGCCGGAGGGATCGACCAGGCGCGTCGCCGTGGTCCGGTGCGTCTTCGGATCGAGCATCACGCTCAGCCGCTTGATATGCCGGCGATCCTGGGCCGTTCGCGGCACTCCTTCCAGATGAATCTGCGTCTCGCTGTTTTCTTCAACGGTCCATTCAAACCGGTTCAGCAGCTTTTCGGCCCGCAGGTCGACCACTGCCGGCAGCGCCTTCTGCGGGCCGGCGAGCACCTGCCAGATGACGTCCCACGAGCCGACGGTCTGGATGTTCTCGCTCATCCGCTTGGGAATCGGCAGCGTGTCGTAGGTCTTCTCCCGCTCGTCGACGATCGTCACCGTCTCGCCGCTCCACCAGTACAACTGGGGCTTCGCAGCGGCCACGATCATTTTTCCGCCGCTGGCGGTCGATGGCCCTTCCGCCTTTTCGATCACGGGCGCCGCCTTCAGCGAATACAGCCCCTTGTTCGGCGCGACGTAGATGAACTTGCCAACGCCGCGCGTCTCGACCTCGAACACCGTATCGCGGTCGAACCGCTTGAAGTTGATCTCGACCGACTTCATTTCCATGGATGCCTGCTCCCAGCGGGACAGGATTTCCAGAACCATCGGCGATGCGGCATGAAACTCGGCCGACGACAGGCTCGCCGACGCCTGCTCGACGCCATCTGACTCACGGGCCCGCAGCCAGCCGCCGGCAAACATCTCGCGGGCCTCAGGCGTTTCGATCGGGAACAATCCGGCAACCGATTCCCGCGGCGAGTCGGCAGCCGGCCCCAGCCAGGTGACGAATCGCGGCCGCTTGAATTCCGTATCGAACACGATGTCGAACGCAAGCATTTCGCCGCTTCCGCCGCCGGCCGCCGGTGCGACCGCCGCCGCTGGGAAATCGGACGAATGGGCATTCACTGGCGCTGTGGCGGCCAGCGATTCGTGCCCGCGCGGGGTTGCCCGCAGACGCACTTCGCCTTCGCGAAGCTCCATCACGCTCCAGCGGAACGATGTTTCCAGCCCGGCCTGTTCCACCGGGCCGAAAAACGCCGCCATGTATTTCAGCACCGATTCGGGGTAGGCCTCGCCATAGCGGTCGGTGTACTGGTCGAGATCGGGTTCCGGCGCCGTCCGCGAAATCGACGCCCAGCGGGCCAGATACGGCGTGGCCGACGCCCCAGCGACGGGTTCGGCCCCAGCGGCGCCCCAGGCGAGCCCGAATGCTGATGCAAATCCAAAGGCCGATGCGGTCCAGCGCATAAGTTCATCCCTGAACAAAGTCCTCCCGCCCCGGACTTTGGCGACGCCGGAAACGGAATGCCGCAAAACGCGGCGGCGGAATCTACCGAACGGCGGGCGGATGCGGAAAGCCCGAGTTTGCAGACGACAGACCGTCTGTCCCCCTCAAAATGACGGGAAATCGGCTCCTCGCTCGACCCATCCGGGTCCCCCGGAAATAATCAGGGATCATGGAACCCAACGAACCGACGCGCGTCGACCTCCTGACGCCGCCCCTTCACTACCTTGTCGTGCAGCGCGGGCCGGCCCGGCTGGAAGTCGTGGACCTGATTCCCGGCACGCGACTCACGATTGGCCGCAGCCCCGGAAACCGCATCGTCATCCCCGATCCCAAGTGCAGCCGCCAGCACTGCGAGATCTACGGACGCGAGAACCGCTGGTTTCTGCGCGACCTCGACAGCCGCAACGGCGTCGTAGTGGACGGCCACCGCATCTCGTCCGACTGGGAACTCGAACTGGGGCAGACGATTTCCCTGGGCCTCTGCCAGGTCGTCTTCACCGACATCCATCCCGACCTCGTTTCGGCGAATTCCGTCAGCCCCTGCGACCCGTACGCCATCATCGAGCGCAAGGCGGGCACCCAGTTCGACCGCCCGCGCCGCGTCGCCCAGGAAGGCCCCGGAGCGTCGGAGCTGTTTCAGCTCGCCCGCGCGATGAACTCCGCGGTCGATACCGTCGCCCTCGCGGATTGCGTTCTGGATGGCGTCTTGAAAGGGACCAACGCCGATGTCGGCGGAGTGCTGCTGTTCCCCAGCATGGCCGGCGGCGTCGATTCCTCGACCCTCCGCCTGGTCTCGGTGCGCGGCGCCGACAGCGCCGGGTTCTCGAAGTATCTGTCGGAGATTGTGCTGCACGACCACGAAGCCCTGCTGGCGCACGACATTTCCGAAAACTCGCTGCTGATGGCCCGGGACAGCATCACCAGCCTGTCCGCGAAAAGCGCCATCTGCGCTCCCGTCCGGCTGAATGGCACCGTCCTCGGTCTGATTCATCTCTACACCACCACCGAAGGCCGGGCGCTCGACGCGGAATGCCTCGAATTCACGCTGGCTGTCGCCGACCAGTTCGCCAGCGTGCTCGAACCGGTCCGGCAGCGCGAACAACTGGCCGTCGGGCTGTCGCGCGTCGAAAGCCAGTTTCACGAGCTGCGGCAGCAACTGGCCGTCGAAACCGAACTCGTCGGCCGCAGTCCGCTGCTCGATCAGGTGCGAAACGCCATCGCCCGCGTCGCCCCGACAGACGCCACCGTCACCATCCGCGGCGAAAGCGGCGTCGGCAAGGAACTCGTCGCCCGGGCCGTCCATTTCAACAGCGTTCGCAAATCGGGTCCGTTCATCTGCGTCAACTGCGCAGCACTGACAGAGACCCTGCTCGAAAGCGAACTGTTCGGCCACGAGAAGGGGGCCTTCACCGGCGCATCGGCCCAGAAGGCCGGGAAGTTCGAACAGGCGCATCTGGGGACCATCTTCCTCGATGAAGTCGGCGAAATGACGCCCGACGTGCAATCAAAGTTTCTCCGCGTTCTCGAGGGGAACCCGTTCGAGCGGGTCGGCGGCGACAAGGCGATCAACGTCGACGTCCGCGTCGTCACCGCGACGAACCGCAACCTGGAACAGGCCGTCCGCGATGGAAAGTTCCGGCAGGACCTGTTCTTCCGCCTGCAGGTGATCGAAATTCTCGTTCCCCCGCTGCGCGAACACCCCGACGACATTCCCGCCATCGCACAGCATTTTCTCGAACGGTTTGGCCGAAAATCGCGGGTGCGCGTCAAAGGCTTCAACCGGGAAGCCATGGAGCTGCTGAAGCGACACCAATGGCCCGGCAACGTGCGCGAACTGCGAAACGTGATCGAGCGGGCGGTGATCCTGACCGATCACGAAGTTCTCACGCCGGCCGACATCAGCCTCAGCCACATCGAAGCCGCCATCGAGAGCCCGTCCCCCGGCGGCGGGCCGGTCGCGACCAGCGCGGCCGCGCGTTCCGAGGTCGCCACCGAGCGTCCGACCGAACCCGGGCCGCGTGCCGCCGCTGTGGCGCCGTCTCCCGCGTCCGTGCCGATCGACTCCACCCGAATCTGGCTCGATCTGGCCGAAGAAGGGACCACGCTCGATGAAATCGACAAGCTGTACATCCACGCCGTGCTGGAGCACTGCAAGTGGAACAAGTCGAACGCCGCCCGCCTGCTCGACATCGAACGGACGACCCTCGACCGCCGCCTGAAGCGCTACGGGCTGGAGCGCCCATCCCGGGACGACGAGTGAGTGACGACGCGGTCTACAGCAGCGAGTCCAGCAGCATTCGCAGCTTCCGCAGTTCCAGCGGACGCTGATCGGGATCACCGAGTTCCGGGATCCATTCGACCGACAGCGCCCGGTTGTACTGGAAACGCTTCAGCAGCGTGATCAGATCGCTGTAATCGATTTCCCCCAGCCCCACCTGCACCTGCGGCTGGTCGGGCAGCGAGTCGCGCAGGTGAACGTGGAACACCCGCGGCAGCACGAGTTCCAGGGTCTTGTCCGGCGTCTTCAGCGAGTAAGTCGGGTCGTACGTCAAACCCAGACCCGGCACGGCGGAGCACAGTTCCACGGCCGTTCGCAGGTCTTCGGTCAGCCGGCCTTTTTCCGTCTTCAGCGAAACCCGCACGCCATCCAGCAGCGCGGCCTTGACGAAACCCTTCAGGCGGTCAATTTCGGAATTGAACGGCGTGCCGTGCGGGGCCGCCGGCATGGTGATCTGCGAAATTCGCATCGCCCGCGCCGTTTTGCAGAGCGCTTCAAACTGCGACTGCGGCGCCTCGTACGCGAGGCAGAACGACGTCATCGGAATGCGCGTCGCTTCGCGGCAGCGCGCGGCGAACGCCTCGGGGCTCGCTGTCACCTCTTTCAGGCCGAGGTGACGGCCGGCCTCGTCGATCCAGATCTCGAGCCGCTCGAATTCGAGGTCTTCCAGCTGGCGGCACGCCTCGTCAAACGGGCGATCACCGAAGCAACGGGTCGAAGCAGCCACAAACACGCTGTGCACTCCCTTGAGACGATCAAACGCCGCAAAAGCCGCGCAAGTCGTTCAGCATCAATTCGTTGGATAATAACCGTCCCGCGTCGTCGCACCGTGACTGACCCGCGGGCATCGGCAGCAATTTATCGGTCCGGTCCCGCCACCTGCAAGACCTGTGGATTGTAGCGGCTGTATTCGCCTTGACTGTTGCAAAGATTATTCGTGCCAGACCCGGCCGGCGGTCGATAGACGAAGTGAACGGACATCACGATTCGTGCGGCGCGTGATCCTCTGGCGAATTCCGCCGTTGGAATGACACGTCAGTCGCCATTCTCATGGACGCAGAGGGGCAGGGGACATGCATCGGTTCACAGTCTGGAAATTGGCCGCGTGCGGACTTCTGGCCGCCTGCGGCTGCGCACAAAATGGAGCGGTGATGCGCGGGCAAAGCCCGACCGCCGTCCAGCAGGCCCAGTTCGGTCATCACGGCTCCATTCACGAGGCCGCACATGACCACCTGTACGGCTACAACACCACCCACTTCAACATGGGCCCCAACGGCCCGTACCAGGCCGGCGGCTACACCGGCGTGCCGGGCTGCCCGCAGCCGGGCATGTATCACGGCGCCGCCTGTCCTCCCGGAGGCCATGGCTGCCCCACCGGGCACTGTGGAAATGGACACTGTGGAAACGGGCAGGTCGTCTGCCAGCCGCACCACGGCTACACCTACAGCTACAAGGCGCCCAGCGACCTCAGCTACCCGTCGGCGAACGTCCCCGGCGGCGCTGTGATCTATCCGTATTACACCCACAAAGGCCCCAGCGACTTCTTCCGCAAGGAATAGTCGCCTGCGCGGCAATCCACTCTGAAACCACAGCGGCGGGCTTCGTGCCCGCCGCTTGCGTTTTATCCGGCGGCGATCGACAGCATCGCCTCGCGCCACCAGGCCGCGCCCACGCCCGCCACCCGCATCGGCTCCACCAGCCCGGGCGCCACGAATACCCGCACCCGTTTCACGTAGTCGTCAAAACTCGTCCGCGCCAGCGCATCGATCATCGGCGACACGCTCCGCAGCGGACGATAGACCTGCTCCTTCGCGAAAAAAACGTCGACCGCGAACTCCACCTCGCGATGCGGCGGCGGACCGTCGACCAGCACCTGAGTCGCATCGACGGTGAGGGCCAGCTGCGATTGCAGCCGTTTCGCCAGTTCCGTGGAGACTTCAACAAGATCGGAGTACGGCCGGCGCGACAGCCGCTCGTAAACCCGGGCGTCGTTCAGATGACTGAACTCGGCCGCTCGCTTGTACAGCGCCCGCCGCCGGCCGAACACCGCCTCCAGCAGCGCGGCCGCAGGCGTTCCTTCCGCCGCCGCCCGCAACTGAGCGATCATGCCGGCGTCGCTGTCGGTGAACATCGAGTTCAGATCGACACGCTCGCGCAGGTCGTAGAACGCGCGGGCGAACATGCTTGTGGCCGAGCGGACGGCGTGATGCCAGTAGACCTCGCTGAACATCACATACCGCGAATGGACCATCAGCTCCGCGGCCGTCTTTCCCTTCGAGGTAATCGCCAGCCCGTCCCCGGCTTCATTGACCACCAGCGACTGGATCAGCCGCTGCTTGTCAAAATGGCGGCCGTAGGGGACGCCGGAATGGAGCGAATCGCGTTCGAGGTAGTCGAGTTTGTCGATGTCAATCGGGCCGGAGAGGATGGACTGGAGCAGCTTCCCCGTCGGGTTCGCGGACGACTTCGTAAGAATCTCGCCGATCTGTAGTCCGCTCAACTGCCACTCGGACTGCAGCACGCTGTCGAGTTCACTTCCCTCCCCGACGAAGTTCTGAGCGAACGCCTCATGGGCGGGCAATCCATCAATCCGCAGATCTTCGATCGGATGGCAGAAGGGCCAGTGCCCCAGGTCATGCAGCAAAGCGGCGACGATGAGGGCTTCACCCCGACCGGGTGAGACCAGTTCGCGGAAGCGAGCGTTTTCACGCAGTTGCCGCAGGTACAGCAGGCAGTTGTGATAGACACCAAGGGAGTGCTCGAACCGCGTGTGCCGTGCTCCCGGATAGACTTTGGCGACCAGCCCTAGCTGGCTAATTTCTGCCAGCCGCTGAAACTGCGGCGTGTCGATGATCGCGCGCACGCGCGGCGTCAGCGGGATGTTCTGCTCGGCGGGGATTCGGAGAATCGCCCGGCCGGTTTCGAGTTCATCGAGCTCGGGGATCCTCCACCACCCGGCGTTCCGGTCCACGATCGAGGTTGGCCGCGGCGGCAACGGAGTGAACTTCGACGAGAATCGGTCGCCGGTTTCAGAGACCTCTTCTTCACTCACAACAGTCTCACCGAGCATCGTCACCAGATCATTCTTCAGGCGATCGAGATCGACCCCGAGCAATCGGAGGGCCTTCAGGGCAACGCAGTCGGGCCCGGAAACCAATCCGTACAGCACATGCTCCGTGCCGGCCTCCGGATGGCCGTACCGACGTGCAGCACTCATGGCCGACGTGATTGCTTCCTTCGTCGGAGACACATCGTCGACCACTTCCGACTCATGCGGGGCCAGGTTGGAGAGTTCTCGTCGTAGCGGGTCGATCCAGACGTCGAATCTGTCCAGCACGTTCGCGGCAAGTCCCTGTTGGCGCAGCAGGCCGAGAAGCAGGTCGCCACTGCTGACCCATTCACCTCCCCGGCGCTGCGATTCATCTGAAGCGAGCCGCATCGCTTCGTTCACACCTTTGCTCGTCCGCTTGTACATACTCACGCCCTGCTGGCCACGAATCGCGGCGCGGATTGCATGCCTCGTCGAAGATCGCGATTGTAAGCCAGACATCCCTGCATTCGCCTCCCCCAAACACTCCCCGTGCCGCCGTCTGTCCCGCCTCGTGAGACTCCCGCCAGTTCCCCGGCCATTGGCCTGGGGGGAGCGGCGCTGTCGCTACTGGGGGCGGCCCTGTTCGGGCAGGCGATTCTGGAATCGCCCGAGCTTGCGCTCGCGTTCTTCAGCGAGGAACGCTGGCGAGGCGTCGTCGGAATGCTCGGCGGACGGGTGACCCTGAGCGAAACCGGGCTGGTCGCCGCGGTGCCGCTGGCTGGCGTCGGCGGTGTGGTCCTGGTGGTCTGGATGATCGCGGCTGCCACATCGGCCCTGCTCTCCCGGACTGCGGGGGTATTCACCGATCGCCTGCTGTCGAACATGGGCCGGCTCGGAAAAGCGGCGGCGCTGGCGGGAGCGTGGTGGATCCTCTGGATCACGGCGCTGCTGGCGGGCTGGGGAAGTCTGGCGGGGCTGCTGCAGCAGACGGCTGACCTGGTGGTCGCCTCGTGTTTGGGATTGTCGATCTGGATGTTGTGGCCGGTTCAGACCCCCGGCTTCTCCAAAGAAGCCGGGGGTCTAATAACGCCACCCACCAACTCCCCCCCCGCCCCAAGTCGCAAGGCCCGCCTTGTCCTCGTGGCCGGCATGGCGGTGTACGTCCTCGTGTTCACCGCCATGAACTGGGGACTGTGGTTCAACCTGCGCCTGCCGCACGGCGACTCGGCCATGTATGAGGAACATCTCTGGAACCTCGAACATGGCCGGGGCTTTCGCAGCTATCTCGACCAGGGCCTGTTTCTCGGGGAGCACCTGCAGGTCGTGCACGTGCTGCTCGTGCCGCTGCACCTGCTGTTTCCGTCGCACCTCACGCTGGAACTTGCTCAATCGGTCATTCTGGCGCTGGGAGCGTGGCCCGTGTTCAGCATCGCCCGGCGTCACTCGGGGAGCGAATGGGCCGCTGCGCTGCTCGGGCTGGCGTATCTCGCCTACTTCCCGCTGCAGTACCTCGACATCGCGATCGACCTGAAGACGTTCCGGCCGAATTCGTTCGGCATTCCCACACTGCTGATGGCGATCGACCTGCTGGAACGGCGGCGCTACGGCTGGGCGACTGTGTGGCTGACGATCACCCTTTCCGCCCAGGAAGACTGGGCCATCCCCATCGCCCTCCTCGGGGCCTACTTCGCAGCGCACGCATTCCTCAACCGCACCCCCCATTTCGCCGGCTCGTCTCGCGAGCCGTCCGCGAATGCCGAGCTTTCCAAGGTCGAACGTCGTCACGAACTTTTCTGGGGCATCGGCCTCTTCGCCTTCGGCATTGCCTACCTCTGGTTCGCGCTGAACGTGGTAATTCCGTGGTTCCGCAGCGGGGCGACGGTGCATACCGCGAGCTATTTCTCAAAATTCGGGAACAGCCCGCGGGAAATCATCGTGACATTGTTGACCGACTGGCCGCTTGTGTTTTCAACGATCGTCACGCCGGCCGCCCTGGCCTACGCCCTGCGGTTGCTGCTGCCGATCGGATTTTTGCCGTTGCTGTCACCCGGCCGGTTGCTGGTCGCGGCCCCGCTGTTTCTGTTGCTGCTGATGAATGATCTCGCGATGCAGGTTCCGGCCCCGGTGCACCATTTTCATGCCCCGCTCATTCCCCTGCTCTTCTGGGCCGCGGCGGCGGGGTTGGGGCCATCCACTCGATCGTTTACCCGAGAATCTGGCTAATGGCCAAATTCGCCGAGTTTGCCGGCTTCTTCGCCGAATTTGCCTTCTTCGCCATTGTCGGAGTCGCTGTGCTTGCGCCACTCACGTGGCCACTACTGATCGCAGCACTGATCGCCTACTGGCAAGGGAGGCGGCAGTGGCAGCAAGTTTCCAAGGAATCGCGAAATCGCTTGATCACTGCCGCAATAATTCAATCCATCCCGTCGGTCATTATTCTGCTCTGTGGTGCGGCAGATCACAGCGCAATCCCTCGCGGCCGATCCTTTGAATATGTGCTTCCATACGCATTCCTGGCTCAGCTTCCGGTTTCGGCGGTTGCTTTCTGGTGGTGCCAACATGTGGGCTGGTACTCGATAGCAGTCTCGCTGGTCTGGGCGTCATATTCCCTTGGCGCTGTGTTCTGCATCGACATGTACGGACGCCCGTTATAACACCGATTTATTGCTGCTTTTCTTACGCTTGACTGGCTCTGCCGGACCGATAAACTACTGTACGCCTGTACCAATCACGCGATCAACGTTCCCAAAAAGCTCCCAAAGGGCCTCGTCACATGGCGAAATCCGCTCCCCGCAAAACCGCAGCCGTCAACGATCACGAGACCCTCCTCCAAAACACTCTCGGACAGATCGAGAAGAGCTTCGGCGAAGGCTCGATCATGCGGCTGTCCGACCAGGGCGTCGCGACGGACGGCATTTCGACCGGGGCCCTGTCGGCGGATATCGCCCTCGGGGGGATGGGGTTCCCCAAAGGCCGGATTATCGAACTCTTCGGGCCGGAATCGAGCGGTAAGACCACGATCGCCCTGCACGCCGTGGCCAGCGCACAGAAGGCCGGCGGAATTGCAGCGTTCATCGATGCGGAACACGCGCTCGACCCCGCCTGGGCTAAAAGGCTCGGCGTGAACCTCGAAGAACTGCTCGTCAGCCAGCCGTCCTACGGTGAAGAGGCCCTGCAGATCGCCGAGATGCTGATCAAATCGAACGCGGTCGACATCATCATCGTCGACTCGGTCGCCGCTCTCGTTCCCAAGGCAGAACTTGACGGCGAAATCGGCGACAAGCACGTCGGCCTGCAGGCCCGCATGATGAGCCAGGCCATGCGAAAACTGACCGGCGCTATCGCCAAGTCGAAAACCTGCGTGATCTTCATCAACCAGATCCGCGAGAAGATCGGCGTGATGTTCGGCAGCCCGGAAACGACCCCCGGCGGCCGGGCCCTGAAGTTCTACAGCTCCTGCCGAGTGGATGTCCGCCGGATCGCGACCCTCAAGGATGGGGACGAGACCACCGGCATCCGCATGCGGATCAAGGTGGTGAAGAACAAAGTCGCTCCGCCGTTCCGCGTGGCGGAATTCGACATGCTCGGCTCTCGCGGCATCAGCACCGAGGGGGACATCATCGACCTCGCCACGGCCCAGGGGCTGCTCACCAAGAGCGGAACCTGGTTCAACTATGGCGAGATCCGAATTGGCCAGGGACGCGATCGCGCGCGGCAGTACCTGGAAGAGAACCCCAAGGTGACGGCCGAACTGCGTTCGAAGGTTCTCGAAGCGTTCCACGCCGGCAACCGGGTCGAAACGTCGAGCGGCCGGGGCGGCAGCGACGACAGCGAATAGTTCGACGCCGAGAATCGACCACCACCCGCCGGCCAGTCACGTGGGCCGTGCGGGTGCATGGCCGGTCCTTCACAACGGCGGCAACTTCAAAGAGGAGGCGCCAGTGAGGTCATTGTCCCTGCGTTTTTTTCGGGGGACGTGACGTTTGACGCGTCCGCGGCGTCTGGCCCCCGTCGGCAGGGCCGTTACGCATGATCATTTCGGCACAGGGCTTTCGCGATTTTCTGCCAGCGTTGCGCCTGGAGGATGATTCCGAGGTCGGGGTCGATAAAATTCAGGCGTGGGCCCGAGGATGATCTGCCATGCCGCGCCCACTGATTGAGTTAATGCACATCCTGTACGAGCGTTGGCGGGTGGCCACGCCGACCGATTTTCTGCTCCTCGCCGGGGTCATTGTTGTGGCGGGCTGGCTGTTCGGGCGGCTCACTGCCGATGGCTGATTGCGTTCCAGTCGCACAGTTCAATGGGCCGTACTGGTCAGCGGGCGCAACGCTTGATCGGTTCAGCGGTCTTGTGCCTCGCCCGGCTCGAACGGCCGGGTCACGATCGCATTGTCGAAGTAGTTGATGGCCATCCCCGCATCGATGACGAGTCCCTGAGCGTTGATGCCGGATGACCGCGGGCTGATCAGGAATGCGGCAGCGTTCGCCACTTCTTCGGTCTGAACGGCAGCCTTGCGCAGCGTTGCCTGCTCGGCGAACAGGTACGAATCGACATATCCTGGAATTCCGGCTGACGCGGACGTCTTCAGCAGGCCCGGGCAGACGGCGTTAAACCGCACCTTTGAGAAATTGCTGAACGACTTCGCCAGAAAGCAGACGGTGGAGTCGAGGGCGGCTTTCACCGGCGCCATGTAGCCATAGTTTTCCGCGGCCATGCGCGTCGTCGAGATGGAAATCGTGACCACGCTCGCCTGTTGGGGGTCGAACAGTTCACGGAGCGCGTTCGACACGGCGATCAGCGAGTAGCACGAGATATCGACCGCCTGCAGAAACGCGGCGCGGGGCGTTTCGTGAAACGGCTTCCAGCCGGCGGAGTAGTCGGCAAAGGCGATCGAATGGACCAGTCCCTGAAGGACCTTCCGGTCGGCCGCGAGCGAGTCCCGCAGGGCATCAATCTGCGATTGCTGCTCGACATCGCACACGTACACCGGTGCATCGCCCACCAGCTTTCGCAGTTGCTCGCGCCGGGCTTCGCTGCGAACCGCGTACAGCACGTCGGCGCCGGCCTCGCGCAGCACCTGTGCCGTCTGCCAGGCCACGCTCTTTCGATTCGCAACCCCCATCACGAGAACAGACTTGCCGGCGAGTTGAAGAAAATCAGTCACGATGGATTGCAGTGGTTGAAGGTTTTTCTGGAATCAGTCGCCTGCGGAGTGGAAACGCCATCGCCAACGCGATCCTCGCCATCGGCGCTTTCGCCGGGCCGGGCCACATTCGTGGTTTTCGGGAAGGGATGGCTGTCACCCGTGCGACGGCTCGCAATCGAGCGCTCGCAAGGCGTCGAGCAGGCGCTCAACCTCCTCGGCCGTGTTGTAGTGCAGCAGACTGACGCGCAATGTGCCACCGGGCTCGAGGCCGGTCTGCTGGCAAAATGAAAGTGCGTAGTGGTTGCCGGCCCAGGTGAACAGGCCCTGAGTCAGCAAACGCTCGCAGAGTTCCTGTGGCGAAAGGAATCGATGCGTCAGCGAGAAAGTCGGAACGCGGGTCGTCCAGCGTTCAGAATCGGCGATGCCCCACAGTCGAAAGTGGGTCAACTCGCGCAGTCCCGACAGCAGCCGGTCGCCAATTGCGCGCTCGTGGGTTCCAATGCGCTCGAAGGCGATGTCCAGTTGCTGAGGTCGCGGGCGTTCGGGCGCTTCGGCGATTGCCGCCAGATAGTCGATCGCCGCGGCCGCGCCGCAGATCGATTCGTGGCTTTGCGTCCCGGTCATCCATTTTCCCGGCGGCGTCGCGGGCGATGGTCGCAGCCGGTAGGCGTCGAGGCGTTCGAGCAGTTCCCGGCGCCCGTACATCACGCCCAGGTGCGGACCGAAAAACTTGTACGGCGAGCAAGCCAGAAAATCGCAGCCCAGCCGTTGAACATCGATCCGGCCATGCGGTGCATAGTGAACAGCATCGACGAACGTCAGCGCTCCGGCCGAGCGTGCATGCCGGCAGATGTCGGCCACGGGATTCACCGTGCCAACCGCGTTGGATGCATAGCCCACGGCGACCAGTCGCGTCCGCTCGTTGAGCGAGTTGACGAGCGATTCGACATCCAGAGTGCAGTCATCGGGACGAAACTCGATCGTTCGGACGATCGCGCCGGCGTCGCGGGCGGCCAGCGTCCAGGGCGTGACGTTTGCATCGTGATCGAGCCGGGTCACGATCACCTCGTCGCCCGGCGCCCAGCAGCGTGCCAGCGACCGGCTGAGCGCAAACGTCAGCGATGTCATGTTCTGGCCAAAGAAGATTTCAGCGGGGTCGGCCGCCCCGAGAAAATCGGCCAGCGCCGCGTGGGCCGCTTCAATCCTCGCATCGGCCTCACGGCTCGTCGGAATCGCACTGCCGCGGTTGGCGTTGTGATGGACCAGCGTATCGGCAATGGCATCAATGACCGTCTTCGGCGTCTGGCTGCCGGCCGCGCCGTCGAAATAGGCCACCGGATGCCCGTTGTGCACCCGGGACAGCGCCGGAAACTGCGAGCGAACCTGCGGGAGATCGAGAGTTGGTTTCATCACGAAACGCACAGTGCGGAAACAACCGGATCAGAATGGGGAAGCAGCGCCATTGAAACGCGGCATGCTGGAACCGCTACGAACAGCTACTGACTCTCGACAGCCCCCGGCGGGGACGAAGCGGCCAGCGCGTTGGACAGCCGGACCAGGTCCGCAGGCGGCAGGTCCTCCGCCCTGGCCTCGGCCGAGATTCCGGCCACGGCGAACGCCGCGTCGACCGCCGCCTTGTCGTGAGTCGCCTTGAACATGGAGACGATCACTCCCCGCAGGCGTTTTCGGCGCTGGGTAAAGACATCGCGGAGGAATGTGTGAAGGAACTCACGGTCGACGATGGCGTTCCGCGCGTTGACATCGGGATCAACGCGAACAATGGCCGAATCGACCTGCGGTCGCGGCCAGAACACGTTCGGCCCCAGCTTCTTGAGCAGCGAAACTTTCGTCTGCGCCTGCAGCCAGACTGTCAGCGCACTGTACTGCGACGAACCCGCCCGGGCCGCCATGCGTTCCGCGAGTTCGTATTGAATGGTGACGACCATCCGCGTCCAGGGGAGGCCGGTGGCGATCAGGTTCGACATCACCGGAGTGGCGACGTTGTACGGCAGGTTGGCGACCAGCTTCAGCGATCGCGGGGCGCCGGTGGGGCGCGCTTGCAGCGCGGCCGTCACCTCCGCCAGAACCTCCGGGTTGAAGCGGTTCTTGTTCTTGAGGATGTCGCAGTTCAGCAGCGTCACCTGCGGACGGGACTGCAGCAGTTCCCGGGCGATTTCGTGCACCCGCCGGTCGTATTCGACGGTGATCACCCGATCTGCATCGTTGGCGATGGCAGCGGTCAGAGCCCCGGTTCCGGTCCCGACTTCGAGCACGACGTCGTCGGGGGTAATCCCCGCCTGGGTCACGATGTAGTCGTGCAGATTGAGGTCGATGAGAAAGTTCTGGCCGAGGTCATGCCGCGGATTGGCGCCATGCCGCTCGAATAGCGACATGAGGTAAGAGCGGGTTTGACGGGGCGGCTCGGACACGGGACGGACTCTATGAGGCGCGTGGTTCGCGATGCAACCGGGCGAAGCATCGTGACGCGGGAACGCCAGCGGGCCCACCCCTGCACTGCCTCGCCCCACTTCCCCGGCGCATCCGGTTCGCCGTCAGCCCGTGCGTGCCGTTTCGACCAGCACCCGCCCGATGGTCGCCATGGTGGCGGCCTGCCGTTCTCGGACGAACGCCATCGCCCGGCGAACCTTCAGCAAGGCTTCCTCGAAGCGTTCGTGAATTTCCATCAGCATTGTGGTCAGTTGCGCCCCGGTGACGTCATCGCATTCGTGAATCCACTCGGGCAGGCCAATATCGGCAAACATCCGGCTTTTGTGGGGGTTGTCGGTCGCGACGCGCAGGTGAATCGCCGGTGTTCCAGCGGCCAATGCGATAATGGGTGAATGGCAGTCCAGACTGATGACCGCGCGGGCTCGGGCGAAGACCGACGCGGCCTCGTCGCACAGCCAGAACCGGTCGCGCCAGACGACCTGGGCCCGGACATCATCAGGCAGCGGATCGACGAGCTGCTCTTTGGACAACGGGACGCCGTAAGTCATTTCCGGGCAGGCCAGAACCTTCATCCCTGTCGTTCGCACCCAGTTCACGATCGCTTCGCGAAGCGCCGCATGGTCGGCCGCTTTGTGCTCGGCGTTGATACGGTCAATTTCCAGATCCTGCGCGGTTGGCGGAAGGCCGTAAATCGTGTGGTAGGGAGATGTGCGGAACCGCGGAATGGCGCAGAGGAAACGCCGGTCCTCAAGACCATGCTCGCCGAGGAATTTCAGCGCCTGTTCGTCGTCGCGAACCTGCAGACCAAACGTGGAGTCGGGGGCAAACTCCATCACCGGGCCGGTCAGCCCGCTCTCCTGCAGCCGGCTGGTGGACACCGAATCGCGGCAATAAATGAACTTCGCCTCGGCAAAGCCCGGACGCCTGACATTGCTGAGCGTCACGCCGTAGATGCCGAAAGGCTTGTCGGTCGATTTCCGCCAGACCTCGACGGGCTCGCCGTGATAGCCCCCGGAGCCGAGCACGAACACGTCGGACCGCCTGATCGCCGCGACGAGGTCGGCGCGGACGGCGCCGTTTTCCTGCCCGTGCACTCCCGGCTTGAGAATGGTCAGTTCCGGAAAACGGCGGAGCAGCATCTGCCGCACCTCCGGGGTGAGATCGCGATCGAACTGGTCGCCGCGGGTGGTGGGACAGGGCCACAGCGTGACGCCGACATTGGGATAAAAGTCGCTCAGCAGTTCGAGCAATCCGGGCGCGTGGGCGATGTCGCCGATGTTGATGTCGTGCCAGCAGTTCGCCAGCAGGATGTGTCGCCGGCGGGGCATGTCCGCGAGAAGCGGCGCGGCCGCAAGTCCGGAAAGGGCTGCCAGGAATTCACGCCGTCTCATCGGTTCGGCCTCCCCTGGAGAACAGTCGCGTTGTCGAGCGACAGAAAATGTTCAATCTTCGGCCGGACGAACTCGCCCAGCAGTGGCGCGGGTGCGATTCAGCAGCACCCGGACTCTTGGTCAGGCAGCTATCCCTGCATCCCCGCCATGGGCCCCACCGGCAGAATGGCCACCGGACAGGGCGCCTGATGCAGAACCCGCTCGGAAGTCGTGCCCCGCAGACCGTCCAGAAAGCCGTCTGGTCCGTCGGTCGTCATCACCAGCAGGCCGGCGTCGCGTTCGACGGCATTCCTGGTGATGACGGCGACCGGGTTTCCGGCCTCGGCGACGGGGGTCCATTTCCAGCCAGTGTCGGGCGGGATGCGAAAGGGCGGCATCTCGCTTTCGGGACCAACATGCAGCAGGGTGACATGTCCGGCAGGCAGTTGCAGTTGCCGGATCAACCTGGCGACCGAATCGATGCTCGACTGCGGACCGGGCTTGTTGGCCACGGGAATCAGAATCTCTCGCAGTCTGACCGATCCATCGGCATACGAGACGAAGCCTTTCGTGCCCCGGGGAATGAACAGCGTCGTCTCGCCGACGCTGCGGGCGATCGGTCGGCCGACCGATTTGCTCAGCCAGCGCATGCGGCCATCATGCGGACCGACCGACAGGACGATGAGATCAACGGGATGCGTCGTGACATAATCGAGACATCCGCGAACGGGGTCGTCGGCGTCGACGATCGCCTTCTTGATGTCGATGCCGAGGTCGGTCACGGCCCGGCGCGGGCTTCCTTCCGGAATCATCCCCCAGCGCTCGAGCGTGCCGCGAACGCCCGGAAACTCGCCCCATTCCCTCTCGGTCGAATCGGCCACATGCACAATGTCGAGGCGCGCCCCGGTCGCCAGCGCCAGCTTCAGAGCGTGCACGAAAGCGAGCTCGCTTTCCGCGGAAAAATCCGACGGATGAAAGATCACCTCAATGTCGCCGCTGCGTGGCGGCTGGCTCTGGCTCATGGGTGCATTCCCGCATGTGCATCCGGTTCGGGCTCACCAGCCGACATAGACCGGCGCCACCGCGCCCCCCACATAAACCGGGGCCGCCGGCACGTAGTACGCCGGAGCATAATAACCGGGCGTGTAAACCACACGGCTGACGGGCTGCACCGGAGCGACCAGGACCGGGGCCGGCGGCGCCACCACAACCGTGCGCACCACCCGCGGACGATAAACAACCCGGTGCCCGAACAGCAGACCCGCCTCGGCCGAAGCCGCGCTCGCCGCCGTGAAACCTGCAATGACCAGCAGGCAGGAGATCATTCGCTTCATCATGCACCTCGTGAGGAAAGTAATCCGGTGGAGCGGCGTGGCCGTCGACCCACAGCGGGTCGCACAGCCCAACCGCCCCGAACCCTACATCCCCACCATTGTGACATCTGCCAACTTTGAACGACAGGCCTCTGATGCTCGGCCGCCAATGATTCAGCGACGACTTACAGACCGGTTTGCCGCGGCGTAGTCGGACTCTGTCAGCGGCGTGCGAGGGGGCGTTTCATCGGCCCACTTGGGCGGGGGGCCTCGGCCGGTTTCGCCAGACATCGCAGTTGAGCCCCGTCAGCGCCTCGACGCGCCGTATGTCTTCACGATAAATCCCGATCAGCCGACGCCAGACATGATGCGGCAGCTGCGGCTTGGGCCCCGCGTTCGCCCGGCGCAGTCGGCGGGCCACCTCTGCGCGAATCGAGCCAGGCAGCAGTTTCGACGCCAATGACTTCAGCGCACCCGATCGCGTCAGCAATCGATTGAGCAGCGGCGACTTCGGGAACATTGTCACGTTGTGACGCCGGGAGGTCTCCGGAACGAACGCGCAGTCCACTCCCAGGAACTGATACAGGTCGTGGAGAATTCGCCCTGGATTCTGCAGAAAGTCCTCATACAGATAGACGCGGATCTGACGGGGATCGAAGCGGTCGTAGTACCGCTGCAGCTGCGGAGCATAGAACCCGGCCTGCAGGTAATGGTGGTCCCAGCTCCATCCATCCTGGATTCGCTGCGGCTCTGCGGCGATCGCCGCCTCGAAATCAGAGATTGGCTCCCAGCTCGACTGCACTCGAAACGCCCAACTCGAGAACGCCCGCTCGACCGGATCGCGCAGCAGCGCGATGACTTTGCACTGCGGCACATGCTCGTAAATCGCCTCCGCCGCGGCCTCGCAATAGAGATACCAGGTCGATGCCTCGCCGCGGACGGTTTCCGTCACCGATTTCGAGAACAGCTCGGCGTATTGCTCAAAGGTCGAGCAAGCCCAGTCGGGCTGCTGACTCCCCACGTATGTGTAGTAGTGGGGCTCCTTCCAGGGACTGATATAAATCGCGGGGTGCGCCTCCAGCGATTTAGCCAGGGCCGTGGTGCCGCACTTGGGAGCGCCAATCACCAGAAAATCCGGGCCATGAAACCCGGCCTCTGGACTCCGTCGAGAATTCATTTCCATCAACAACGCATTTCTGCAGAACGTCAGCACGTCAGCATTCACCATCGAGGTTGGAACGCTACCCTACGGTTGTGCGCGCCGGCCGTGGAAAAAGCGAACTACGGATGCAACAGCCCAATGGCGTATGCCGCCCCACAGCGCAGCGTCTCACGACGCCCGGGCACTGAAGCAGAATGCATCGAATTTGAAGTCCAACATGAATTCTGCTTTACCCAGCAGCGAGAGCGTGACTTCAAACCGGCAGGGCAAGGCCGCCGAGCCGGATTTACGATGAGAGGCAGATTCCTGAGAACGAAACGCGCCGGCGACCATTGCCAGAGCCGGCGTTTCCAAAGAAGAACATCATTCGCTGGCGGAGGCTCAACATGAGATTCGCCCTCTCGCAACCATCTGACCGGGTTTGAAGACACGCGCGCAGGCTGGCCGGCAGCCATTGAACTTCTGGATTAGCGCTGCGCCCCGTGTTCCCGCATTGGCCACAAGTTCAACCGTCCGTTTCTGGCGACGCTCCCATCGGGCCGTCCGACTCCGGCGCCTCCGTCGCGAGGTGCTGACGGTACAGATCCTCCACTTTCGTCCGGGCCCAGGGAGTGCGACGCAGGAAGTGCAGACTCGACGACAGACTCGGGTCGTGGGAGAAGCAGCGAATGGGAATCGTCGAGGCGAGCGTCTCCCAGCCATACGCGTCCACCAGCTCGGTGACGATGGTTTTGAGTGTGACGCCCTCAAGGGGATCCGGCATGGGACCGTTCAGCAGGGGGAACAAGATGACCGTCGGCATTCGCACAGGCGGCGGCGTGCGGGCAGCTTATCGCGCGGCGGGCCGGCCTGGCGATGGCGTCGCCGATTTCGTGAACTGCCCGCGGATGGCCGATGCCTGTCGCGTCATCTGGCCGAATTCCTCCACGTTGGTCCGCAGCCGGGCGAGGTGCTGCAGCTGGAAGCCGATCCGCCGGTTCTCTTTCAGAACAGTTTCGTTCCGGTCGAGAAAATCCCAGTAGAGCGTCGTAAACGGGCAGGCGTCGTCGCCGACTTTCTGCGCGGGGTCGAACCGGCAGCCGCCGCAGAAGTTGCTCATGCGATCAATGTACGCGCCCGTGGAGATGTAGGGCTTGGTTCCCACAATGCCGCCATCGCCGAACTGGCTCATGCCGAGGGCGTTCGGCAGCGACACCCAGTCGATGGCGTCCAGATACATCGCCATGTGCCACTCATGGAACAGGCGCGGGGCGACTCCCAGCAGCAAGGCCAGATTGCCCAGCACCATCAGCCGGTGGATGTGATGCGCGTAGCCGTGCTCGAGCACATGCTGCATCGTGTGCCGCACGCAGTGCATGTCGGTGTCGCCGGTCCAGAAGAAATCCGGCACTTCGGCGTGGTGATTGAAGAAGTTGTGCTCGGCATAACCGGGCATGTTCTGCCAGTAGACGCCGCGAATGAACTCTCTCCAGCCCAGGATCTGACGGACAAACCCCTCCACGCTGTTCAGCGGCGCCGCGCCCGTCTCGTAGGCCAGCACGGCCGCCTCGACGCACTGGCGCGGATCGAGCAGTTTGAGATTCAGCGGCGCTGAAAGCCGCGAGTGATAGAGAAACGGCTCGTCCGTCCACATGGCGTCTTCCCAGACGCCGAACTGCGGCAGCACATGCTGGACAAAATGGGCCAGCAGTTGCCGCGCCGCCTGCCGCGTGACGGGCAGATCGAAGCCGTCCAGAGATCCGGGGTGGGCGGCGAATCGATCGGCGACCATTTCGAGCACCGCCGCGGTCGTCGCGTCGGGACGAAACGTCCTGGGGCGCGGCAAGTCCCAGGGGCCGGCTTTCCCAAAGCTGCGCCGGTTCTCGCGATCGTAATTCCACTGGCCGCCGACCGGTTTTCCGGCCGGAGTCATGAGCACGTCATGCTTTCGGCGCATGTCGCGGTAGAAGAATTCGAGAATCAGCCCTTTGCGGCCGGCGGCGTACTTCTGGAATTCGGCTGTCGAACAATAGAAGTGCCGGTCGTCGCGGATCTCCAGTTCCAGCCCCAGACGACCGGCCGCATCGAGCAGAGACTGCCGGACGCGCCAGTCGCCCGGCTCGACAACAATCAGCCGTTCGGGCTTCAGCCGCCCCACATCCTGCATCAGAAGTTCGGCATGCGAGTGCCCGCGGTCGTGGCTGCGCTGCCTGGTCAACTCGTGATAGTGGACGGTCCGGCCGCGGGCCTGGTGGGCGTCGCGATGATGCCGCATCGCTGCCAGGAAGTAGGCAATCCGCAGTTTGTGACACCACACATGCGTGGTCTCCGACTCAACTTCGGCCATCCACAGCGCATCGACCGCCGGGTCGAATCCGTCGAGGGCCCTCGATCGGGCATCGAGCTGGTCTCCGAGGATGATCACCAGATTGCGCATTCCTGCTCCCGACTGCGGCCAGATTGCCGGAAACCGCAGGTCGGGAGAGAACTTCACCGTCGAAGTCGGCAACTGGCAGATGTGCTACTTCGACGACAGCTCGATCGTGTCGGGCTGCAGGCCGCGCGCGGAGACTTCGACCCGGCAAGCAGCAAAGATCGCCCGCGCGTTCGTCACACGACACGAACGAAAACGACTGCGGCCCGGCAATACAGAAGGCCGGGCCGCGATCGATGAGTGCATCAGTTGTTTCCCCGGGGAACGGGAGGCTCTGTCACTTTCCCGGCGGACGCCTTCAGGTCGAAACTGTACGAGGCCGCGTCATCCGGAACTTTCACCGTCAAGGTAGTTTTCTGGTTATACACATCCGGGATGGTCTCCTTGGCGGGACGGCCTCCCGAATCGTCCCCGTCAGTCACTTCGCCGGCGCGGAACGTCGAAATGCTCACGCCATATTCACCGGCCGGCGCTCCCCGTGCTCCGCCGGTGTACTCCAGCGTGTAAGTTCCCGACGAGTTTGTGTTGCCAATGGCGGTGACTCCTCCCCCTTTCGGCGTGAAAATGACCCGGGCATCGGCGACTGGGGCGCCGTCCATCTTGACGCTGCCAGTGACGGGATGCAGTTCGGGCCCTCCCGTACTCCCCCCGCAGCCCATCGCGGCCAGTGCAGTGCTGGTGCACAGCACAACCAGCCAGAATGTCGATCTCGAGCACATGCTCATTGGTCCCCATGCAACGAAGTAACTGAATGAAATCATGAAGGCTCCCTGGCCAACGTCCGCGCAGTCCCGGACGCTCCACGCGCCGGAACTGCGTCGTCCATTGTCGCCCACGTCCGATCAGGCTCAGAATTCACCGATGGGCAGATTGTCATTCCGCCCGCCCAGACGTTGATAGGTTCCGAGAGTCACCGCAGCGTTCGGGTCCACATCAAACGCGGTTGCCCATTGGGCGCAGTTCGATTCCGTGTGGTGACCCGTCGTCCAGCACCGGCCAGTATGGTTGATGTTCTCGCTGATGAATCGCACGCTGCCATCCGCCAGCAGGAACTGAGCGCCGCCGGTATGGCTGCTTGAGAATGCACGGTTCTTCACTACGGCCGTCGCGCTCGCCGGGGGGTTAATCCCGAACTCGGTGTGCCCCATCATGTGGTAACCGTTGGGAGTGGACGTGCCATTGTCACCCACGGCGCCGTAAAGCCGCCCGGCGGACGACAGCGCATATTTCACTTCGCCCACGGCCAGCGTGTTCGAGGTTCCATCCGGAAAATCGCGAATGCGCACGCTGCTGTGCAGGCCCTGAAAGAATCCGTTGTACTGCCTCGACGCCTGATTCGTCGTAAAGATGTTGGTGGCGTTGTGGAACGAGCCTGCGGCCCCCTTGTAGCTGCTCCGCGCCTGGCCGGCGATGTACCCCGGCTGCCCAGAGGTGCCCGAGTTGGCGACCATTGACATCTGGTCGCTGGGGCAACGAAAGATTTCCAATGTCGTCTGGGCCAGTCGGGCGTTATTGACACTCTGCGGAAACGTCGTGTTTCCCAGCGGGTAGTTGGTGTCGAACTGATTGGCCAGCGGTCCCTGGTCGACGAATGGCAGAATGTAGTACGTCCACCCAAACCCGGTCCCGCCCGCGTTGGCGGAATAAGCCGGTGTAAATGGCCCTGAATACTGAACCGCCATCGGGAACACGCGATGCGTGTCCAGATAATTGTGCAGGGCCAGTCCGAACTGCTTCAGGTTGTTCTTGCACTGCGTGCGATGGGCCGCCTCGCGGGCCTGCTGCACGGCGGGCAGCAACAGGGCAATCAGAATGGCGATGATCGCAATCACCACCAGCAACTCAATCAGCGTAAACCCGGTCAACCGCTTCTGCCTGAACATCTGGACTCTCCTCCAATGAAGGGAATGATGACGCGCAGCGTGCCAGTGACACACTCCTCAGAAATTTCGCCACGCCGGCCCAATGCAAGGAGGGCCCGGCAGTGATCAACAGCAGCAAACGAAAGCAACGTAGCCGTGCTGTAGGGACCTGCGCACTTCAATCCAGAGCGATGGATGAATGCGTGATGTCGACTGCGTGAATTATGCGAGAAGTGAACTGGTTGTCGTTCAGCGGTTACGCAGAAATACTGTGAAACCGCGCACGGAAGACATGCGCGATGAAGGCCTCTTCAGGCGGCATTGCTGATGATGTTCGCCGCGTCGGCCCACGCCGCCGTCGCGGCAACCTGCCCGTTACGCTGCGTTTCCCGTGAGATTCCGCTTTCTCTCGGGCGATTCCGTCACGGGCAAACTCCCCTCGCTGCACTCCGCACTTTTGCCCACAATCCCGGCCACCCCTGGTCGCCGGAACATGGACGGACGGATGGAATCGAGCCTGCATCGGCAACTGAAAGAGATCTACGGAGGCTCGCCGCTCGAATGCGAAGTGAGCGTCCGGGGGTTCCGAATTGACGCCATTGCCGACGGCCGGCTGATCGAAATCCAGCGGGCCTCGCTCTCCGCCATTCGCGACAAAATTGCAGCGCTGCTCGAAACGCACTGCGTGACGCTCGTCAAACCGATCCCCGCCCGCACCCTCATCGTTCGTCGCCAGTCGGTGCGCGGGGATGTCGCCAGCCGGCGCTACAGCCCGGTTCGACGGACCGTCTTTCACCTCTTCGAGGAACTGGTTCATTTCGGCGCCGTCTTCCCGCATCCGCGCCTGGAGCTGGAAGTGATTCTCGTCGACCAGGAGGAACAGCGGACCCCGCGACGCCGGCGCAGGTTTCGAGGACCTGACTACAAGGTCGAAGACCGCTCCCTGCTGCGAATTGTGTCGCACCAGCAGTTTCGCACAGCCGCCGACCTCATGGCCCTGCTTCCGCAGGCATTGCCGTCTCCGTTTCACACGCAGGACCTCGCCGAGGCCGCCGAGATTCCACGGTGGCTGGCCCAGAAAATGGTCTACTGCCTGGCCCGTTGCGGAGGACTGAAGATCGTCGGCAAACAGAGCCGCAGCGTGCTGTATGCGCCGGCGGCAGCCTCGTCGCGCCGTCGCAAAGCGGCCTGAGCCCGCCCTGCGAAACGGTCAGACCCCGGAGAACGCCAGCGGCCCTCGACGATCTGCAGTTCAGCGCCCGATTGGTGGGAACTGCTCGCGCAGGAGGCGTTCGGCCTGCTGCAGGGCCTGTGGATTCGTCGGGTTGTCGGCCGTGTTGACCAGTTCCGCCCGGTCCCGTTCGGTGTCGTACAGTTCTCGTGCGACCACTTCTCCGGTTTGCCAGTCCCGCCATTCGGTGTACCGCACTTCCGGTGTGCGCACGCTGTAGCCCATCTGTTCTGGCACGCCGCTGGGGGTGCGGTCGTAATACGCCGGGCGCGGGTGCTGGGTGAATGCAGCCGGCTTGACCGTCGCGGTCGGGTCCCGCAGCACGCTCGCCAGGCTGCGCCCTTCCAGGCCCGCAACAGGCGGCAGTCCGCACAGTTCAACCAGAGTCGGGAACAGGTCGACCAGTTCCGCCAGCGCTGTCGTCGACTGGCCGGCGGTGGCCATGCCGGGGGTCGCAATCACCAGCGGCACCTGGGCGTCGTACTCGAAGCAGGAAGTCTTCGCCCACAGCCCATGTTCCCCGAGGTGGTAGCCGTGATCGCCGCAGAACACAATCACTGTCGAATCCTGCCGCCCCGATTTCTCCAGCGCGTCCAGCACCTTGCCGAGCTGTGCGTCCATGTAGCTGATGTTCGCAAAGTACCCGAGTCGCATGCTGTCGACATCGTGCTGCGTCGGGACAATCGTCTTCGGTGGGATGCCGAGAATTTCGCGGTTGTCGTGGAACGCAACTTCGGGCGCCCCGATCGGCCGGTCGGGCACGAGGGCGGGAATCGGGAAGCCCTCGGCCCGCCGCCAGTAGGCGTCGGGCGCGTTGAATGGGGCATGCGGCTTCCAGAAACCGACCGCCAGAAAGAACGGCTGATCCTTGATCTCATCCAGCACGCGGATGGCCTCGTTGGCGACGCGGCCGTCGAAGTAGGCCTCATCCGGCACGTCCACGCGCTCGCAGCGGTTCGCCAGCACCAGGTTTTTCGGCGGCTCGCCATCCACCTGCGGAGTGTCGTTGCCGTGATTCGCGTAGTGCAGATACTCGTCGGCGCTCCACGAGCGGCGGTCGGCATGCACCTTGGTGTGCCAGTTGTGGAAGATCTTGCCGACGTTCCGCGTGACGTATCCCTGCTGCTTGAACCACAGCGGCAGCGTCATGATGTCGGGATGGTTTTCCCGGAAGTGAACGCCGTTGCTCCACAGCTGCAGCGTGTCGGGCCGCTTCCCGGTCAGCATGGACGACCGCGACGGGTTGCAGACCGCCTGCTGGCAGTACGCGCGTTCGAAGTTGACGCCCCGCCGCGTCAGCCGGTGCAGGTTCGGAGCGAGCGAATTCTCGGGGAAGACGCCCGGCTCGAAACGGAGGTCGTCGGCCATGATGAACAGCACATTCGGCCGGCCTGCCGCATCCTGTGCGAACAGCGGACCAGCCAGCAGGGCGATGACGGCAGCAAGCAGCATTCGGGTCATGTCCGGTTCCCTCGAAGAATGGACGATGCGGCGCCGGCAGCCCGGCGAACGCGATCGTATCACCCGTCCTTCCCTGCTGCATGTCGCTGGACGGGCCAAACTCCCTCCACAACGCGCACGCGCCGCTGTTCCAGCAACCACGCCAACGCAAACTGAATCAACAGTGCATCCGCGGCGAGAAACAGCAGCGTCAGCAGGTGAGCGGGCAGAAACGCTGACGCCAGCGCCGCAAGGTACGCCAGCACCACTCCGATGCAGAACAGCGGGAGCGAGTGACGCCCGCTCCAGACGAACGGCCTCGCCCAGGATGCCTGTGGAATCGAGGGCCAGCGCCGGAGCATCGCCGCGGCGGCCACAGCGACAGCCGCCGCATGCAGCACCCGGATCCAGCCGAGATTCGTTTTCGAAATTGCCGGAGAGCCATTGAGGAAGTGGTTGCAGGAGTCTGCGATCGGCTGCACCCAACGCACATCTGCGCCATGCCGGCAGATAAGTCCACATGCCAGCCCCAGAGCCGCCAATGCAATCGCCACGGGATGCAGCAGACGGTCGGCCCGCCCGGTCCTCGCCCAACTGCCGGCCAGCAGTCCCCCGACGGCCAGAAGCTGCCATGCCAGCGGGTTGAAGCCGGAGTCGCTGAAGTCGAGCGCCGGAACCAGTTGACTGCCGGCATACACCGCGACGGAAACAGCAATCGCGCTGCCCGGGGAACTTCTTGCCAGCACCAGCAGACCCGGCAGGGCGGGAAGCACGCAGACATAGACGACCAGAATCGCCACGCCCCAGACGGGGTCACGAAAGGTCGCGGTGTCGTTGATCGCCTCCGCAAACATGGTGGACGTTGTCACCGTCAGCGGCAGCCGGAACGCGAGCGATGTCCGCGAAACGCTCGCCGCCAGCCCGGCGACGACGACGGTCGTCAGCAGCATCGAGCCATACAGCACCATCGCTCGCCAGGTCGCCCGCCGCTGCACCGACCAGAACCCGCTGCGCTGGAGTCGCGGCGTGAAAACCCATCCGAACGTGAACCCCGCGAGCAGGACGAACGCTTCTGCGGCGTCGGAAAAGCCAAGCCCTTTAAGCGTCCAGCGATTGAACAGTTCCTGCTCGACGAGAACGTCGTCCACATGGTCGACCAGCACCATCGACAGGACGAGCCCGCGGAGAAAATCGAGCGCCGCCAGCCGGCCAGAAGACGAAGCGGTCTCTCCCCGACCAGGCCCGTCCGCCGTCCCGGACTTCATATCTCACCCTTTCGCGGGCGAGGTCAGCGATGCCAGTTCGACGAGCGGCAACTGGTCGTTCAGGCTGCCGGAGCGAAAGCCTTCGAGGTCGACGGTGATGCGCTGAAAACCGAGCGCTCTCAGCCGGGAGGTGACCGCGGAACGAACCTGCTCATCCACCAGTTCCGGCAGTGCTTCCAGCGGCAGTTCCACGCGGGCGAGGTCCCCCGCTTCGCAGCGCACTCGCAGCACATCAATGTGCAGCAGCGCCTTCAGGAACGCTTCTGCGGCATCGATCCGCTGGACTCGCTCGGGCGTCGCCTCCACGCCGTAGGCGATCCGGCTCGACAGGCAGGGGGCCGCCGGCTTGTTCCACACGGGAATGTTCCACAACCGGGCAATGGCGCGGACATCGCTCTTTTGCAACCCCGCCTCGACCAGCGGGCTTTGCACCTGATGCTCCTTCGCCGCCGTCATTCCCGGCCGGTGGTCGCCGAGGTCATCAACGTTTGCGCCGTTGAGGATGACGTCAAACCCCAGTTCGGGCTTCAGGGCCGCGAGCCGGCCGTAGAGTTCTGACTTGCAGAAATAACAGCGGTTTCCGGCATTCTGCAGATACCCGGGCTGCTGGAACTCGTCCGTCCGGATGATGACGTGCCGGATTCCAATCGTCTCCGCGACACGCGCGGCTAGTTCCAGTTCGCCCGTGGCCAGGCTGGGGCTGACCGCCGTGACGGCGATGGCGAACTCGCACGCCCGCACCGCCGCGGCCGCCACGACGGCGGAATCCACTCCGCCGGAAAACGCGACGGCGACCCGGGCGTCGGCACGCATCGCCCCCAGCAGTCGCGACGCCAACGAGGCGGCGACATCGAAATCAGCCTCAGCTGTCGACGGAGCCATTCCTGCATCATGGACAGCCGCGCCAGTGCGGGCAAGCCGGCGCGAGCCCCCTGGTGTGGTTGCCGATCCTAAAAAAACAGCCGCACTTCACGCCTGCTCGAAGATGCGTCAGACGAGCGCAGCAGGTTCCGCCGCAGCGCGGTTTGGAACCGGTCGATCCTGAAAAATTCGCAGGGAATTCCAGAAAATGGGGATTGATTTCGAACATGAACTGCCGTTAAATCTTCGCGCATTGGCTGTTCATGGCAGTCCTGATTGACTGCTGAGCGAACGGCGATCGCCTCACGTGCAGCCGCGAACAGTTTGTCGAACGGCTGGGAGGCACCCGCGACATCGGCACGGAGACAGCCACCGTCGCGCTACGAAGCATTGCTCCGTTTTCAGGACGGCCCTCGATGGGCGCTTCGCTTGGTTCTGGTTGCCAGAACTCACCGGTTGTTGTCGGGCAGAGTCAGATGGTCGATGCGGCGGAGGAGCCTCCTGGGCGTCCGCCCGGCTCTGCACTGCTTCCCATCCTTGAATCGTCCTGCAGTTCGTCTGCAGAGAACGGCTGTCGCAGCGAATCGGTTTCGCCCATCGTGGTGAACCTCGATGCGCCGCTCGCCGAGCCGGTCGCCCGGGCCCGCAAGTCGGCGCCTGCGCGGCGCAAAGGGCGGACCACCGTCGTCGAATCGCCCGCCGCCCATAAAGTGGCCTCGTACGTCATGCCCGGCGCCATGCTGGCCCCGCCGGCCGCGGACGAAGCCCCCGGCGCCACCCCGATTCTGCGAATTGACTCACCCCACAATGCGCCTCCGGCCGATCCGGAACGCGACGCGGCCCCGGCCTCGCAGACGCATCCCGCCGATCCGCCGTTTTACATCGTCACGCCCAGCCGCCGGCCCCAGAATCCCAGATCGCGGGCGTTCCGGAAAAGGTTCTTCCCGGAAGCCACCGACAAGGAATGGAACGACTGGCGCTGGCAATCGCGGCACCGCATCAAGAACCTCGAGCAGATGGAGCGGATGCTCTCGCTGACGCTGGAGGAGCGGACGGCGCTCATCGAAGGCGGCCAGATGCTGCCTGTGGGCATCACTCCCTATTACATGAGCCTGCTCGACGCGGAGAACGCCGAACAACCGCTGCGGCGAACCGTGGTCCCGTCCTCCAAAGAGTTTCTCCGGTCGCGCGGCGAAGCGGATGACCCGCTCGGCGAGGACGGCCACAGCCCGGTTCCGGGCCTGGTCCACCGCTATCCCGACCGCGTCCTGCTCCTGGCCCTCGATTTCTGCTCGACCTACTGCCGCTACTGCACGCGATCGCGCGTCGTCGGCCACGGCGAATTGATGGCCAACGAGAAACGGCTGGAACTGGCGTTCGACTACCTGCGGAAAACTCCACAGGTCCGCGACGTGCTCATCTCCGGCGGCGACCCGCTGTCCCTCAGCGAGGACAAACTCGACTGGATCCTCGGCAAGCTCCGCGCGATTCCGCATATCGAGTTCATCCGCATCGGCACCAAAATGCCCGCCGTGCTGCCCCAGCGCATCACGCCGCAGCTCACGCGAGTTCTGCGGAAGTATCATCCGCTCTGGATGAGCATCCACTTCCTGCACCCGGACGAGTGCACGCCGGAAGCCGCCCGGGCCTGCGCCCGACTCGCCGACGCCGGCATTCCGCTGGGCGCCCAGACCGTGCTGCTGAAGGGGGTGAACGACAGCGTCCCGGTCATGAAAGAGCTGATCCAGAAGCTGCTCCTCATGCGGGTCCGTCCCTATTACCTCTACCAGTGCGATCCCATTTCCGGCTCCGCCCATTTCCGGACCTCCATCGAGAAGGGGCTGGAAATCATCGGCGGCCTGCGCGGCCACACGACGGGCTACGGCGTGCCGACGTATGTCGTCGACGCTCCCGGCGGCGGCGGCAAAATTCCGCTCCAGCCGAACTACTACGTCGGCCGCGACGGAGACGACATCGTGCTGAGGAACTTCGAAGGGAAGACGTACCGCTATCCCGACCCGGTCGAGGCCTGAGCCATCGCGCCCGTCAAAGCCCGGGGGTTTCAGCCCCCGGGCTTTTCTCGTGCGCATTCAGCCATGCCAGCAACTGCCCGGCAAACTCCTCAAAGCACGGCTCGAATTCCAGCGTATGTGCCGCGTCTGAAAACTCGATGAGCCGCTTGTCTCGCGACCCGATCGTCTCGAAGTAGCGCCGCATCGCCGCGTTGTCGACGATCCGGTCCCGTCTGGCGAGCATCAGCAGCGTGGGACAGCCAATCTTCGGCCCGCTCACGCGGGCCAGGCGGGACAACTGCTGGTCGGCGATCAGGAACCCCGTCGTCGCAGTGCGCAGCGACAGCGGGTCCTCGCGCAGCCGCTGTTGCCACGTCCGGTCGCTGGTGAAGAGTGTCGCGTCGTCCAGGGGAATGAGACACCGTCGATGCCGGACGCCCAGTGCGTCGGCCAGACGCAGCAATGCCCGCTGCCGCAGGCCGGGACCGATCCTGGCATGAATCCCCGGGTACAGCAGCGCCAGGGCGTCGACCAGCTCGGGCCGCTCGGCCGCCACGGTCGCCGCGAGTTTTCCCCCCCAGCTGACGGCCTGCAGCACGATCGGGCCGGACGAGCCGGTCTGGCGCATTTCTCCCAGCACCTGAACGACATCATTGACCAGCCGTTCGTGATGAGGGGCATGTCCGCGGGCGCCCCCGGAGACGCCCGACCCGCGGCGATCGAGCCACCACACTTGCCACCCGGCAGTCGCCAGCCATCTGGCAGAGCGAACATACCAGCCAGCGTGGCTTTGAATGCCGTGCAGGGCGAGGATCGTGCCCCGCACCGGGGGATGCGGCGGTCGCCACCGGTGAATGGCGAGGCGAACTCCGTCGGAGGTGCGGAATTCTTCAACCTGCGGATGGATTTCGCCCCGGGCGTCGCTCATTCGGGCAGTGTGCTGAAGCGCTGGGCACTCTCGCCAGCGACCGGACCCGCGGATTCAGCGTTCCGCGAAACGGGAATCGCCGTCAAACAATGCGTTTGCGCCCACTCTCGCCCGGTCTGGCCAGAAATCTTCACTGCTGACTCAACCGGCATGCTCGTTGCTTTTGTCGATTTCGACCGGCTGAATCACCACGAGATCCGCACACCTGGCGCCCGGGCATTTTGCGGTTTCAGGTTGAAGTTGTACCGGAAAGCCGCAGGAATGCGTCGGCTGCTATTGATCGACAATGACCAGAACGACTGCCGACGTCTCGTCGGGGTTTTGTCCGGGCTTGGTTTCAGTCTCGATGTCACTTATAGCGCGAAAGAGGCTCGGGTGCTCAACGAACAACAACGCTACAGCTGGAGCGTCATCGGAACTCCGGCCGACGGGGCTGACAGCGTCGCCCTGTTTACCCAGCTTCGCGAAAGGCAGACGCGCCTCCGCGGCCTGTTGATCGCCAACGACCCGGATACTGGGATCAAAACCGCTGCCGAAGAAGCCGGACTCGACATTATTGCCCGCCCGATCGATGTCAACGTGCTGATTCCCTGGCTGTCGAACGGCGGCTGCGGCGAATCGACAACGGTGGAACTCGGCAGCGAAGACGCCTCGCGGATTGACGAACGCACCATCTCCCGACTTCCCGAAAGCGCGATCCGCAACCGGCTGACGGACGACCAGCTCATTCGCATTATCCGCGGCGTCGACTATCCGTTCGCCGGCAAAGAGCGGCTGGAAATGTTCGACCGCGACACGCTGGTTCGCGTCGTGTTGCTGATCCGCCGCTGGTGCCTGAATCGGCGGTAGGGCCGGCTATGCCGGCCGGCACCTTCGATTCCGGTTCCGTCGACAAGAAACAAACCCGACAAAAAAAGCCCGGCCATCTGATGGCCGGGCTTGTGTCATTCAGCATGTGCGGCCGGCATAGCCGGCCCTACGCTTACAGGTTCCCAATGCGGGAAATCAGGTCGGCCGTCCGGTTCGAGTAACCGAACTCGTTGTCATACCACGACAGCACCTTCACCAGGTTGCCGCCGATCACCTGCGTCCACGGGGCATCGAAGATGCTCGAATGCGGGTTGCCGATGATGTCGCTGGAAACGATCGGGTCGGTGTTGTACTCGAGAATTCCCTTCAGCTTGCCTTCGGCGGCGGCCTTCAGGGCGGCGTTCACTTCGTCGGCCTTCACGTCCTTCTTCAGGACGGCGACGAGGTCGGTCACGCTGCCTGCCGGAACCGGCACGCGGAGGCTGATGCCCGTGAGCTTGCCGTTCAGCTGCGGCAGCACTTCGCCCACCGCCTTCGCGGCGCCGGTCGAAGTCGGGATGATGTTCAGCGCCGCGGCCCGGGCCCGGTGCGGATCCTTGTGCAGCTGGTCCGACACTCGCTGGTCGTTCGTGTAGGCGTGCACGGTCGTCATCAGGCCCTTCTCGATGCCGAAGGTCTCATCGAGAACCTTCGCCAGCGGAGCCAGGCAGTTCGTCGTGCAGCTCGCGTTCGAGATGAACTTGTGCTCGGCCTTCAGCTGGTCTTCGTTGACGCCCAGAACGCAGGTCAGATCGGTCGGCGATTCCTTGTCGGCCGGGGCCGACAGAACCACCTTTTCAGCGCCGGCGACGACATGGCTGTCGTAACCCGGCTTGTCGCCCGAGGCGCGCTTCGTGAAGAAGCCGGTCGATTCGAGGGCGACCTTCACGCCCAGCGATTTCCACGGCAGCTTGGCCGGATCTTTCTCGGCACAAACCTTCACCTTCTTGCCGTCGATGACGAGCGAGTCGCCTTCGGCGTAGCAGGTGCCCGGGTACCGGCCCTGAACGCTGTCATACTTGAACAGCATGGCCAGGTGCTTGGGGTCCCCCAGGTCGTTGATGGCGAGGATGTCAAACTCGCCTTTGCGGGCCATCATCGCCCGCATCGTGATGCGTCCAATTCGTCCGAAACCGTTGATACCGACAGCGACTGCCACGAGTTCGTTCCTCCCGACGCCGTTCGCGGGAGGCGAACGACACGACAAATGAATAGGGGACTGCTTTCAGGCCGAGCGCGGCCGATTCGCGAGTGTTCGACTGCCGACGCAGCAGCTCCCCTCGCACCCCACTGATCCGGCCCGAACCGCGGAAAACGCCTCCGGCACCGTGGGCGGAAGTATAGAAACCCCGGCCCAAGGATTCCAAGCACGCATTATCCGCCGCCGGGGAATCGAGCCTACTGAAGCCTGCGTAACTCGAATTCGACCGTTTCCTTCCCCCCCGTCGTCCGGCAGCGGATCATGTCGCGATTCAGGGAGAGAATGTCGAACCGAACGTCGACAGGCAGAAAGGTGATTCCACACGAAGTCGTGCAATCTGTGACCCATTGCAGCATCGGAGAGGGGGCCCGGCCGAAAATGGGCCCGAAAACGAGTTGTTCTCCCTCCACCCGCCAGCGGTAGTGATCCGTGACTGATCCATCCGGTTTTCGGGTCGTTCCACCGCCGTTCCCTCGCAGTGTGAGGGATGAAACTGGATTCGGGTTCGCATCAAAGCAGCACGCCCAGGTCCCGGTCAACCGGTCATCTCCCCGCGGCCACATCCACCAGATGCAAATAAGCATCGCGCTGAACGCGATTGATCGCCACCGGCGTTTTTTCGACTTTTCTGCCATACGTCGGCCCCATTGAGCAGCATCCTTACGCTTCTGGACACCGAATCAGGCAAGAGCATTTTTCATTTTTTGCCCAGCCCACGAATCTTTACCGGCGCACTCTGCTTCAAGTTCCCGCTGGTCACGACACGAATCACGTGCCTGGCCTCGTCAGAACGCCTAAAATCTGGCAGGCGGCTGATCACGAAACAGGACTCAGAATAGAGCCGGCAAGCATGGACAACCTCATTCACGACCGAGGCCGCGGGCCGGAGATCGTCGGAACGCGGATCACCGTCTATCACCTGCTTGGGGACTTCCTCGACCCGACAATCACTGAAGCCGATCTTGGCGAAACCTACGAATTAACGCCGCAACAGGTCGCGGCCGCTCGGGCGTATGTTCTCCAGCACGCGGATGTCGTCCTGGCCCGGCATCTTGAACTCGAAGCACGAATGGCGGAAGGCAACTCTCCAGAAGTCATCGAACGCGCCCGGCGAACACACGACAACTTCATAAGGTTCCGCGAGTCATTATCCGAACCAGCCAGGCAGCAGTCCGCGCAGGCCTCCTGACATGGTCGGGCTCCTGGCGGATGTGAATGTTCAAGGCCACCTTTCGTCCCTGCGAATGCACCTGATCGCGCAAGACCTCTGGCCCGTCATGGCCGAATTGAAGGTCACGTTCGCGACGTTTGCCGACCTCCAGCTCCGCCGCGATCTGGACGACCGCTCGTTGTGGCACCGCTGCTAGAACGACGGCTGGATCCTGTTCACCGAGAATCGCAACGATGACGGACCGGATTCTCTGCAGGCCACTCTTAATGATTCCTGGCGAAACGGCCATCTCCCGATTCTCACCCTGGCGAACAAACGTCGATTCGAACGCGATTCGCTTTACGCGAAACGCGTCGCGACTGATGTGGCCGAGTTGATGTTTGGCATCGCGCAGGGCGAATACCTCGATCTACCGCGCATTTACGTTCCAATTTCGGCGAAGTGATGCCGGAAGCTGTGACCTGATGGAAACGGCGGCTGAACGAGGAGTGCCAGCAGGCGACGCAACCGATACAGTCTGGCCTCGTTTTTCATCCTCTCCTGATCCTGACTGTGTCCGTCCATACCCATGATCGTCAGCTGGAACTGGCTCAACGACTACGTGAAACCCGGCCTCTCCGTCGAGGAGACGGCCGAACGGCTCACCATGTCCGGAATGAACCTCGAAACGATCGAGCCCAAAGGCCAGGACTTCGCCGTCGACCTCGAAGTCACCAGCAACCGCCCCGATTGCCTGGGGCACCTCGGCGTCGCCCGCGAAGTCAGCGTCCTCGCCGGCGCGCCGCTGCATCGACCCGAGCCCGAACTGAAAACCGTGCCCGGCCCCGGCATCCCGGTTGAAGTCCACTGCCCCGACCTCTGCCCCAGCTACAGCGCGCGTGTCATCCGCGGCGTGAAGATCGGCCCCAGCCCGGCATGGCTGCGTGAACGCCTCGAAGCCGTTGGCCTCGCTTCGGTCAATAACGTCGTCGATGCGACCAACTACGTGATGATGGAATGCGGCCAGCCGCTGCATGCCTTCGATCTCGATCAGCTCGCCGGCGGAAAGATCGTCGTCCGCCGCGCGAACGAAGGCGAACCCCTCGAAGCGATTGACCACCGCACCTACAAGCTGACGGCCACCATGTGCGCCATCTGCGATGCATCAAAGCCGGTCGCCGTGGGTGGTGTGATGGGTGGCGCGAAAAGCGAAGTCAGCGCCACGACGAAGAACCTCGTCATCGAATCGGCCGCCTTTCTGCCGGCCTCGATCCGGTCGACTGCCCGCACCCTCAACCTGCACAGTCCCTCGTCCTATCGCTACGAGCGCGGGGTCGACCTGACGCAGCTCGACTGGGCCAGCCGTCGCTGCTGTGAACTGATCCTCAAAACAGCCGGCGGCCAGCTGGACGAGACCGTCTCGCTCGTTGAGGAACCGCGCGAGTCCACCACCGGAGTTCCGGTCACGCTGCGTTTCGCGCGCATTGCGAAAGTCGTCGGCATTGAGATCCCCGAAGCCCGGTGCGTGGAACTCCTCCAGGCGCTCGGGCTGACCCTGACCAATCACCAGCCGGGCGTCAGCTCGACCTGGACCGCCCCCAGCTGGCGACGCGACCTCACCCGCGAAATCGACCTCATCGAGGAAGTCGCCCGGCTGCACGGGTACCACCACATTCCTGAAAACGCCGCCCTGCCGACAGCCGTCGTTGTCCGCAGCACCGATGAACGGGTTCGCGAGCGCGTGCAACAGGTGCTCGTCGCCGCCGGTTTTCAGGAATCGCTGACTTTTTCATTCACCGTCGACCAGACAGCCGAACTCTTTGTGCCGCCTCAGGCGGGAGCACCGCTGACGATCACGCCGGCCGCCGGCGAATATGGTTCACGGCTGCGGCAATCGCTCATTCCCAGCCTCGTGCTCGCCCGACGCGACAACGAACGCCGGGGCGTTCTCGATGCCGACCTGTTTGAAATTGCCCGCGTCTACCTCGGCGTCGACCCCGCGGACCCGCAATCACAGCCGCTGCGCGTGGCGTTGGTCACCGGGCGTTCCTTCCGCGAAGTGAAGGGGGTTCTCGAATCGCTCGTGGCCAGCGTGAATCCATCACTGGCGATGGACGTCGTCCGGCTCGAGCATCCGGCGTTTCAGTCGGGACGCGGAGCCGAGCTGAAGCTGGCGGGGCGGTCGTGGGGCTGGATGGGCGAACTTGAACGCGCGCACTTCAGCCCGCTGCGCGACCAGAAACTGCGCGACCCTGCGACAGTGGCGGAAATCGACCTCGCCACGCTTGTCGCCAGCGCTGCGACCGACCGTGTCCCGCAGCCGCTTCCCGAGTTTCCGGCGATTGAACGCGATTTCAATTTCGTCATCGACGACGCCACAAGCTGGGACGACATCGCAGCGCTCGCCCGCGGCGCCGCGGGCGAGCATCTGGAATCGGTCCGCTTCGTCGACCAGTACCGCGGTCAGCAGATTCCGGCCGGCAAGAAGTCGTACGTCATCGGCCTGACCTATCGCGCGAAAGATCGAACGCTGTCGGGCAACGAGGTCGACGCCGCGCAGGCCGCCGTGCTGAAAGTGATGCAGGAGCAGCTTGGCGCCGTGCAGCGATAGCGCGTTCACGCAGGGCGGCGGCGTTTCTGCAGCCGGGCGATCAGGCCGCGCACTGTCTCGTGATCGCGAAACCAGACGAGCGCCAACACTGCCAGCCCGAGAAGAACTGCGAAAAACTTCAGTATTCCGCCAACCCCGCGGATGAGCGGGGCGGCGTTGATCTCCTTTTCCGCGGCGGCAGCGGCCGAACGGGTCTGCGGGTCTTCGTGTTCCTTCTGAACCTTGCGCAGCGTCGTCAGGTACGGCTTCGCACTCCGTCCCGCGGCTCCCAGCCCTTCCGCCGCCGCGACCCGCACACGCGAATCGCCATCCCCCAGCCGACCCGCGACGGCCGCCAGTCCGCGACTGGAAACCACGGGCGATTTCCCAAGCTCCAGCGCCGCGTGGCTGCGCACGGCGGCGTCGGGATGATTGAGCGACGCGATCCAGGTCGATTCCCAATCCCGTGCATGCAGCGCGCCGGCGACGAACTGCACATTCAGCAACAGCGACGCCACGAGCGCTGCCGCCAGCGCCATCGGCGCCCACGGCGGCAGCATCGCGGGAATGTCGTCCTCCGATGAGTCCTTCTTCCGCACGGCGACCGGCTGCGTGCGAACTGGCGTTCCGCGCGACGGCGTATCCGAAGAACGTTTCGGGTTCCGGACTTCAATGGTTGGAGTAATGGTGTGCAGCGTATACGCCACCTCGTCCGCCGACGCCGGCCTCTTCGCGGGATCCTTCTCCATCAGCCGGCCGATCAGCTCGTCGAGCGCCGGCGGGCAATCAAGCACCGTGGTCGCCACCCGCGGCGGCGAATCTTTCAGATGCATGTGCAGCGTCGCAGCCGGAGTCTCGCCGATAAACGGCGGCTTCCCCGTCAGCAACTCGAAGAACATGCAGCCGAGGGCATACAGATCGGTGCGGGGCGTCACTTCCTGCCCGCGGATCTGCTCCGGGGCCATATACAGAAAGGTGCCGGCGGTTTTGCCGGCCTGCGTGATCTTTCGCGACGCCTGCATGGTCGCCAGGCCGAAGTCGCTCAGCTTGAGCTGTCCTGTCGGGGTGACGAGAAAATTGCTCGGCTTGATGTCGCGATGGACCACTCCTTTGGCGTGGGCCGCGGACAGCGCCCGGCAGATCTGCTCCCCGTACGCCAGAACCATTTCCCAGCTCAGTCGCCCCCGCCGCTGCAACTCCGACTCGAGCGTGCCGCCGGTCACCAGCTCCATCGCGTAGAACCGGGCCTTGTCTTCGCATTGCCCGCCGAAGCAGCGAACAATGTTCTCGTGCTTCAGGCTCTTGAGCACTTCCAGTTCGCGCTCGAATCGTGCCAGCACCGTCGGATCGGTGACGTCCGCGGGCAGCATCTTGAGGGCGACTTCGATGTTATTCACGACGTATCGCGCTCGATACACCACCCCCATGCCCCCCTCGCCGATCTGTTCGATCAGCTCAAACGGCCAGATCCACCGCCGATTCGGCGGGACGGCATTGGCAGAAGGCAGGGTGGTCGTCGGCATTTCCTTCGCAAGCTCCGGGCTTGTCGGCCTTGGGGCGCCTGGCCGATCTCCAATCCTACGTCGCGTTCGCGGCCGGGAAATACGCTTTCGAGCTCATTTCGACGCAGCCTGCCGCGGAACGCTACGCGGCGTGCCGACGGCAGAATTTTCCTTAAAACCCTTGGTCAAAATGGGTTGCACCCAGTACGCACGCAACGTGCACAACTTCGCTTCAATCTGGCTGCATGAATTCACAGCAGACTCAATGACTCACCCCTCCCAGTTACATCAGTTGTGCCGAACGCGAAGGTTTTTACGAATTCATGGGGGGCCAACCGTTTGACTCCGCGGCAGCGGCCCGCAAGTCCCACACCTGGAATCATCGGACCAAACGATCCTCGGAGGACCCGCGCGTCGCTTTTCCGCAGCATCGATCCACCGGTCTCCCCCTGCGTGACCTACGTTTCCCTGCGGGACAACGTTTCCCGGGAGTTTTGCGGCCTTCACCCTTCAGCGAGCAATGACCCTCTTACTCGCCGAGACCACTCCCGAACTGACCGACTCGCGCTGCGTCGACCAGCAACAGGTCGACCCGCCGGCTCGACTCGTCAGCCGGTTGCTGCAGCAGAACCAGGGACTGACGATGCTGCCGGCCGTGGCCATGCAGGCCCTGCAGCTGGCGAACGACCCCGATTGCTCCGTCAACCAGTTCGCCGCGCTGGTTCAGCAGGACCAGAAACTCGCGTCCGACATTCTCACCATCGCGAACACCGCCCTGTATTCCGGCGGACGGCCCATCGCCAACCTGCAGCAGGCGGCCCAGCGCCTCGGCTTCCGCAAGTGCAAGAACCTGATCCTCACTTCGAGCATGAGCAGCCTGATGAAGCAGCTCACGTTCGATGAACAGTGGATCCGCGACATCCTCTGGCGTCACAGTTTTCTGGCCGCCATTCACTGCCATCATCTCAACAAGCTTTTCGCCGCCGGATTCGACGGTGAAGAATTCACTGCCGGGCTGATGCACGACCTCGGCCGCACATTGCTGGCCGTCGCTGCGGGAAGCGAATTCACGTCCGCCGATCCGCTCAACTTTGAAGAAGACGAGGGACTGCAGGAGCGCGAGCGATCGGTGCTCGACACCGACCACGCGGCCTTCGGCGCGTGGTTCATCCGGCGGTCCAATCTGCCCGAAAGCCTCTGCGAGACCGTCGCCGGTCACCATCATCCCGAGACCGGCTCAAAACTGACGGCCATCGTCGCCGCCGCCGACGAAATGACCAATCACCTGCAGCGCTACCTCGAGCCCGACCAGTACTCGCCCGAGAATAACCGCGGCCTGCTGCGGCTTGAGGCGCTCGGCGTGCGCGATGCACGCCAGCGGCTCGACGCCCGGCGCGTGACGATCATGGAAGAGGCGACCGAAGAACTCGCCGAACTCGTCAAACGCCTTGTGTGAAACGTCTTCCCGGCGTGCCGGAAGCGTCAGCGCCCGGAGCGCTCACGCCATGATCTCCCAGATCGGGTCGGCCCCTTCGACCCCCACCAGCTTCTGGTCAAGCCCGCCATAGAAGTACGACAGCCGGTTGGGATCGAGCCCCATCTGATGCAGGATCGTCGCATGCAGGCGACGGACATGGCAGCGGTTCTCGACCGCCTCGTTCCCCAGTTCGTCCGTCGTTCCGTACGACACCCCCCGCTTGATTCCGCCGCCCGCCATCCACACTGTGAACCCGGCCGAGTTGTGGTCCCGGCCCGTTCCTTTCTCGTATTCGGCAGTAGGCTGGCGGCCGAATTCCCCGCCCCACACCACCAGCGTCTTCTCCAGCAGGCCCCGCTGCTTCAGGTCGGTCAGCAGGCCGGCGATCGCCTTGTCGGTCTCCGCGGCGTGCAGGTTGTGGTTGAGCTCAAGATCGGAATGGGCATCCCAGTTCGCGTCGTTGTGTGCGCCGCCCGAGTAGATCTGCACGAACCGCACGCCCCGTTCCACAAGCCGCCGGGCCAGCAGGCATTGCCGCCCGAACGTCGCCGATTTTTCATCATGCAGGCCGTACATTTCCTGAGTAGCCTGCGTCTCTTCGGCCAGATCGACCGCCCCCGGCGCGTGACTCTGCATCCGATACGCCAGTTCGTAACTGGCAATCCGCGCGGCCAGGTTGGAGTTGTCGGCCCGAACGGCCAAGTGCTCTTCGTTGTACTCCCGAAGCGCGTCCAGCAACCGCCGCTGAGCGCCGTCCGACATCCCCTCGCGGAGCTTCAGGTCGAGAATCGGGTTTCCCTGCGAACGGATGACGGTCGCCTGGTAGGTCGCCGGCATGAATCCCGAAGACCAGTTCTTCGCCCCCGAAATCGGGCCTCCTCGCGGATCAAGCATCACGACGAATCCGGGCAGGTCTTCATTCTCCGAGCCCAGACCATAATTCAGCCACGACCCGATGCACGGGCTCCCCGAAAGGAGCCGGCCTGAATTCATCATCAGCATGGCCGAGCCGTGAATCGGCGATTCGGCCGTCATCGAGTGAATGAAGGCGACGTCGTCGACGCAATTCGCAAAGTGCGGAAACAGATCGCTGACCCACTTTCCGCTTTCGCCGTACTGCTGAAACTTCCACCGCGGCTCGACGATCCGCCCTTCGTTCTTTTTTCCGCCGCGCCCGAACGTCTTGATTGCAATCGACTGGTTATCGCGGCCGGTCATCTCCGGCTTGTAATCGAACGTATCGATGTGCGACGGCCCGCCGTACATGTACAGAAAGATGCACGATGTCGCCTGCGGCGCCAGCTGCGGCTGTTTGGGCGCCAGCGGGTTCCTGAAGGGCGTCTGGCCATCGGCCGCAAGGGACTGCGAGGCGAAAAAGTCGCTCCCCAGCAGGCTCGACAGCGCGACCCCGCCGAACCCGGCGCCGGTTTCCCACAACATCTGGCGGCGTGTGCGTCCACAAAAGCTCGACATAACGCTCGATCTCACACGGGAACCGACAATTTCACGGCCGCTGGCCGCAGCGCAAATTGTAAACGCTCGTCCACCCCCCGGCGAGGTGCAGGCGTTGATGCACAGCCCCGATTGAGCGCGCACGATCGCGGACGGCTGTCTACAATTCCTGCGTCCCTTTGGATTGGATCACGCCTTGCCCGCCCCGCCATCAACCTGCGCCATCTGCGGAAAAACGCTCGCTGCCGATGCGGCCCGCGAGTCGGCCGTCTATCCGTTCTGCAGCCAGCGCTGCAAACAGATCGATCTGCTGCGCTGGTGCGACGGGCGGTATGCGGTCGTCAACGATCTCGACCCCGACATCCTGATGGAACTCGGGGAGCAACTCGACGACCACCACGGCGCGTCAGGCCTTTAACCAGACCGCTTGTGATCCGAACTACGGACGGGCTTCGACCAACTCGTTCCCGACACGACGATTCCCGCCGCTCCGGGCAACATTCACCCCCCTTCTCCGGCACCTTCTGCCGAACCCGATTTCCATTCAGGCCGTTTCGTCAACTTTGCCGATAGTTCCGTTGACGCAAACTTGACGGCCTGTGCGGATGAGAGCACGGAACGGCAAGGGCGCATCAGGTCGCGGCAGGTGCGAGGAGGGCGATCTTCGCGCACACATTCTCTGCCGGGGGGACCTTCTCACGTTGGGGATGGCTCGTCGCTTTTCGACGAGGGGGAGGCGTCATGGGGCGAAGCGGACGAAGTCTGCTGCTGTATTCCACGCTCGCGTTCGCGTCCGGTCCGGTGCTCGCCGACCAGATCGCGGCACGGCCGGCAGCAGCGCATCCGAGTTCACAGGCGGCCGCCGAACCTCAGCTGCCCACGGCGGCCGATGTCGCCGTCGACGTGCTTTCGCCCGGAACATCGGCCCGGGCGGTTCGCGACTCGGCCCGCAACGCCGTGCCCCTGCAGCAGCTCTCGCCCGAACATCAGCGGCTGGCGCAATCGGTGCTGGGAGACGTCAGTCTCTTTCGCCGCCTCCCGACCGTGCGGGCCAAGCTCGACCCGCGGGTCTACCAGTACTTTCTCGATGCTCCCGACGCCGCGGTCAGCATCTGGCGCGTGCTTGGCATCTCGAAACTCGAACTGAAGCAGACCGCGCCCGGCGTGTTTGAAGCGGACACCGGCGATGGTTCGTCAGGGACGGTCTGCCTGCTGCACCGCACGCCCACCAGCTGTGTTGTTTATTGCGATGGACTGTTCAAGAGCCCCGTGCTGGCCAAACCGATCAAGGCCCGCGCCCTGGTGACCCTGCGGGCGGTCATCGAACCACAGGCAGATGGAGTCACGCTCATCACCCATTCGTCCGATATGTTCGTGTCGTTCCCGTCGCTGGCGGTGGAAACCATCGCCCGCATGGTGTCGCCGCTGAGCTACAAGTATGCCGACCGCAACATCGAAGAAATCACTTCATTCCTGCGGATGATGGACATCTCCATGTCGCGGCAGCCGGGCTGGATCGAACAGATCGCGCAGCTGATGGATGGCATCTCGGACGAGCGAAACCGGCAGCTGCTGCAGTTGACCGCTGCGGTTTATGTCGATGCCCAGCGGCGGAACTTCGCCGCGAAGGGAGAGCCGTTCCGGATCGAGTCGATCAAGCCGCCGGTGCAGAAAGCGTCCGGCGCGGAACCGATGACGACGAAGTGACTCGGGCAACGGGCGGGCAAACCGGGGGCGATGCTGGAGTCGGCCGCCGACATCATTGGGGGATGATGTCGGCGGCCCTTTCGGGGCGGGGGGACTCCGAAAGATCTGCGGGCTATGCGTCCTGGGGCGGCGCGAGGCATGCCCCCGCCAGTTCGGGACGCTTTCCAGACGCGTCGTCGGTGGCAGGGCCGTCCGGTCGCGGATACGATTCCGCGTCCATCTGCCGGGAAATGGATCCCCGGAACAACGCGCTGGCGGACGACTCGCCACGCCTGCTCGTTCGGCGGTTCTCAAGCGTCATCGAGGACGCCCGCCGCATCCTTCAGTTGCAAATCCCCTGACGGGGCGGAGACGTTGCGTGTCGGAACACAAGGAAACGGAATCGGAACTGGTCGGCCGCGCTCAGGCGGCACTGTCCAACTGCAGCTGGACCGTCGGCGAATGTGCGGCCCAGTGGACGAAGCGGTACGCCAAAGGCCGCACCGATGCCGACTTCGGCGCCCTGATCGGCCTCAGCGGCGACCAGGTCTACCAGCGCCGACGTGTCGCCGAAACCTTTGGCGACGTGAAGGACGAATACCAGCAGCTCAAGTGGTCGCACTTCTACACGGCCCTCACCTGGGACGACGCGGCCGAATGCCTCCGCTGGGCAGACGACATGCAGGCCACCATCGCCGAAATGCGAGCCTGGCGCCGCGCCCAGCATGGCGAAGACCTCAGCGAAAGCGGAGCTGATGAAGCCCCGCCGTTCGATCCGCTCGTCGAGTTCATGTCGGCCGAATCGCGTCCCGTGCGCGATTACTCGGATGGCGAACCTGCCTCCCGCAGCTCCGACCGCGGCCCCCGGGAACCGGGCGACCGCGAACCGATGACCGTCGCATCCACCGTCGCCCGACAGGCGGGAGAGCCCGAAGAATACGCCCCCTTCGGCAAAGGGGCCCGTGGCGCCGCAGCGGAAGCCGGCGCCCGCAGCGCAGCCCCCTCCACCGAGCAGACAGTCAAGCGAATCACCGCCGCACTGGAGAAGTGCAACAGCACGTTGACGCCCGCCGTCCTCGAAGAATTCGCCGATCTCCCCGTCGCGCTGCAGCAGCGGTTCCTCAAATCCGTTCGGGACCTCGCCAGCAAAGCCGACGGGCTCGCCTGAGGCATTCGCGATTCAGCCGGGTCGCTCGCGAACCGTCACGGCCAGTTCACCGGCCGTGCATAAAAATCCGTGCCCGTCTCCACGCCCGGCAGGTCGCCTGCCGGGCTGGCGAGCACTTCCAGGCCCGCCTGACGCAGAAAGTTGGCCAGCAGCCGGTGCCCCCCCTGAGTCAGCACTGACTCGGGATGAAACTGCACGCCCGACAACGGCCAGTCGCGATGCTGAAACGCCATCACCACGCCATCAGCGGTGCGGGCCGTCACTTCGAGCGACGCGGGCAGGGTCGACTCCTCAGCCACCAGCGAGTGGTAACGCCCCACCTGCAACGGATTCGGCAACCCGGCGAAAAGTCCGGCGGCGGTGTGAGCGACCAGCGATGCCTGCCCATGCACCGGCGCTCCCGATTCGACGACCTCGCCACCCAGCGCGTGCGCAATCGCCTGATGCCCCAGGCAGACCCCGAGCATGGGCACGGTGGCCCCCAGCTGACGGACCACATCAAGGCACACGCCCGACTCCTGCGGCCCGCAGGGACCGGGCGACAGCACCACCGCCCGCGGCGCGAGCTCGCGGATTTCGTCGACGGTGATCGCATCGTTGCGAACGACCCGCGTTTCGACTCCCAGCTCCTCGAGATACCTCGCGAGGTTAAAGACGAAGCTGTCGTAGTTGTCGATGAGGAGGATCAACGCAGGGTTCAGGGTTCAGGATTCAGGATGTGTCTTTCAGCCGGGCATTGGCCAGGCTCCTGCCGGGCCGCATCCAGAATGAAAAGCCGCAATTCTTGCAAACGGAACGCTCGGGCTGCCATCGCCAGAGCACATGCCACCGAAGTGGATCTCGAGCAGGGCCCATTGAGCCGGTTCGCTTGCGAACCGTCGCGTGTCCTGACGCGACACATGGATGACACGCGCCATCTTTCTTAAGAACAAGGTCGTTTGCCGAAGCGGGCTTGAACAGGCACGCGATCCTCTCCGGACTACGGCGACGAGTTCGGTTCTGCAAGCCAGCTCTGATGATGCTCTAGCGTGCCGGTCGTCTGGCTCCGGCAGGATTTTCGAGCCGCTCGCGGGCGCGATCGGCCTGTGGTTTGAACTCGGGATTGTTGCCGTACAGCTTCTCGATGCTCTCCCACAGCTGCTTGGCCTCGGACGTCTTGCCGTCGCGCTGCAGTTGGTCGGCCATTGTCAGTTTGCCGTTGATGAACGTCGCGCGATCGGTTTCACCTCCGATCTCCTTGCGGATCGCCGCCTCGCGCCGCCGCGCCAGATTGCGGAACGGCCGGGCAGTTTCATCCGCCTTGAGGATCGTCTGCATGCCGTTGTACTTCTCCAGCGCCGTCAGCCGGTCGCCGAATTTCTCGTACGTCTGCGCTTCGATCCACAGCTTCTCAGCCTCGGTTTCAGGCTCCTTGCCGAGCGTCAGCCGACGGGACAGCAGCCGCTCGGCCCGCAAGCCTTCGATGTCGCCCAGCCACTCGCTCACCTGGGCGGCGTGAACTCCTTCCGGGAACCGCGACCGATACTTTTCCAGCAGCGGCTCCGCCTCGAACAGCGCCGCCTCCGAAGCCCCTTCCGCGAGCACGACCGACTGGGCCCGCGCGAACAGCGGCTCTTCCCCTTCCGGCCACATCGCCCAGGCGACCCCCGCCGCCAGCAGCACGAGCGCCGCGGTCAGAAACCACCACCGCTCCCAAACCGGCGTCACGTCCTTCTTCTTTTTCTTCTTCTTCGACATCGCCTTCGTGACGATCGCATCCCCCTGGATGGTCACGCCCGCGGCGGCCCCTTTCGTCTGTCCGACGACCGTCTTTTTCTCGGCGACCTTCTTCTTGACCTCCGCCAGCTTCACCTGCACGGCGAGCGCATCGAACGGACGGTCGTTCGGGTCTTTCGCCATCAGTTCTTCAATCAGCTCTTCCAGCCACACCGGCGTCTGCCACGCCAGTTCCCGGACCGGCGGCGGTTCGGCTTCGAGATGCTTGAACATCACCTCCGGCTGCGTGGGCGAATCGAACGGCGTCTTGCCGGTCAGCATTTCGTACAGGACGCAGCCCATCGCGTAGAGATCGGTTTTTCGCGAAATCGGCTGCTTGCCCGTGATCTGTTCCGGGGCCATGTACGCCATCGTGCCGACGGTTTTTCCCGCCTGCGTCAGCGCGGTGGCGTCGGTGTCGCGTGCAATGCCGAAGTCGGTCAGCTTGATGGTGTTGTTCGCTGCGAGCAGCAGGTTGGCCGGCTTGAGATCGCGGTGGATGACGCCAGCCGCGTGCGAGTGCTCCAGCGCCATGGCGATCTGGATGCCGTAGTCGACGACATCCTCCCACTCGAATTTCCCCTTCTGCTTCAGAATGCGATCCAGCGCTCCGCCGGGAATCAGCTCCATCGCGTACCACCGCTGGCTGCCAGTCGTGCTGCCGCCGTAGTACCGGATGATGTTCGGGTGCTTCAGCTTCTGCAGAATCTCCATTTCGCGCTCGAACCGCTTCGCGACCTTCGGATCGGCCGTGAGGTCCGGGGCGAGCATTTTGACGGCGACTTTCTGACCCGTCTTGAGATAGGTCGCCTTGTAGACGACGCCCATGCCGCCGACGCCAAGCTTTTCTTCGAGCTGGAACGGGCCGACGCGTCGGGCAGGAGTTTCAGCGGGCATGTGGCAATTCGAAAATCGACAGGCGAATGGAAACGCCGGGCCCGGAGCGGACTCCATTCCGCGGCGCAGCGCTTGTAACCCGCTCGTCGACAACGTGCAACGCCGCAGAGATCCCGGACATCTGCCGGCATCCCACCCGTTCTGAACCGCCGCACGGCTGCCGCCACACCCCTGGCGGCGACCGCCGCGCGCCCCGGCCTTACTGCGCCGCGGGCTGCGCCACCGCCTGTGTCTCCCTCGCCGGCGGCGTGCACGGAGCGCCAGAGGACTGCCCCTCGGACGTCAGCGCCGCCTCGATCGCCAGCAGCCGCGTCGATTCCTCCACCAGGAAGTCGACATTCATGAACGGCTCGGGGCCGATGTCCCACCACAGCAGCTTGCCGCGGCCATCGACCAGAAACGTGCCGTGCAGCGGCAACTGTTCAAAGTCGTCGAAGCACCGCCAGGCCTTGAACGTCGCCAAAGACTGATCCGACAGCAGCGGGAACGGATACGCCGCCTCCGGGCCCCCCGCGTCCCCTTTCCAGGCCTCGGCGGCTTTATGCAGGTCGGCGACGGCATCGGTGCTGATGATGACCGGCTTGAGTCCGGCGGCGGCAAACTTCACCCGTTCATCGGCAAACTTCTGCGCCTGTTCACTGCAATGGAGGCAGGCAGCGCCCAGCGAAAACACAACGACCTGCGGGCGCCCGGCGCCATCCGCCAGCGCAAGTTCATCCCCTCCTTCACCCGGGAGTCGCCACGGAGACGCCGGCGGCGCCAGCCAGCTGACGGGCCCCAGCGAATCGAGAGGCGGACGCGCGCCAACGTCGGTTTTCGGCGCCCGCGGCTTCCGCCAGTCGCCCGTCATTTCCCATCCCCGGGCCAGATCGGAAAGCCGACCGTAAATCGGCGCCCGGGGATCGAGATCGGCCGCCAGGGTCCGCAGCGTTTCGAACTCCTTCTTGGCTTCCTCCCGACGTCCGGCCCGGCCCAGCATTTCCACCAGACGTGCCTGCGGCAGCACTTCGCCCTCATGCGATTTCACCTCGCGACGCAGCAGATCGATGGCCTCGTCCGGCTTGCCGGCCAGAAACCGCAGCTCGGCGATGACCGACTGATCCATCTTCCCGGCGGCGGCGAAGCTGGCCTTCGCGTCGTCGTAGGCCTTGTAATGCAGATGCACATAGCCCGAGAGTTCCGCAATCGTCTCGTCGAGCCGCGTGAGGCGGGCCTTGGCGTCCGATTCAATTTTGCTGGTCGGCTTCTTGTCTGCCCTCGCCTTCGCAAGGTCCGCGTCCCGTTCGTCGGTCGCCTTCTGCTTCAGCCTCAGGCAGTCCGCCAGAATTTCGCAGCCGCGCTCGAGGTCGCCCTTGCGAAAACAGGCCCGGCCCAGCATGCGCAGCCGGCGAACCTGCTCGGCTTCCACGCCGGTTGCAGTGAAGAAGGGGGAGTCGGCCAGGCAGACCGCGTCGTCCCAGAGTTCAAACGCCGTGAGCGCATCACACAGACGCTCGCGTCCGAATCCGAAGCTTTTGCGAGCCTCGTAGGCGTTGAACTTCGGATGGGCCGGGTTGCGAATGAGCGACTTGGCCATTTCGACGGCGTCATACGCACGGCCCACGAAAATCAGGTCCCGCGTCAGCCATTCGTTGTTGTGGGCGTAGTTGTGAATCTGGTCCGGCAGAATGAAGTCGCCGACCATGTAGGCGTGATCGGTGCGGGCCGACGCTTCCTGCTGCCAGGCGGCGTCGTCGTAGCGTTTCAACTTGGAATAGATGTGTCCGGGCATATGCCACATGTGGGCGATTCCCGGAGCAGCGGGACCGCAGGCGGCCGCAGCAGCCAGCCCCCGCTTCGCTTTCTCGATATCCCAGATGTGGATGCGGTAATGGTGCACCGGGTGCTCGGGGTTCACTGCGAGCACGTCGCGAATCAGCGCGTCCATCGCCAGAAACGAAACCAGCGGCACCCCTTTGCCATTGTTTTCATACAACTGCGAGACCAGCAGCGCCTTGGCTTCCAGATCGTCCGGGTCGTCGTAAACGATGGCTTCGATGGCTTTCACCAGAGCCTTGCGGCGCGCCACATTGGCGTTGTCGGTCGATGCAGGACGCCCCTTCTCCGCATCCTTCACTTCGTCCTTCGGAGCATCATCCTTTTTCTCCGCCGGCTTGGCCTCGACCTTGTCGTAATAAGTCTTCCACGCATCGAGGTAGCGCTTTTCGCGGGGCGAGGCCTTGTCGGCCCGCTTCGTCGCCTCCGCCATGAACTTCTTGGCGCGCTCGGCGTTGTTCACGTTGGCCAGCGCCATGCCCCAGTAGGCGATCGCACACTCGGGATCGAGCGCCGCCGCCTGCCGGAACGAGCGCTCAGCCTCGTAGTACCAGTAGCCGTGGAGCTGGCCGACCCCCTGATCGATGAACGCCTGCACCCCCGGCACTTTCGAGGAGACCTCAAAGTGCACCTTGCCGGTCCCCGGGATCAGCCGGGCCGCCTGACGCGGACCTTCATCAAACACTTCGCCGTGCAGCGAATGGCCTTCTGCAGGCCCTGCCGCCTGGCCGCGCGCGGACGCGCCCCCCACGGCGACCACTGCTGCCGCCACAAAACCGGCCCAGCAGGACTTCCAGACACACGTGCAGTTGCGCATTGGCTTACGTCCTCAGCGTGGAATCATCCCGATCCATTTCGACGAGCGCGCATCCGTGCAGATTCAGACCATCACCGACGGGTCCCCGCAATTATTTTTCTTTCGGCGCTTCGTCGCGCGGGCCCAGTTCCTTCTCCAGCAGACGCGTCAGTTCGCGGCCGGTCGCGTTCAGCGAAATCACCTTGCCGTCCTTGCCAACGAGAATCGCCGTCGGAATCGAGCTGATCCCGTAATGCTTGGCGATCGGGTTCCCCCAGCCCGCCGCATCTTCGCTGTCGGAATACAGCTGCACCCAGGGGAGCTTTTCCTGGGCCAGGAACCCCTGCAGAACCTCCTTCTTCTCATCCAGGCTGATGCCCACGACCTCGAAGCCCTTGCTGTGATAACCCTCGTACAAATCGCGGACGTGCGGCATTTCCTGCAGGCAGGGCCCGCACCAGGTCGCCCAGAAGTCTACCAGAACCACCTTCCCCTTCAGCGACTCCAGGCTGAACTCCGCGCCGTCGATCGTCTTGCCTTTCACTTCCATCGTCTTGCCGGGCAGCCCGTACCGCCGACCGGTTGAACGCAGCTGGTTCACCAGTTCCACCAGCCGCTCGTCTTTGCGGCTCTCGAAGGCGGCGGCAAATGCTTCCGAGGCCTTGGCCGCGGTTTCAAAGTCGCCCAGCTGAGCCAGCAGTTCCGGCGGCATCGTCGCGAGTTCGTAACGCTCCTGGGTCACTTCTCCCTCGGCCAAGTAAGCCGCCAGGTCGGCGACCAGCTTCTGCCGGCCTTCGGCTTTGGTCTCTCCCAGATCGCCCACACGGCCGGCCAGCCAGTACACCTTGCCCCGTTCGACGATCGACGGCAGCTTGTGCTTCATCAGCGTGGCGACGAACTTCTCGCGATCGGCCGCGGCAGCGGTGTCGCCCAGTTGCTCCAGCACCCGCAGGATCTGAAACCGCAGGTCGACCGACATCATGGCCGTCTGCTCGTCCAGGTCTTTTTCCTGCAGCTTCGCAACAATGCCCTCGACCTTGCGAAGGTGCTCCGAGCGCCCCGGAATGCTGCGTTTCTCGGGCTGCGTCTGGCTCAGCCGCCTCAGGAACGCCTGCATCGCCTGCGGATCGTTCCCTTCAGGAATCTGGTACGGGTCTGCATCATCCGCCGGGGAAGCGGCCGGAGCCTGCCCGGCGGGCGCGGTCGGAGCCGGGGGGGCGTCCTGAGCAAAGACAGACGAGGTTGAAACGAGCGTACAGAGCGCGGCGGGGACGACGCGGCGGGACAGCCAGTGGGCGGGCATAATCACTCCGGTGGGTGGGTCAGCAGTGCCGGACGTTTCCAGGCGGCTGCCGAATCCCTGAAGGATATCGCAGCAATTGCAGGCTGGGCAGCGTTCGAATCAAAAATGCTGGATCGATTCCTTCAGATCCCGCCAGCCCACCGGGCGCCAAAAAAAGAAAAGCCCCCGGTCGCTCCCAGCAACCGAGGGCTCAGCTTCACTCTGGCGGCTCTGCGTCCGTGCGTCTCTCCGAGCCGGAGGAGAAAACCCTGACCTCTCGCGCAGAATCCGTTCCGCACACGCTGAGAGGCGAGGCGAACGTGCAAAGGGGGCGTAGACCTCCCTGCAACGCTCCAACCGCGGTTCGTCCCTGCCCGCGAAACCCGCATGCCCGGTAGCAGGCGGATGCCTCAATTCGATTCCTGGAACTCCTCAAACTGATCGAACATCCCGTCCGATCAATGGTTTTTTCCTGAAAAATCCTACGAAAACGCCTCCGTCACCAATCGGTCAAACGCCGGTCCATGTTCCGACAGGAAGGCTTCCCACCGGCCCACGTCCCAGAGTTCCACATGATCGTTCACCCCCAGCAAAACAACGTCCTGCTGAACGCCGGCGAACTTGAGGAGCCGGTCCGGGATGCGAATTCGCCCCTGGCTGTCCGGTTCGACCTGTTCGGCCTGCGAGTAATAAAGGCGAAGGTAATTCTTGGCCCGCCCCTGAACGGTCGGGTCCTGTTCCAGTCGCTGGGCCCGGCGGTTGAACGTGTCCGCAGAGAACAACGACAGGGACTGATCCGTCTCCGGCGCAAGGAACAACTCCCGCGCGTCATCGGAAACGAGTTCGTCACGAAATGATTTCGGAAGCGATAGCCGCTGCTTGTCGTCGAGGGTGCGCTGAAATGTTCCTGTCAGCGGCATCGATCGGACGATCGGTCACAACGGTCATCGGGATGGGCAAACTCAATCAATGCCGAGAGCGATTTCGCAGGCGGGCACGAACGCATCCGCGCCACAATCTCAACTCACGACAATAGTTAGCGTTGAAGGTTTGCTCGCTCAATCCCTTTCCCACCAGGCCCCACAGCGACCCAAAATAGTGCACGACACCCCATCGTCAAGCTTGTTGTCGCGCGCCGCGCGCGGCCATGACGCACGATTCGTCGCAGGTCGTGTCCCCATTGGGGATTGAGAATTTCAAGAATCTTTCAGGAGCCCCCGAACCCACGGCGGCCCGCCGCAACTTCAGCCCTGTTCCGCCAGCAGCCGACGCCACAAACGGTCGTACTCCGCTGCCGCGGATCCCCACGTAAAGTGCTTTGCAACAGAGAGTTGTGCCCGAGCGGCCATTTCAGACGCGGCCGCCGGCGCATCCAGCAACGCCGCCAGCGCCGCCGCCAGCGAATCGGAACGCCCGGGCTCGCACAGTCGCCCGGTGACGTTATGCGTCACCAGCTCACGGGTGCCGTCCACTCCGGTCGCCACGACGGGCAACCCGGCCGCCATTGCCTCCAGCACCACATTCGGCATGCCTTCCCACAGCGACGGCAACACCAGCGCCGTGCTGGACTTCATCAGCGACGCCACGTCGTCCCGCTTTCCCAGCCAGTGGACCCGCGACTGAATCAGACTGCCCGCCACAAACGCCTCCGCCTCGCCCCGCAGCGGCCCATCCCCCACCATCAGCAGATGCACGTTGCGTTCTTCGACGGCCTCCAGTTGCAGCATCGCACTCAGGAGATCAAACACCCCTTTCTGTCGATGCAGCCGGCCGACGAACAGCAGGGTCGGCGCGCCGGGCGGAATGCCGAACGTCTCCAGATCGGCCGGCGCCGCTTTGGCGTAGAACTCCGCATCGACGCCATTGGCGATGACGCTGATCTGTCCGGGAGGGAGCCGGAGCTCGCGTTCCGCGAAATCGGCGACGGCCTGGCTGACGCACACGTGATGCGTCACCAGCTTCTTCGTCCACCGCTCCAGTCGCAGATGCCAACCCTTCTCGCGCTCGGCCACGCGAATGCCCGACACCACGATCGGCACCCGCGCCCGCGCGGCGGCGAGCCGTCCGGCGAGGTTCGCATGAAACAGAAACGTCTGCAGCACAGCCGGCGGCCGCTTCCGAAGCAGTCGCGCCAGCCGCGGAATGACCAGCACATCACTCGGCCCGGCGTTCAGACAATGCGTCTCCACGCCCGCCCCTTCGAGGACATCAGCCAATTCACCCCGTCGACTCAGGCAATAAACGGCCGGATCCCAGCGCGAACGATCGAGCCGCGTGACAATCTGCACCAGCGCCCGCTCGGCCCCGCCGGCGTCGAGATCGGTTATGCACAGGGCGATGGGCGTCGGTGCAGCCACAGGTTCGTCACGAAGCGCTGGCAGGACAATCAATGCCATCCTGACGGAAACCCGGCCCGCGGGAAATGCCCGACTATTTGAGAAGCGCGTCTCCGCCGCCTCGCAGCAGTTCCCCGGCGGCCTCCCTTCCCAGCGACTCCGCATCGCCAGCGTCGCCGTTCACGCTGGCCCGCACCGACCGCGAGCCATCCCGGCTCCAGACGACTGCTTCAAAATGAAGTCGCGACGGGCCCTCCGTCTCCGTCGACTCCACGCGCGACCACGCCCCGACCGGCGCATGGCAGCCTGCCCGCAATGCCCCCAGACAGGCCCGCTCCGCTGTCACTTCCGTGCGCGTCGTCGCGTCGTCCAGCGTCGCCAAGACTTTCAGCGTCGATTCATCGTTCGCCCGGCACTCAATCCCGATCGCCCCCTGACCCACGGCCGGATACATCACCGGCGGCGCGAGGACGAGGCTGATCCGCCGGTCCCAGCCGAGCCGCCGCAGACCGGCCTCCGCCAAAATGATCGCGTCGAACTCCCCTTCATCGAGTTTCCGCAACCGGGTGTCGAGGTTGCCCCGAATTTCCCCCAGCCGCAGGTCAGGTCGATGGGAGAGAAGCTGGGCCTGCCGCCGGAGGCTGCCCGTGCCGATTCGCGCCGCCGGAGGCAGTTCCGCCAGCGATGAACAGGGCCGACCTTCCGGCAGAAGCAGGGCATCGCACCGCGGAGCCCTCGCGAGAACGGCCCCCAGCATCAACCCGGCTGTCGGTTCAGTCGGCAAGTCCTTCAGGCTGTGCACCGCGAGATCGGCCCGGCCATCCAGCACCGCCTGCTGCACTTCGCGGGTGAAGACGCCGACGCCGCCAAACGTCGACAGCGCCGAATTGCGATCGCGGTCTCCCTGCGTCGAAACCAGCACCAGCTCCGCCGCGTGCCCGGCCCCCCGCAACTGCTGGGCGACATGCTCCGCCTGCCAGGTGGCCAGCGCGCTGGCCCGCGTCGCAATTCGCAGCGTGGTCGATTCAGAATTGGCAGTCGACACGGCGACATCCGGAACAGTGACTTCTGGACTCAGAACAGCGATGTCGGACATCGCGGCCTCTCGAAGAGGCCGGCGACTGCCCGACAACAGAAAACCACGGATGAAGAGGATGAAACGGATCGGTTTCCTGACCCGTTTGATCCATCTGACCCGTGGTTCACAATGATCGATGAATGAGGACGACTGCGAGAACCACGGAACGTACGGAATCGACGGTAAAGTCGCTCACAGCTGGCCCATCGGCCCTCTGAGGCGTCCGCCTGTTCCGTGGTTCCTCCGCCGAAGTGTCATCCCCAAAGCCGCGAGGCTCACTTCCCGGCCGGCTTCGCGACGATCCGGGCCGTCTTGATGTAGTCGAGCTGGGGATACTTCTTCTTCAGGTACTCGTTCCCCTGCTGTTTGATCATCCCCTGCGTTTCGGGCGGGTTTTCGCCCGTCTTGTACAGGCTGTCGACCACCGTCATCCCTTCAATGACGACTCCCACCGGAGCGAACCGCTGGCTGTCGAGGAACGAATTGTCGCCATGGTTGATGAACAACTGCGTCGAGCGGCTGTTCGGAGCGCCCGTCTGGGCGTAGGTGACGAAGCCGCGCTTGTTCGAGCGCTTGAGCGGGTCGTCCTTGATCGTCTTCTCGCCCCATTCGGCCTGCGTTTTCGGATCGCCGCTCATGCCGAACTGCACCATGAAACCGTCCACGTTCCGGAAGAAACCGACGCCGTCGTAGAATTCCTTCTCGACCAGTTCCTTCACATGGGCGGCGCCGTTCGGGGCCCAGTCGGGATGAAACTCGACGATGAAGTCCCCTTTGGTGGTTTCAAATTTCACGTAGAAGGTCTCGCCTGCGGCCGTTTCCTGGGCGACAAGCGATTCCGGGCCCGAACAGGCGGCGGCCGCCAGCACGAGCGCTCCGGCAAAACAGGTCGTGATCGTCTTCAGCATCTCCAAAGCTCCCGATTCCAAGGGTGTGCGCCGCAGGTCGCCGCTTGCGCCCCGGACACGATTCCTGCGATTTCCGTCATCGCGTGTGGACTCGAAATGATAACGCTGACGAATCCTGTTGTCGCATGAGTCGCCGAACGCAGGGCTCGCCGGATAAACTCGGGCCGACACACGGAACGCCCCATGAACTTCCTGCTGCTGATCTTCGAAAACATCCGCCGGAACAAGCTGCGGACCGGCCTGACCGCCATGGGGACCATGATCCTCGTGTTCGTCGTCACCCTCGTCTGGACGATCCTCACGTTCATCGACGCTCAGGTCACCGAAAAGTCCGAGAACGTCAAGGCGATCATCACCGAGAAGTGGCGCATCCCCAGCCAGATGCCCTACAGCTACCGGGCCTCGCTCATCGAAGGGGGCGCCGAAACGGAAGACGACCTGCGGCCTGAAGACTACATGACCTGGACGTTCTATGGCGGGTCGACCGAGAAAGACCGCTCCAAACTCAGCTTCTCCAACATCCTCTTCGCCTTCGTCATGGAACCTGAAAAGGTGATGACGATGCTGGACGACCTCGACGCCGCCTCGCTCCCGCCCGATCAGGCGGCGCAACTGGAGAAAGATGTCGCCACACTCTGCGACACCCGCACGGGCATCCTGCTCGGCGAGAACTTCATGAACAACCTGAACAAGAAGGTGGGCGATCGCTTCACGATTTACAGTTTCAATTACAAGGACATCAACCTCGAGTTCGAGGTCGTCGGACAGCTCCCCAAAGGCCGGTACAACAGCAGCGCCGTCATCCGCCGCGACTATTTCAACGCCGCGATGGAGCAATACGAACGCGAGAAGGGGGAGAAGCACCCGTCCGCCGATCGCACGCTGAATCTGGTCTGGCTGAAAGTGAAAAACCAGGGCGACTTCGCCACGGTCGCCGACCAGATCACCTCCTCCCCCCTGTATTCCAACCCGGCCGTCAAAATTGAGACGTCGGCGGCGGGGGTCGCCGCATTCCTGTCGGCCTATCGCGACATCCTCTGGGGACTGCGCTGGCTGCTCGCGCCGGCGATTCTGATCACGCTGTCGCTGATCATCGCGAACGCCATCAGCATCAGCGTCCGCGAGCGGCAGAAAGAATTCGCCGTGCTGAAAGTGCTCGGCTTCAAGCCCAGCGACATTCTCCTGCTGGTGCTCGGGGAAGCTCTGGCCATTGGGCTGACCGCCGGCCTCGTCAGCGCCTCGGCCACCTATTTTCTGATCAACGGAGCTTTCGGAGGGGTGCCGTTTCCGATCGCGTTCTATTCCACGTTCCCGATCCCGGGCACGGCGGCCATCTGGGGTGCCGTCGTCGGGACGGGAACCGCGCTGGCGGGCAGTCTTTTTCCAGCATGGTCGGCCTGCACTGTCAAAGTGTCAGAAGTCTTCTCCCGGGTCGCGTAATCCCCTTCCTGCCAATGTGGCGGCGTGCAGCACCGTGGCGGCAGATCCGGCAGCAACTGTTGACGCGATGACATCGAAATGATGCGCCGATTGGCATTCCGGGGCAGGGTAATCCCTGCCGAATGCCGGCCCCCACGACCAGACTGGCGACGAATTCTGGACGCAACTCTCATCTGGAAAACATGTTGCAATCGACAACAAGCTTCGCGTGAGCGGCATTTCACGAAGCTGGCACGGCTCCTGCATTTCACTTCCAGCGAGCATTTTTTCAAATATTCGTTCGCATGCGAACTTATTTTGATTAAGCAACGTCTCAGTCAACGTAGTAACTGACACTGAATCCCAACACGGCGGCACACGGACTTCAACCGTGCCCGGACGTCGCCGGCAGGCAGCCCCGCGAAGGGCCGACACGATGTCGGCGTTGCGAGTCAGAAAGGGGGGTAGCCAGATGAGCCGTTTTCACAACGAAGCCTTGAAGCAACTGACCGAGCAGCAGGTGCAGCTGGCTCCCGTCGCCGTCCGCCTCGATCAGCTGGACCGCGCGGAGTCGGTGATCGCCTCCCTTGAGCCAGATTCCACCTACCGGTTCCACGATCTGTGTGAGCAGGTCACCCGGTCGAGTCCCCAGGCCCATCACGATCTGACGATCCGCGGGTCCGAGGCCGCTCACGACCTGGGACTGTTTGTGGAAGAGCTGTCCCAGAGTTTGAACATGCCGGCCGATCTGGCCGGCGAGCCCGTCTTGACCGTCGACGACGTCAGCCAGCAATACAACGTCTCCACCAAGACGGTCGACCGCTGGCGGAAACGGGGTCTGGTCAGCCGGAGATTCCAGTTTGGAAATCGGTCGCGAGTCGGCTTTCTGCAGTCGTCGATCGACCGGTTTGTCCGCAGTCATGAGAGTGAAATTTCGCGTGGCAGCCGGTTCAGCCAGCTGTCCAGCGCAGAACGAGGAGAAATTGTGGAAGCAGCGCGTCGAATGGTTCGTTATGGCACCTGTCCGACAGAAGTGGGTCGCACTCTCGCGACCCGGTTCAATCGGTCGCCGGAGACGATCCGCGCCGCGATCCGCCAGCACGACGAGGAGTCGCCGGAGAACCGCGTATTCGCGGTCGCCGATGGCGAACTCACGCCCGAGCGGAAGCAGGAACTTCTGGTCCGGTACTCCAGCGGCGTGTCCGTCGATGTGCTGGCCCGCGATTTCTGCAAGTCCCGCACGGGAATCTATCGCGCCATTGCGGAAGCGCGGGCGGAAAAACTGTGCGCGACCACCGTCGCGTACATGGACAGCCCCGAATTCCATCAGCCGAACGCGGGCAAGGTGATCCTCGGACCACCTCCTGCGGTCGAGAAGAAGTCGGCCCGGGTGAAGGCCCCGGCCGGCCTCCCGGCCTACCTGGCCAGCCTCTATTCCAACCCGCTCCTCACGCGGGAGGAAGAAGGCTACTGGTTCCGGAAGATGAATTATCTGAAGTTCCTCGCCAGCGGCCTGCAGGCGAAAATCGACCCGTCGCGGCCGAAGACTTCAGACCTCGATGAACTCGAGCGTCTTCTGGATGAAGCCAACGACGTGAAGAACTTCCTGATCCGCAGCAACCTCCGCCTGGTGGTTTCGATCGCCAAGAAGCGGTTGCAGCCCGGGATGAGCTTCTTCGAGATGGTCAGCGACGGGAACATGTCCCTGATGCGTGCGATCGAGAAATTCGATTACACGAAGGGGAACAAGTTCTCGACCTACTCGACGTGGGCCATCATGAAGAACTACGCCCGTTCGATTCCGGCCGAGCACACCATTCTCGACCGGTTCCGGACTGGCAACGACGAGATTTTCGCGGCGTCGCCCGATGCCCGCGGCGTGCAGACCCTGGACGAGACGACCAACGCCCGGCAACGGGACGTGATTTCCTCGATCCTGGGCCAGCTCGACGATCGGGAACGGTCGATCCTGCTGCATCGCTACGGCCTGCAGCAGGGGTCGGAACCGCTGACGCTGGAGGAAGTTGGAACGCGGTTTGGCGTGACGAAAGAACGCATTCGCCAGATCGAAGCCCGCGCCCTCCAGAAGCTGCGGAAGATTGCCGAAGAAGAGAAGCTCGACATTCCGGGCGTCTGAAAAGTTCAGACGCAGCCCGTGTCGGCGTTCTACGCCGCCGGCACGGTTTTCACCTCACCCCGGCGGCCGGCTCCCCACATCCGGCCGCCGTTTTTTTGGGAATGGCGAGCGGCGGGCGTCAGCCCCCCTGATGCCCCCAACCGCCACGGCCCGCCTCTTCGTGCCAACAATCCCTTGTCCTCCGATCCCCGCTTCCTGTCGTCGAAATCAGCCGCTCGCTGATCGCTTTTGCACACCGGAGCGCATATAATCGTCGACGAAAATCTCTTGCTTTGAGGACCAGAACCATGCCGCTGACGCCTGACCAGGAAAAGATCGGTAAGGAAAACTTCTCGAACGCCGTCGGCGTCAGCCGTCGCGAGTTCCTGGCTGGTGTTGGGGCAGGCGCCGGGGGCCTGGGCGCGGCGTACTTCGGGTACAAGGAGCTCGAAGGCAACCCGGTCAAGGTGGCGTTCATCGGCACGGGCGACGAAGGGAACATCCTCCTCACCGAGCATCCCGAGAAGTACATGGACGTAGTCGCTGTGGCCGACCTGCGTCCCCATAACCTCGATCGCGCCTTCAAGGGCGATCCCAACGACGTCCGCATCGGACTCAACCGGAAACTCGGCGCTGAAAAAGCGTCGAAGATCAAGGGCTACAAAAACCACAGGGACCTTCTGGCCGAGGCCAAGGATCTGGGAGTCGAGGCGGTCGTCATTGCGACTCCGCTGAACACGCACGCCCCCATTGCGATGGAAGCGATGGACCTGGGCCTGCATGTGCTGACGGAAAAGCTCATGGCCCGCACGGTCATGGAATGCAAGCAGATGATCCGCAAGGCCAAGGAGAAGAATCTCCTGCTCGCCGTCGGACATCAGCGGCATTACAGCGTGCTGTACGAGAACGCGAACCAGCTGGTGCAGAACGGCCTCCTGGGCGACATCCGCTACATTCGCGCCCAGTGGCACCGCAACAACAGCTTCCCCAACAGCGACCAGTGGCGCAACGCTACGCCGGCCGCCGATAAGGCGGTCGAAGCCGAACTCGACAAGACGATCAAGGAGTATGGCTTCAACTCGCTGAAGGAACTGGTCAGCTGGCGGCTGTATGCCAGCACCGGCGGCGGCCTCATGGCCGAACTCGGCAGCCACCAGCTCGATGCCTGCAGCATCTTCCTCGGCAAAGTGCATCCGCTGGCCGTCAGCGGCTACGGCGGCCGGAATTTCTACGGCGTCAAAGGGGTCGGCTCGGCCGACAAACAGGCGGACGACCGCGAAACCGACGACCAGATCTTCGTTACGTTCGAGTTCCCCGGGAAGCACTACGACCCGAAGACCAACGACCGCGACATCTGCATCGTCACCTACTCTTCGATCAACACGAACAAATTCGAGCCTTACGGCGAGCTGGTGTATGGCAGCCGCGGCACGCTGTTCATGAAGACCGAGAAGGAAGCGTTGCTGTGGAAGGAAGAAGGCCGCGGCAGCGAAGGGGGCGGCCCCGATCAGCGGCTGTGGGTCGTCTCCACCAACCAGACCGGCAGCCCCGGCGCGGTGCTAGCGGCGTATGAAACCTCCGCCGGCCCCAAGGCGGCCACCAACACCGGCGGCGACCTCGCGACCAACGTCAGCCGGGGTTACAAGGAAGAGATGGAGCACTTTGCCCACTGCATCCGGACGAGCAACTTCGCGAGCGCGAAAGATGGCGGCCTCCGTTGCCCGGGCACCACGGCCATGGCCGACGCCATCATGGCCATCACCGCCAACCTCGCGATGAAGCACAAGAAGCGGATCGAGTTCAAGGAAGAGTGGTTCGACTACGAAAGCGACGCCGTGCCGGAAACCGATCCGTCGATCGCCAGCACGTCGTTGCAGGCCTGATTTCACCACTCGATTCCCCGCGACTCCGTCGCAGGTCCGTCCCCGCGGACGTTCTCCGCGGGGATTGAGTTTGGGGGTTCGAGCGTTCAGGGCTGATGGTCCGGGAATTCCGAATGGCGAAGAAGTCGTCCCCGTCCTCCCGCCGCCCCGTCTCCCGCCGCGATTTCCTTGCCGTGGGCGGGCTTAGCGTCGTCGGACTTCCCGCGGCGGAACGCGCGGCCCGACTTCGCGCCCAGCTGGGGCGCGGCCCGCGGACAGTGGTCCTCGTGGTCATGAACGGCGGAGCAAGCCCGCTGGAAACGTTCGACCCCAAACCCGCTGCGCCGAAAGAAATCCGCGGGCCTTACCGGGCGATCGAAACCGCCATCCCCGGCGTCTTCCTCAGCGAAACTCTCCCCCGTCTCGCCGAGCGCGCGAAGAAATTCTCGCTGGTTCGCTCTGTTCACCACCGCGCCGCGCCGATTCACGAAACGGGCCTGCAACTGCTGCAGGCCGGCGCGATGGGCAGTCGCAGGGGGGCAGTTTCCGCCTGCGGGGCACGTCTCGATCGCGGCGCCGCCATTGCCGACGAAACGACCGTTCCCGCCTATGTGGTCACTCCCGCACGTCTGCGGCTCGACCCGGCCCAGGCCTTCCCAGCCGATGGAGCCGGCGGCGAAGACGGCTTTGAACCCGCCGTTGTCCGCGATGGAATCGTGGAAGCCCTCGATTCGCCGCGCACCGTCTATGCCGAACGCTTCGAAAAACTGCCTTACGAAATCCAGGATGCGTACGGGCATTCGAGCTTTGGCCGCCGGCTGTGGAACGCACGGCAGCTTGTCGAATATGGCGCCAGCTGGGTCACGGTAAACCTGTTCGACGCCCTCGCCGGCAACGCCACCTGGGACGCCCATGGCCGCGGTTCCGCCCCGGGGACGATTCAGGATTACGGGCGAACCCTGTGCCCGCAATTCGACCGGGCGATGTCGGGCTTTCTGGACGATCTCCAGGCGACGGGCCTGTGGAGCGATGTGCTCGTCATCTGCACCGGCGAGATGGGACGCACGCCGAAGATTAATCCGCAGGGGGGGCGCGACCACTGGACCCGCTGCTGGTCGGCCCTGGTGGCTGGCGGCGACGTGCCGGGCGGTCAGGTCATCGGGCACAGCGACGCCCGCGGCGCGGAAGTCGCCGACCAGCCGATTCTCCTGCAGGACCTCGCACACGCGGCCTTCCGCGCCGCTGGCGGCGCTGTGACAGGCGAGCAGGCCGAGGCGCCGCCGCCGCTGTCTGCGATCGGCCTGGCCTGATTTCGCGGCCCACTTCTTTCGGTCGCTTTCAGAACGCGGGTCCGCTCGCACCCTGTCCGGTGAAACGCTACGGTTCGGCCAGTCCTGGAAGGATTTCATGACCGACGCCGCCGCTGAAATTGACTGGCTTCTCGAAGAGCATCTTCCGCCGCTGCGCGCCCAGGTGGAGACGGCGCTGGCCTGCGTGGCCGGGCTTGGCGACGACTGCCCGGAGATCCTGCGCGAATCGATGCACTACAGCGTGGCGGCGGGGGGCAAGCGCCTGCGGCCGCTGCTGGTGCTGTTGGCGCAGGAAGCCTGCGGTGGCGATCCGGCAGCGGCATTGCCGGCGGCGGCGGCGATTGAGTTCATCCACACCTACTCGCTCATACACGACGATCTGCCTGCGATGGACGACGACGACCTGCGTCGCGGCCAGCCCACCAACCATGTGAAGTTTGGCGAGGCCACGGCCATCCTCGCCGGCGACGGCCTGTTGACGCTCGCCTTTGAAACCCTGGCCGCGCTGCCGGTCGAGCCGGCCACGGCGCTGGCCTGTGTCCGGGAGCTGGCCTCCGCGGCCGGGGCGGAAGGGATGGTCGGCGGTCAGCAGGCCGATCTCGAGGCGGAAACGAGCGGGGTCGCATCGGTCGTGCATCTGGAATCGATCCATCGCCGGAAGACGGGCCGGCTGATCAGCGCGGCCCTGCGCATGGGGGGGCGCATCGCCGGCGCTTCGGAAGCTCGCCTGCAGGCGCTCACCCGCTACGGCGACGCGATTGGCCTGGCCTTTCAGATTGCCGACGACCTGCTCGACCTGACCAGCACTCCCGAGACGCTCGGCAAAGGGGTGCAGAAAGACGCCGGCCGGAACAAGCTCACGTATCCCGGGCTGCTGGGAGTTGAGGAAAGCCGACGGCGCGCTCTGGCGCTGTCGGAGGACGCCGTGGCGGCCCTGCGCGGCGTGGGAATTGCGAGCCGTGGACTGGAAGCCCTGGCCCGTTATGTTGTGCTGCGCGATCGATAGGGTCGAGCGCGCCTGAAAAGTACGGAGACGATGATGGCGGATTATTCGAACTACCAGAAGAAGGTCATTCAGCGCTACTACGACAACCGCGACCAGCTCGATGAAACGAAGCTCGCGGAACTCGTCACCAGCCTGTACCTCGCATCCACCGACAAGCAGCGCGACAAGCTGTGGACGACGGCGCGCGACGTGATGGAACGTCTGGAAGTTCCCAAAACCCGCCTGAACCATGTCTGGGAACGGCGCGATCCGGCCATCCTCGCGGAGGTCGTCAAAGACCTTCAAAGCGGCGTTCTGAAAAAGAAGCCCGCTCAAAAACCGCCGCAGTAAACCACCGGATGCCTGTCGTCACGCGACGGTTCGCAAGCGAACCGGCTGAGTGGCCTCTGCGCGCGATCCACTTCGGTGACATGTGCGCTCGCCGCAGGCTCACGGGTCGTTCATGTCAGCCTGGCGACGTTCCGCACACCCGGCAGTGCGGATCGCGGTCAATCGCCAGCGTGCGGAATTCCATGCTGCGCAGATTCATCGTGAGCAATCGCCCTGCCAGCGTCTCGCCCACGCCGGTCACCAGCTTCACCACCTCCGTCGCCGCCAGCGCACCGACGGTTCCCGACACCGCCCCCAGCACCGGGAATTGCCGTTTCCAGTGCGGCGGATCGTTCGGCCACAGGCAGGCGAGGCAGGGAGATTGCCCGGGAAGCACGGTCGTCAGCTGGGCGTCGTAGTCGTACATCCCGGCTTCCACCATGGGCTTGCCAAGCTTCACCGCCGCTCGGTTCATCGCGTGTCGTTCGGTGAACAGCGGGGCCGCATCGACCACGATGTCCACACGCTCGATCAGCCGCTCGGCGTTCTCAGCGCTGATGTTCTCGGGGACGGTCTCGATTTCGACATGCGGATTGAGGTCCCGCAACCGGGCGGCCGCGGAATCGATGCGCGGCGTGTCGAGGGCCGGGGTGGTCATCAGGATCTGACGGTTCAGATCGCTGGGCCGGATCGAGCCGGCATGCGCCAGCAGCAGTTTGCCGACGCCCGCGGCGGCCAGGTAGCACGCCGCCGTTCCGCCCACGCCGCCGATTCGCGATACCAGCACCGTCGTCCCCTTCAGCTTCCGCTGGCCGGCTTCGCCGTGTCCATCAATCCACATCTGCCATTCATAGCGCGCCTCTTCAGCGGGCGTCAGCGGGGGCAGGTCCGGGGCGGCGTCGCGGGCCATGTTCGCAATTTCCTGCTCAAAACGGCGAGCGGCGGGCCTCAAGCCCGCCGCTCTGAAGTCACCGGGTCCGGGAGCATCCTCAAATCCGGTTTGCGGGCCTCCGCAGGCGAAAGCTCGACCGTCATCAGCCATGATGCCGTTCAATCGCCTGCGCAGGAACCAGGCAGATGCTCTAGAAATCGTCGACGATCTCGCCGCCGGCGATGGTGCTGATCGCCTCCATCACTCGGGCGTCGACATTCTCGTTGACAAAACGGACCGAGCCGTCCGCAAACAGGATGTTCGCCCCGTTCACCGTCACCCCCCCGATGCCATCCGGACCATTAATATAGGGCTGCTGCGTCAGCGGACGGACCGTGCTGATTCCGCCCTGGGCCCAGGGATTTCCGAGATTGCTTTCCGCCACGATTGCCGTGTTGCTGAATCCATCGCGAAAATCGCGGAATGACCGCGCTTTGTCGTAGGCGAAGGCGCCAGCCTTGGGGTTGTTTGCCTCCAGGGTTGGGCCATTCTCGCCAAGACCGGCCAGGCCGACGTAGCTGGTTCGTCCCGGTTCTCCCTGAATCGCTCCCGGATGAAGATAGCCCGGCAGGCTCGTGGCCGTGGCGGTCTCGTTGGCCCCCTTGTTCCAGGCGGCCTTCCTGTCGATCTCGTTATACAGGGCGGCCTGGTCCAGATAGGGCAGTATCGCCGTCAGCCAGCTCAGCCGTTCGTCGACAGGCAGTTCGGCATTGGGCATCGTGCCTGGTGGAAATGTGTTGTGCACATCGTGGTAGTTGTGCAGGGCCAGGCCGATCATCTTCATGTTGTTGGCAGACGTCACGCGTCGCGCGGCCTCCCGGGCCTGCTGAACGGCCGGCAACAGCAGGGCGACGCCGATGCCAATTCCCCCCGCGCTCAGAAACGCTTCCGACCCCGGCAGCGAATTTCGCGAATAGCTTTTCGCTCCATCGGCGTCGACCGTGCTGACGGAAATGTTCGGGAACAGCGGCGCTGCGAACAGTTCTGCCGGCGGCAGCTCATCCGCCCGCAGCGGGAATTCCATGCCCGGGTTCACCTGCGCCATGCCGGTCTGCAGAAAGCCGAGAATCAGCGGGGCCTGGCCGAGCAGCCGGGTATACATCATCGGTGCGTCGCTGTACGAGAACCCTGTCATTTTCGCAGGCATCAACTGCAGAGCGTCCGCCGCGTCGCCGGCCGGCTTCCACCCCGGCAGCTTGCCATCCGTTCGCAGCAGAATCATGTCGACCGCCTGCGGCAGCAGCCCGATGTGGGCGTATTTCCGGTCGATGCAGATCGTCGGCGCCACAATCGGCGCCTGGCGGATCCGCATCACCGACATCTCACGGCCATACTTGCTGACGGTGTCGAACGTCACGTCGCCGGCCGAGGCCTCCTCGATCATGCCAAAAATCTTCTGCAGCGTGGCCTGGAATCGCGGTCCATCTGACACCTGCAGCGACACTTGAACCGAATCGATGCTTTGCGAACCGCCGCCGTCGGCGGCGAGCACCATCGCGCCGCTCAGGGGGCCGAGAAGGTCCTGCCGGATCGAGAAGCCAATCTGCGACTCCACCTTTGCCAGCTCGGCCTCGAACTGGTCAATCGCCTCTGGCTCAACCTTCATCGCCATGTTTTTGAACACTTCGATCAGTCGGTCGTATGCGCCGCCAGCGTCGATGCCCGTGGCAAACACGGACAGCGGTCGCGATGGCAACGCCGGAAGATCGGCCAGGGTGAACGTCGGCTGATCGATCAGCGCCATCAGGCCGGTTCGCGGTCCCGGCGCCAGAACCGATGCTTCCGACCATACCGCCCGGTCCCGGAAGCCCGAGCGCGAGGTGACCGCCTCCAGGGTGTTCAGCCCCAGAATGTTCAGCAGGTCATTCACCGTCAGCTGCACTCCGTTTTTCGTCGGCGGCAGCGGGATCTCTCCGAACATCTCCTTCAACGGCTGGAAATCGAACCAGGCGATGCCGTTCTGCACAAAGTTCTTTTCAGCGGCTCCATCGCGATAAAGCCGGTGTGCCGAGACATTCGCCCCCCCGCCGTTGATGGCGTTGAAGCTCAGGTCGCGCGCGGCCGACTGACCAGCGAACAGGCTGGCGACGTTGAGCACCAGATGCCCGGACTTTTCGAACAGCGTGATCTTCGCGCCAATCGGGCCATTGTTTCCCGAAATCAGCAGGCCGACTTCCCGGCCTCCTTCGGAATACGGCTCGATGACGAAATTCGGCTCGTTGGCGAGGGCCTCCCGCAGCAATTCTTCCACCACCGCGCGGTGGGCCGCCCCCTGGTTCACGATCGCCGTGGCGCTGACGGTCGGCAGCCCATCGGCCGGAGGCGCCACCACCAGCGACACTGACACTCCGCGGTCGAACGCGGTTTTTCCCAGTTCCAGAAGCTGGCCGATGATCAGCCGTTCGCGATCAGGAATGTCCGCGACGGCGTTGTCCTTCAGACGGGTCACCGCCCGCGTGAGCGATTCCATCATTCCCGATTCGTACAGCGATGCATAAGCGGCCGTCTTCCTGAAATCGGCCTCGTGGGCCGCACCGCCATCGTAGGAGAAGTACACAATCGACTCGGCCGGGTGCAGCAGCGCCCCGCTTGTCGCGGCGTCGGGAGCAAAGCTCCACGCCATTCCACCAATGGCCATGGCCAATGCCAGCGCCCCGATTCCGCGTCGCAGTAGAGTCGATCGCATGCGAGTCTCGCTCCTTCATCCTGACCGTGAGTGAGTTGTTATGGCTGCAGAAACGCCCGCCAGTGATGAGTTGCCCGCTGAGTGCGCCGGATAACTCGGACTGACCCTGCGCCCGGATTATGCAGACACAGCGTCGCCGGTGAAAGCTCGCGAGCCGGTTCATTGGCGATCACCGCTTGCCGGCCGACGGCGCCCTGCAGAGAATGAAACAGACTCATCTCCATTCGCATTTCTCCTGCAGTCCCGGCGGCGTGGCCCGTCTGATATAGTCCGACTTCCAGACCACAGCGCGGTCATCGAGACCGCACCGCGCCCGCAATTCGGACGCGGACGATTCAAATCGCGACGTGGGCAGACGGTCGCCTTGGGCGACGGCCCGCGTCCGCGTGGAACTGCGACCCCCGACACGACGTCCAATTCCTATGGATTTTCGCACCTGCCCGGCCTGCAAGGCGTCCGTCCTTGAAGACGATGTCGCGGAATGCCCGTTCTGCGGCGCCTCGATGAGCGGCAAGCCCGTCGCCAAAGCGCCCGCCGCCAAGCCCGCGGCCGCCCGAGCGCCCGCAGCCGGCGCGAAACCTGCCGCTGCCGATGCGAAGCCCGTTGCTGCCGGGGCCAAACCTGCCGCAGGCGGCGCCCGGCCGCCGGCGGGGGCCGGAGGCCGTCCCGGAATGGGGGGCCGCGGCAACACTGTGGCTGACGAAGAAAACCCCTTCGACATGGATATGTCGGAGCTGCAGAAGGCGATTCCCGTCGCCCCCAGGGCCACCAAGCAGCGCACGCTCGAAGTCAAATGCCCGATGTGTGAAACCATCGGCTTCGTCGCCCCGCAGCATCAGGGGAAAGACGTCAAGTGTTCCAACACCGCCTGCAAACACCCCTACTTCACCGTCCCGATTCCGAAGAAGGAGTCGGCCGACGATGGTCTGAAAAAGAAGAAAGGGATGTCGATCGGACAGGTTCTCGGGCTCGTTGCCGCCGGCCTGGCGCTGGTCGGCACGGCCGTGTGGTGGTTCGTCATTCGCATTGAGCCGGTCGATCCCGCCCGGTTGCCGACCATCGTTGAGCAGCCGACTCCGTCCGGAGGGACGACGGTCGATTCTCCTCCTCCTCCTCCGCCGAAGCCGACCCGCATGGCACGGAGCGAGATTCAGAAAGGGGCCATCAGCGAACTGGTTCGCATTGCCGGCACCAACGATCCGAATCAGGGGCTGGCCATCCGCTACCTGGCCGAGTCGTATGCCATCGCCGGCCAGCCGCAGCAGTCGCTCGCCGAACTGACGAAACTGATGAATCGGCCCAACGACGCCTCGTATCTGCAGATCGAGCCGCTGGTGCGCCTGTACCTGCATTCCCGGAAGGCGGGCGTTGCGGAAGCGCGCAAGCATCTCGACCAGGCGCTGAAGGCCGCGGAGAATCTGCCGCAGTCCGGCCGGGGACCGCTCGACGCCGTCAACGCGCTCGCCGCCGCGCTGGTGCTGGACGATCGCCAGCCGGAAGCCGTCCGGCTGGTCGGGGCCGGCGCCGATGGAAATCGGGCCGATTACTCGATGCTCTGGACGGCCGCCCTCTACGGGAATGCATTCGATTTCCAGCGACTGTCGGAAATTCCGGCGTGGCTCGCCGCGCCGCATCCGCAGCATGCGTCGGTCACCTGGGTGCTGTCCGCCTGGGGTGAACGCGACAAGGCCCTGGCATGGGCCCGAACGGCCGACTCCGACGAAGGGGTCGACGCCTCGCTGGCGGTCTGGGCCGCCCATCTCGGGCTCTCCGTCAAATCGACCGCCGAGGGGGTCGGCATTCTGGAAGCAGCGCTGCAGGACGCGAAGCCGGCCGGGCAGAGCCGGGCGTGGTCCAACTACGCATACCAGCGCGCCGCGGCAGGCGACGCCGCCGCCGCCAAAGAGCTGATGACGCGCGCCGACGCCGCCTTCAACTCGCTTCCGACGCCGACGCCCATTTCCATGCCATCGATCAAGGAGATTCACGACAACAGCGACCTCCCGCGCGCCGGCCTGCCCGCCGCGGGACCGCAGCGATCGGCCGCGCTTGCCGCCGCAAACCTGGCCGTGCTGCACCTGCAGCTGGGAGACAAGGCGCCCGTGGAAGACCTGCTTTCCCGGGCGCTCGATTACGCCGAAGCCATCGCTCCGGCGCCGCCCGCCGTTGCGGTGCTCAAAGCCAGGGCCGAAAACGCCCGCACCATGGAGTACGAACTCGACACGCTGTTGAACCTCAAGGGCAACAAGCAACGGTCGTTCCAGGCGCTCAATCGCTTCCGGTCTTCGCTGACGACCCTCGAAAAAGTCGCCGCCAAGCGCGACCAGTTCGAGCGCGAACTCATCCGCGACATCGCGTATCGCGGCGAACCCGCCCTCGCCTGGGCCGTGATCCAGAAACGCGATCGGATCGAACCGGCCGAGCGCCGCTCGATGCTCACGAAGACTCCGCTGGCGTTTTACATTGCGTTCACCGCAGTTGCGATCGGCGACAACGCCACTGCGAACGCCATTGGCGCGACCAAGCCAACGGAAAAGGACAAGATCGACGAGGTCATCAACGCGATCGTCTTCCACATGAAGACGGGCAACTTCACTTCGGCGATCAACGAGCTGAAGACGATCTATCGCGCTGGAACCTACGATCGGGATCGGGTCGACCTTGCCGTGCTGAAACGCGTCAGCCAGTACCAGACGCTCACCAGGGCGCCCCAGAAAGTCTTCGACCTGATCCGGGAACTCCCCGATCCGCAGGTCCAGGAAGCCGCCATGACGCTGCTGTCGGCCCGCGCCGTCGTCGACGATCAGGGACCGGAACTGTACAAGCTCACTTCGCCCGATCGCATGCAGCGATCGTTGACGGTTCCCCTGCGGGTGGCGCTGGCGCGCGGCTACATCGCCGGCGCCGCTGCCGCCCCGACGCCGCCCGCGCCGAAGAAAGACGCCCCCAAATGAACGGTCTGACGCGCCGACAATGGCTCGCCAGTGCGACGGCCGGCGCCGCCGCCCTCGCCACCCGGCCGCTCTCTGCACAGGACGGCTTTCCGCCCGTCCGGGCGGTCACCCGCGGACCGGGCTACCACTGGTTCGGCTACTACGACAAGTTCGCATTCAGCGCCGACAACCGCTTCCTGCTTTCCAACCAGGTCGACTTCGAGCATCGCAGCCCCACCGCCGACGACGTCATTCGCGTCGGCATGATCGACCTGCAGAACGGCGACCGCTGGACGCCGCTCGGCGAAAGCCGCGCCTGGGGTTGGCAGCAGGGTTGCATGCTGCAGTGGCGGCCCGGACATCACTCGGAAGTCCTGTGGAACGACCGTGTCGACAGCAGGTTTGTCTGCCACATTCTCGATGTGGAATCCGGCGTCCGGCGCACGCTGCCCAAACCGATCTACACCGTCAGCCCCGATGGCTCCTGGGGGCTGAGCGTTGATTTCTCGCGCATCGAATGGCTGCGGCCGGGGTACGGCTACGCCGGAGTGCCTGACCGTTTTCGCGATCAGAAGACCCCGGCCGACATCGGCATCGATCGCGTCGACCTGAACACCGGCAAGAGCGTCCGACTGGTCTCCATCGCCGACGCCGCAAAAATCCCGCACCTCGGCGAAGATGTCACGCCGCACTGGCACTGGTTCAACCACCTGCTCATCAATCCCACTGGCGACCGCTTCATCTTCCTCAATCGCTGGCGGAAGATAGCCGAGCCCACCGCCGAGGCCGTCGAGAAAGAGCGGTTCCACACGCGGATGTTCACCGCGAATGCCGATGGATCCGATCTCTACATCCTCGACCCCTCGGGGAACACGTCGCATTTCATCTGGCGCGATCCCGATACTGTGTGTGCATGGACGCAACCCGTCGGCAAACGGGCCGCCTTTTACCTGCTGCGCGATCGCACGCAGGACATTCAGATCGTCGGCGAAAACAAGATGGTGGTGAACGGCCACAACACCTACCTGCCGATCCGTGGCGCCGAGTGGATCCTCAACGACACCTACCCCGACAAGACGGATCGACTGCAGACTCCCTACCTGTATAACGTCGGCGCCGGCAAGCGCATCGACCTCGGCAAGTTCCTGTCGCCGCGCGAGTATGCCGGCGAATGGCGCTGCGACCTGCATCCGCGTGCCAGCCGCGATGGCCGGCTCGTGTCGATCGATTCCACTCATGAAGGGCATGGTCGCCAGCAATACGTCATCGACATCAGCCGCATCGTGGACTCGAACGGATGAATCCCCGGGGCTGGCTCACGCGATGGCTCGGCGACGAAGGTGAGCGGCTCGCGGCCCGGCATCTGAAACAGCAGGGCTGCCGGATTCTCGCGAAACAGGCGCGCAGCCGGCTGGGAGAAATCGACCTCATCGCCCTGGAGGGCGAAACGATCGCATTTGTTGAAGTGAAGTGTCGACGCGACTGCAAAGATGGATCGCCCGCAGAGGCGGTCGACCGGCGCAAGCAGGCCAAACTGACTCGACTCGCACTCGCCTGGCTGAAAAAGCGGGGACTGCTGGGGCGCCGCACCCGGTTTGATGTCGTCGCCATTCACTGGGATGCCAGCGGTCAACCCGTCATTCACCATGAACGCAGCGCATTCGACGCCGCCGATTTCGGACAGATGTACTGAGAGGCGCGCCCATATCCGATTGCAACCGGAGTTCCATCGGGCCGGCCCGCTGGTCAGCCGGCCTCAGCGCTCGCCCGAGCGGCGGGCGTCCCGCCGGCTGACATGGGTTCACCATTCCTCAACTCCCTGATTCCCCCGCCCTTCCGCATGCCCGCTCCCATTCGCGTCCGCCAGATCGACCACGTCACGTTTGTCGTCCGCGATCTGGATGTCTCCCGCGCCTTCTACGAAGGGGTGCTGGGCATGGAGTGCGTCCCCCGGCCCGCATTCCAGTTCGCCGGACTCTGGTTCCAGGCGGGCTCCACGCAAATCCACCTCATTCTCGAGCATCCCGAATCGGGCCCGGCCGGCGCCTCCCGCCCGGGCGACGTCGCCATCAGTCGGACTCATCACGTGGCGTTTGAAGTGGACGAAGCCCGGCCTGCGATCGATCGGCTGCAGGAACTGGGCGTGCCGATCGTGTCGGGTCCGAAGTTCCGTCCCGATGGCCCGACCCAGTTCTATGTTCTCGATCCGGATGGCAATCTGATCGAGCTGTTCGCCGTCCGCTGAAACTGCGGTGGGCGTCAAGAGCGCTCAGCCGCCCGTCCGGACGATCGGCAGAACCGGCACAACCTCTCAAATCTCTCCAGATTCACCACAGTCGGGAATCGTCACGACCGATAAAGCTGATACGGCCGTAGGTTGCGCGGGCGGGGAGTCCGCGCGTCGAACGCCAGAAGCGTATTGCCCCCCGTGTCAGACCTGTTGTGACTTGATGGGTCGCGGCCTCCCATTCCGGCAGCCCTTCGAGCAGGGACGATGACGATGCCTTGGCGGTTTTCATTGAGCCTGGCGACAGTCTTCCTCGCGGCGACCAGCAGCCTTGCGTTTGCGCAAGGGCCCATGCCGGCTTCGCACGCCTGGACGCCGCCTTCCACCCACCAGGCCATGGTCCCATCCTGCCCGCCCGGCGGCATGGGGCCCGGCTACGGACCGGCATGCCCGCCCGCACAGGGCAGCTACATTGGCGGCGGCCCCCGGCTCGTCCAGCCGGAACTCTTCTACGACAACGATTCTCCCATCGACCTCGTCATCCGCGAGACGCTGCGCCGCAGCTGGATGCGGGTCGAATATCTGCACTGGAACATCAAAGACCCCGGCAGCCAACTGCTCGGCGCCCAGATGGCCACCTTCAACGCCCGCGACCAGTTCCAGGCGTTTGATCCCAACAACGTCCCGCGGCTGGGCGTCAATGCCTTTGTGCCCGATACCGGCAGCTTCCAGCTCAACGATCTGCCGGGCATGCGGCTGACCGTGGGCGCTCCAACCCAGTGGGGCACCTTCGAGGCCGACATCTGGGCCATCATGAACGCCTCCACTTCGCAGAACATCAACCCCGCCATCGACTTCACGCAGGGGGTGACTGTCATCCCCGCGGTGACGCTGAACGTGAACGGCGCTCCGTCCGACTCGCAGATGATTCTGTTCGACAACGGCTATCGGTCGTCGATCAGCAGCGGCATGTGGGGAGCCCAGGGCAACTGGGTCGGAAACCCCGTCACCCCGCAGAACACCCTCTGCCTCAGCCCGGTCGTCGGCATCCGCTACGTGAAGTTCGACGAAGAACTGCGGATTTCCGGCAGCGACCTCGCCACCGCCACCAATCCGCGCATTACGTCGAAGTCGAACAACAACCTCGTCGGCCCGCAGGTCGGCGTCCGGGCCTCGATCGATTCCAAATGGCTGTCGCTGGGACTCGAGCCCAAGGTCATGCTCGGCATCAACCGTCACCAGGACTCCGTCCGCGCCTCGCAGATTTTCGACGCCGGAAATCCGAACTCGATTTCGCAGAACGAAGACACCGACTTCGCCCCCGCCTTCAACCTGCCGGCCTACGCGAAGCTCCACCTCAGCGAGAGTTTCTCGCTGTTCGCCGGATACGAGTTGCTGTGGCTGTCAAATGTTTCCCGCCCATCCGAGCACATTGTTTACAACTCGTCGGCCATTCCCACCGACGCGCCGCAAATCGGGCTTAAAAAGCACCGTGAGCAGATCTATGCCCATGGCTTCATGGTGGGCGGCGAATTGCGATTCCGCTAGGCCGGCCTCACCCTACACTGGGACGACGCGCCGCCTCCCGCCGCGGCGCGAAACCTTCGTTCCCGGAGTGAGTGATGCGAGTTCTTGTGACCGGCGGCGCCGGATTCATTGGCAGCCACCTGATCGACCTGCTGCTCGCCGCCGGCCACGAGCCCGCGGCACTGGACGACCTGTCGTCCGGCAGTCCCGCGAACCTGCCAGCCGGCGTAAAGCTGTACGAAGTCGATGTCCGCGACCCGGCGGCCGTCCTCCAGACCGTCACGGAGTTCAAGCCGGACGCCATCGCCCACCAGGCCGCCCAGATGTCCGTCAGCCGGTCGGTGCGCGAGCCGCGGTTCGACGCCGAGGTCAATGTCCTCGGACTCATCCATACCCTCGACGCCGCTGTCGCCAATGGGGTGAAGCGGTTCGTCTTCGCGTCGTCCGGCGGCGTGCTGTACGGCGACGTCCACACCCCCGCCCCTGAGGAAACGCCGGCCGATCCGATTTCGCCGTATGGCATCGCGAAAATGGTGGGCGAGCATTACCTGAAGTTCTACGCCCGCGAACATGGGCTGACCTGCACGGCGCTGCGCTACGCCAATGTGTATGGTCCGCGGCAGAACCCGCACGGCGAAGCCGGAGTGGTCGCCATTTTCTGCACAAAAATGCTTCAGGGCGAAGCGGGAACCGTCAACGGAGATGGCCGCTACATCCGCGACTACGTCTACGTGACGGATGTCGCCAATGCGAATTATCGCGCCCTCACCGCCGAAAACCTGCCCGCATTTTCGGCGTTCAATGTCGGCACCGCCATTCCAACGGACGTCAACCAGCTGGCCGCCGCACTCGAAATGGCCTGTGCCGAGGAGCTCAAACGCCTGGGCAAAAGCACCGTCGTGCCTGCCAGCGGACACGGGCCGGCCCGGGCTGGCGACCTCCGCAGCAGCCTCGTGTCTTACGCGGCGATTCAGAAATCGCTCGGGTGGACTCCGCAGATGCCGCTCGACGCCGGCATTGCGGAAACCGTCGCCTGGTTTGCGAACAAGTTGCTGAAGTCCTGAAAGTCTGGTTCAGGATCGGGCTCGGGTTCCGGCAGTTCTGGCCGGCGCCCTGTGCAGCAGCGCGCTGATCTGGAACAGCCTGCGCAACCTGCACGCTTGGAACGGACGAACCCGCGCTGCGGTGGAACTCGCCGATCTCTCGCAATTCCCCTTGCAAACCGGGCCGATAGCTCTTCTGAAACGCTGCCAACAGCGGTCGGAGTTTCGGCCCGCGGGTCGAAATCTGCCGCACGGCGTTGATTGACCCCCGCCAAATTTTGCACGTCAGCATCCGCTGCCGGGAGAGGACTCCCCGCCATGCCCAGCCGCCCTTGGTTCGCTCTGGCCCTCATCGCGGTGACATCAGCGTGCAATCTGGCCCAGGCGGAGGAGTGGCTGCGGGACCTTGAGCAGGCACGCCAGATCGCCCGCGACCAGGACCGCGCGATTCTCGTCCACTTCTACGCCGACTGGTGCGGTCCCTGCAAAACCATGGAGCGCAATGTGCTCCATACGTCGGCCGTGAAGAAGGCCCTCGAGACCCAGGTGGTCGGAGTGCTCGTCAACGTCAGCGAGCATCCGGAACTGGGAGACCGTTTCGGCGTCGAAAAATTTCCGACGGACATCGTCATCGAGCCTTCCGGCAAGCACATTGTGAAGTCGGAAGGGGCCAAGACCGTCAAGGAATTCACCGACTCGATCGCCCGCGCCAACGCCCGTTACCAGTCGATTGTGGCCGCCCGCACGAAGTCGGCGCCCCCCGCGGCGCCGGCCGGGACCGCCACCGCTCCGGTGATCGCCCAGGCCGCCGGCGAACCGATGCTGCTCGGCTACTGCCCCGTGACGCTGTCCAGCAGCCGTCGCTGGGAGAAAGGCGTGCCGCAACTCGCCGCCACCTTCCAGGGCCAGACCTACCACATGGCCACTGAGGACGCCCTGAAGGACTTTCAGCAAAACCCCGGCCGCTACGCCCCCCAGTTCCTCGGCTGCGACCCGGTCCTGGTGTCGAAGTCCGATCGCGCCGTCCTGGGCAGCACCCGGTACGCCGCCTTCTACGACGACGTGCTGTACCTGTTCAGCAGCGACGAAAACCGCAAGCTGTTCAAGGCCGAACCCGACCGCTTCATCCGCGAGAAGGTCGTGCTCGACCTCGACCAGATCGAAACCGTCGTGAAGTGACAGGCTGCGACCATCCGCAAGCCATCCGCCCGCCGGCCTCAACCGGCGGGTTTTTCTGTTGGTGCGGGGGCGACGTTTTCAATCGTCAGCGCTTCGTTGATGGCGTCCACCAGCTGCCGCAGCCGGCCGTAATCGCGGCGGTTGAAGACGAACGCCAGACGCGGCAGATCGGCCAGGTGATCGTCGTCCGATTCATACGCGTGCGCCGCCACGCGCTCGATCTGACCGCTGGCGACGATGTCCCTGAACTCCACATTCAGCCGCTCCAGAAGGGCGTCGTCCGGCGCCCGGTGCAATCGCAGATACAGCTTCTCGCGGATGAACCGCATGCTGTTGTAGACCGAGTAGAATCCCAACACCTCGTCGACCGCCTCTTCCGGGCTGCTGACCACCTTCACCAGCGACAGGTCGGCCGGAGAAATCAGCTTGTCTCCCAGCAGGTGCTTCTTCACATACTCGAGCCAGTCGGCCCAGTAGGTGTTCCCCGGGTAGTCGACGCACACGATCGGCATCAGGTCGCGTTTTCCGGTCTGCACCAGCGTCAGCGTCTCCCAGGCCTCGTCCTGCGTGCCAAAGCCGCCGGCAAACAGCGCGATCGCGTGCACTTCCTTCACGAACATCAGCTTCCGAGTGAAGAAGTATTTAAAGTGCACCAGCTTCGGGTCGTCCGTGATGATCGGATTGGAGCTCTGCTCAAACGGCAGCATGATGTTCAGGCCCATCGACATCGCGCGCCCCGCCCCCACATGCGCGCCTTCCATAATGCCGCCGCCGGCCCCGGTCACCACATACCAGCCCACCTCCGCCATCTGCCGCCCGAACTCGACCGCCGCCTGATAGGCCGGGTGGTCCGGCCTGGTGCGGGCCGATCCGAACACGGTGATTTTCCGTTTCCGGCGATAGGGGGTGAACACCTTGAACGCGTACCGCAGTTCCTTGAGCGCCCGCGCGATGATCTTCACATCTCCGCGCGTCGCCTGATCGCGCGCCAGCTTGTCCGCCGTCTCCTTGATCTCGCTGATCAGGTTTGAGGTCGGCTGCGGATCCGGCTGATGCTCGGTCGGGAGCGGATTCTCCTCCGAGACATCCGGCCTGGCTTCGTGCGCTTTGTGGGAAATCCTCGAGTCGCTCATTCCGTGACTTCTCCTGCAGGCGCCGCAAGATCGGGATCTCGCGAACGGGCGGTCCGGCGGACGTGTCCTGCGGGCGGGCGGCCCAGAACCGCCGCGCCCGGTGCCGGGTCGAACCGCGAATTATCACGCCATCGGCCCGGAACGCCAGTTGATTTCCCGATCCCGGAGCGATCCTGCTCCGTTCTTAAGACTGACCAGTCCCGGGAACAGGAACGATCTTCCCGGCGGCTGCCGACTGGTTTACCGTTCCTTCATCCGTTGCGGTCGGGGAGCCCCTCCGCCGCGGCAGGCAGGCTTCGGAGTTTTCATGCGGTTTTCCATCGGTCGGGTCCTCGGAATCCTCGGTGCGCTCGCGCTTCTGGGAGGCGTCGTCTACGGCTTTCTCCCCCGCCCGATCGATGTCGATTTCGGCGCCGTCGATTTCGGCCCCCTGCTGGTCGCCGTCAACGAAGACGGCAAGACCCGCATCCGTGAGAAGTACGTCGTCTCGATGCCCTTCACCGGCCGCATCGACCGCATCATTCTCGACCCCGGCGACCAGGTCGTCGCGGGGGAATCATCGCTGATCACCATCCAGCCCGCAGAACCCGACCCCTTGAACGAGCGGCTGCAGAAAGAGGCCGAGGCGCGACTGCGGGCCGTGCAGGCCGCGGTGAAACGCACCCAGGCCACGCTGGAAAAAGCGATCGCCGAACAGGAATGGGCCCAGACCAACGCCGACAGGATCCGGGCACTGCACGAACAGAACGCCTCCACGATCGAACGGCGTGTGGAGTCGGAGCTCCTGCTTCGCAGCCGAACCAAGGACGTCGAGTCGGCGCGGTTTGCCACCGAAATCGCGGCATTTGAAGTCGAGCAGGCCCAGGCGGCCCTCTTGCGGGCCCAGCCCCAGGACGGCCGATCGGCCGACGACTGGACCTACACGGTGGTCTCTCCCATCACGGGCAAGGTGCTGCGGGTGCTGCAGAAAAGTTCGGCGATGCTCGCGGCGGGTACGCCCGTCATCGAAATCGGCGACCCGACCGACCTGGAAATGGAGATCGATGTTCTCTCGCAGGACGCCGTTCAGATCCGACCCGGCGCGAAGGTGTATGTCGACCATTGGGGGGGCGACAAAACGCTCGTGGGAACTGTACGCCTCATCGAACCGGGCGGGTTCACCAAGATCTCCGCCCTCGGCGTCGAGGAACAGCGCGTCAATGTCATCGTCGATTTCTCCGTCCCGGTGACCGACCGCATCACCCTCGGCGACGCCTATCGCATCGACGCCCGCATTGCTCTGTGGGAGTCGGATCGCGTCCTGCAGGCCCCCTCCAGCGCCCTGTTCCGGCTGGGCGACGAGTGGTGCGTGTTTGTCGTCGATTCCCACTCCCGGGCACGGCGCACCGTCGTGAAAATCGGCCACCGAAACTCACAGGGCGCCGAAATCCTCGAAGGTCTCGCCGAGGGGGACCGCGTCATCCTGCACCCCGGTGACAACCTCCGCGACGGCGTGCTCGTTTCCGAACGCCCCAAAGCCTGATTAATCCGACGCCGCCGTCACCATCACCGCGTCGGCATCGATTCGCGCGACGCCCGCAGCGCGTCCTCCAGCTGCGCGACCAATTCCGGCGCGAGTGCATGATCGAGCAGGTCCTGGTTCCGGTCGATCCCCGCGGGCGAGACGTCGGCATACCGCTGCAGATACAGATCCCACAGCCGCCGGTTACGGACGATCTTCGCTCCTTCGTCGTAGGCCGCCTGTGTGACAGCGATGCCGCCATCCACGGTCCGGCCCAGAATTCCCTGCCGCACGCACGAGTTCAGGGCCCGGTTGAGCCGTCGTGTCGACCACGTCCGCAGCGGCCGGATGCTGGACCTCGGAATGACCGCGCGAACAACCGAGCCGGCCGCCGGAAGGGGCTCGTTGACGGGCGGCTCCACCGCCTCGTACAGCGAACGCAGCAGGTCAATCCGGTCGGCCCGCAATCGTTCGCGACGATGCACCAGCCATAACCAGACGACGCCCCGTTCGCGGCCAAACATCAGGCTGAAGACGAACAGCAGTCCGCCGCACAGCACGATCATTGGTCCCGCAGGGAGCCGCGCCGCGGCCGCGCTGGCGATCACCCCGCCCGCGGCCGACACCGCCCCGACCAACCCCGCCAGCCAGGCCATGATGCGCAGGTCATTCGTCCAGAACCGCGCCGCGGCTGGGGGCGTCACCAGAATCGCCGTCACCAGCAGCAGGCCGACCGTCTGCATGCCGACGACACTCACCGCCGTCGCCAGCAGCGTCAGCATGACATCCAGCATGCGAGTCGGCAGTCCGCGCGTGGCCGCGAAGTCGTCGTCAAAACAGAGCAACGTGAACTCTTTGAACAGCAGGATCGTGATCGCCACGATCACCAGCGACGAAATCGCGAAGATCCACACATCCTGGGCGACAATCGCCGCCGTCTGCCCGTTCAGGAAGTCTTTGAGCCCCGCCGAACTCCCCGACGCCAGCCGCTGCACGACGGACAACAGCGCGACCCCCGCGCCGTAAAACGCGCTCAGCACCACCGCCAGGGCGGTGTCGTTGTCGACCCGCGTCAAAAGCTTGATCAGCGTGACCGTCTGCGCCCCGAGCAGGCCGGCCAGGGCGGCTCCCGCCAGCAGAGCCGGCATGTTCTTCCCCGCGCCGGGCGAGATCGCCTCGATGACCAGAAACGCCACCGCAATGCCCGGCAGCGCACAGTGACCCACCACATCCCCAATCAGTGCCTTCTTTCGCAGCAGCAGAAAAGTGCCGATCACTCCGGCTGCGAGCCCCAGCAGCGAGGCGCCCAACAGCACCACGCGCGTGTTGTAGCTGTCAAAACTCAGAGCGCTCAGCAGCAGTGGCCCCGCGCCGCCAGTCATCGCCGCTGCTCCGCCATTTTCTGACCAACCTGGTCAACCAGCGAGAGCTTTCCGCCATAGGTCCGGCGCAGGTTTTCGACCGTCAGCACGGAATCGACCGGGCCGGCGGCGATGAGCCGCATGTTCATCATCAGCACGTCGTCGAAATACTCCGCAACCGTCTGCAGGTCGTGATGCACCACCATGACGGTCTGGCCGGCGCTCCGCAGTTCGCGAAGCACGCCGATGATCGCCTGCTCGGTCGCGGCATCGACGCCCGCAAACGGCTCATCCATCAGGTACAGTTCGGCCTGCTGCGCCAGAGCCCGCGCCAGAAACACCCGCTGCTGCTGCCCCCCCGAAAGCTGACTGATCTGCCGCCGGGCGAATTCCTGCATCCCGACGCGTTCGAGCGCCGCGAGCGCCTGCAGGCGGTACCGGCGCGTGACCGGTCGAAGCCAGCCAATCTCCCGATACAGCCCCATCGCGACCACATCGAGCGCGCTGACGGGAAAATCCCAGTCGACGGTGGTTCGCTGTGGAACATACGCCACCCGATGCCGCACTCGCCGGTAAGGCTCGCCAAAGAACAGCACTTCCCCGGAGATTCGCGGCACCAGGTTCAGTGCCGCCTTGATCAGCGTGCTCTTGCCGGCGCCATTCGGACCGACAATCGCAATCAGCCGACCGCCCGGAGTCTGGTAGTCAATGTCCCACACCACCGGCTTGCGCTGGTAGGCGACCGTCAGGTCGTGAATGACCAGCGGCGACGAATTCGCGGGGTTCTGAACGGCGGAAGCGGAGGAACTGGCGGTCGACGAATTCATGCGCTGCACCGTTCAACCGGCCGCCGAAACAGGCGTCGAAAGCTTTCCACTCATTCCGCCGGCAGGCGCGTCCCCGCCGAGCGCGCGGGCAATGACCGTGACGTTGTGGTCGATCATGCCGACATAGGTCCCTTCGTAGGTCCCTTCGGGCCCCATGGCGTCCGAATACAGCCGTCCGCCAATCGCCACCTTCCCGCCATGCCGCGCAACCCCTTCCAGCACCGCCATCAGGTTGCGATCGTTGACGCTCGATTCCACGAACAGGGCGGGGATTCCGCTGGCAACCAGAAACCTGACCAGCGAGTTGATGTCGTCCACGCCCGGTTCCGACTCCGTGGTGATGCCCTGCACCGCCTTCACTTCGATGCCATACGACTTCGAAAAGTAGCTGAAGGCGTCATGCGCGGTGACCAGCACCCGTCGCTCTTTCGGGATCGACTCAATCGCGCGGCGCGCATACGCATCGAGTTCCATCAGCGCCGCGCGATAGGTGTCCGCATTAGCCTGGAATTCCGCGGCGTGCTCGGGGGCCGCCTGGCACAGCACGCTCACCACCGGCGCGAGGCACTCGACCCACAGCCCGACATTCATCCACACATGGGGATCGGCATGCCCCTTGAACGTGGCCGAGTGCTCGACCGCCGATTCCGGAAGTGTTCCCGCAACGGCAACCACTTTCCGCCCCCGCTCGGCCGATCGGCGGAAGATCGGCTCCATCGGCCCTTCCAGCCCCAGCCCGTTGTAGAACACGACATCCGCCTGCTGGATGTCTGCGATGTCGCTGGTGGTCGGCTTGTACAGATGCGGATCGACGCCGGCCGACATCAGCGTCTGCACGGTCCCCCGGTCGCCAACCACATGCCGCACGAGGTCGGCCACCATGCCAGTCGTCGCCACAATCCGCAGCCCGCGCCCCGCTGGCACTCCGGACGAAGGGCCGGGCGTGCAACCGCATAACGCCGTCCAGAACAGCAGCATGAGGAACGGCAGCGGCGATGATCTCCCCATAACGGTGGAACACAAACTGGACTTTGCTGGACAAAAACCGACTTTTCTATTTATCAAACTTTCACGGGCGTCAACAAGAGCAATTCAGATGCCGCCCGCAGACTCCGGGCGAATTGACCTCGCCCCCGGGCCGTGAAGGCGACGCGCAGGCACGGTTCCGGACGAGACTGGCGAACCGCCGTTGTGACGGTCCGCCCCCGCGCCCGCCGGCGCTCCCTCTCGTCCACGCGTGCCGGTTGCATCGCCGCAATCCACGGTTCACAATCTCCCCACAGTCATCAGTCGCGTTTCGATGGTCGGACGCGCCCCAGTTCCTCCCGCGGATGCCAGAGTCGACAGGTCTCGTGTTCTTCATGCGCCGCCTGTTCACTCGTCATCGTGCCGCCAGATTCCCCGTCTATCTGCGGCCCGACGAAGTCGCTGGCCTCAGGGCCGCCGGCGAGTTCAACGCCAGTCTGTTCGACTTCATCCGCCCTCACGTCCAGCCGGGCGTCACCACCAACACGCTCGACCAGCTCATCGACGAGTACACCCGGGGCCACGGCCACGTTCCGGCCTGCCACGGCTACCACGGGTTCCCCAAGTCGATCTGCACCAGCGTCAACGAAGTCGTCTGTCACGGAATTCCCGACGACCGCCCGCTGCGCTCGGGCGATATTGTCAACGTCGACTGCACGACGATCGTAAATGGCTGGTACGGCGACGCCTCCGAGACATTCCTGGTCGGCGAATGCAGCCCGGCCGCCCGCCAGCTGGTGCAGACGGCCTTCGACGCCATGTGGGTCGGCATCAAAGCCCTCCGCCCCTACGGAACCGTCCTCGACATCGGGACCGCCATCGCCCGGTTCGGCCTCGAACGCCGGGTCGGCGTCGTCGAGTCGTTCCAGGGACATGGCATCGGCCGGCGTTTTCATCAGGACCCCGGCATTCCGCATACCCCGCTGCGCGAAGCCCGGAATCGCGTTCTGACTCCGGGCGTCTGCTTCACTGTCGAACCGATGATTAATGCCGGCGCCAAGGAGACCCTCGGGCCTCTCGCCGACGGCTGGACCGTCATCACCAGGGATCGCTCCCTCTCAGCTCAGTTCGAACATCAGATCCTCATGACCGAATCGGGTCCCGAGATCCTGACGCTCACCAAAAACGGCCCGCAACCAGGCCACCGTTTCTGATCACCGCCCTCAAGTCCTGCCGTCGCAACGGCAGGGACCTTTGCACATGGCCTTTCGTCACGCTCCCGGCAAAGTCATCGCCGTCATGCCGGCTTACAACGCCGCCCGCACGCTCGAGCGGACCCTGGCCGACATTCCCCCCGGCGCGGTCGACGAAATCATCCTCGTCGACGACGGCAGCCAGGACGACACCGTCGAAATCGCCCGCCGCCTCGGCCTCACCGTCATCGTTCACGAGCAGAACAGGGGCTACGGCGGCAACCAGAAAACCTGCTATCGCGAAGCGCTTTCCCGCGGGGCTGATTACGTCGTGATGATTCACCCCGACTACCAGTACGACAGCCGCGTCATCGGAGCCACCATTGAGTTCCTGATGCTCGGCATCTGCGATGTCATGCTGGGCTCGCGCATCCGCACGCGCCGCGAGGCGCTCGCCGGCGGCATGCCCGCCTGGAAGTACATCGCCAACCGCCTCCTCACCATCACCGAAAACATCGCCCTCGGCCAGAACCTCGGCGACTTCCATTCGGGCTATCGCGCCTACCGCCGCGAGGTGCTCGAAAAAATCCCCTACGAAAACAACACCGACGACTTCGCCTTCGACACCCAGTTCCTGGCCCAGGCCGTCTATTTCAACTTCAAGCTGGGCGACATCCCCGTCCCCGTCCGCTATTTCGACGAAGCCAGCAGCATCAACTTCCGCCGCTGCATCAAGTACGGCCTGACCACACTCTGGGTCATGGCCCAGTACTGGCTCCAGAAACTCGGCCTGGCCCGCTTCCAGATCTTCACCACCAAACCCAAAGCCCCCACCCCTGATCCCTGATCCCTCGCTCACCCCAGCCGCGACTCAATCTTCCCGGCAATCGTCTCCCCGATCCGCAGCGACGATGTCGCCGCCGGCGACGGCGCGTTCCCCACGTTCAGCACCTTGTCGCTTTCCTGGATGACGAAGTCGTCCACCAGCTTTCCATCGCGCCCCAGGGCCTGCGCCCGCACTCCGCTGGGCGCGGGAATCAGGTCGTTCGCGGTAATCCCCGGCACCAGCCGCTGCAGCGCCCGCACGAACGCCTTCTTGTTGAACGACCGCCACAGTTCGCCCAGCCCCGTCTGCCACGACCGCACCGCCAGCTTCATGAAACCCGGGTAAAACAGCGCCTCGCCAAGGTCTCGCAGGTTCAGGTCGAGCTTCGAATATCCTTCGCGCGAGTACGCCAGCACCGCATTCGGACCGCACTCCACGCCCCCCTCGATCGTCCGCGTAAAGTGCACTCCCAGAAACGGAAACCGCGGATCGGGAGTCGGGTAGATCATCGTCCGGCACAGGTGCTCGGCCGGCTCCTTCAGCACGAAATACTCCCCGCGAAACGGCACGATCGGCGCCACCGGCGTCTGCCCGCTCAGCGACGTCAGCCGATCCGCCTGCAGTCCGCCGCACGTCACCAGCAGGCCGGCCGTCATGTCTCCCTGGTTTGTCCGCAGCACCACGGCGTCCGGCCGATGCTCGATCCCCGTCACCCGGCAATTCAGCCGCACCGTTCCGCCGCGGTCTTCAATGCGCTCTGCCAGCCTGCGGCACACCTGCCGGTAGTCGACAATCCCGGCCTCGGGCACGTGAATCGCCTTCACGCCGGCGGCATGGGGCTCAATCTCCCGCAGGCGTTCCGGCCCCACCAGCGAACACCGCACGCCATTCGCCTGCCCCCGTTCAAACACACCGTCCAGCCGTGGAACTTCGTCGTCCCGCGTCGCCACGATCACCTTGCCGATAATCCGGAACGGGATCGATTCCTGCTCGCAGAACGCCTGCATCTGCAGCTTGCCTTCGCGGCAGAACTCCGCGCGAAGCGATCCCGGACGGTAATAAATGCCCGTATGCAGCACCCCGGAGTTGTGTCCCGATTGATGCGCCGCGACGTGGTCTTCCTTCTCGAACACCGTCACACGCAAACCCGGCCGACGCCCCAGCAACTGAAACGCCGTCGCCAGCCCGACAATCCCCCCGCCGATGATCGCGACGTCGGAATGTGTCGGGCTCGCGTCCGCCATGACTGAAATGCAGGGCCTGCTGAAGAGGTCTATCGCGATGGGTTCACGCACTGTCCGGGATCAAGCCCCCAGTGACAAGCCGTCATCTCTCCAAAAACTCCCGTCCCTGAACTCCCGCCCCCGCCATCGCCAAATTGCAATTTGCATTTTGCCATTCGCAATCCCCCACTCATTCGCCCCGCCCCCCTCCCGCGCGCTACAATCCCGCCACCGCATTCCAGCCTCTCATCGCGACAAGGAGCTCTCCCCATGTCCACGGCCACCCCGAAGAAGCCCTCCGCCAAAGCCGTCGCGCGCCCCAAAGTCCGCCAGACGAAGATGCTCATCGGAGGCCAGTGGGTCGACTCCGAATCCGGCAAGACCTTCGAGACCTTCCACCCCGCCACCGAAGAGAAAATCGCCGACGTCGCCCGCGCCTCCGACAAGGACGTCGACCGCGCCGTCAAGGCCGCACGCAAAGCCTTCGAAGAAGGCGACTGGCCCAAAATGGACGCCCGCGACCGCGGCCGCCTCTTGAGCAAACTCGCCGACATCATCGAGGCCAACAAGGACGAGCTCGCCGCCCTCGAAACCCTCGACAACGGCAAGCCCATCGCCGACGCCATGGCCGCCGACGTCCCCCTCGTCATCGACACCCTCCGCTACTACGCCGGCTGGGCCGACAAGCTCACCGGCCAGACCATCCCCGTCCGCGGCAACTTCTTCTCCTACAGCCGCCGCGAACCCGTCGGCGTCGTCGGACAGATCATCCCCTGGAACTTCCCCGCCCTCATGGTCTCCTGGAAGTGGGCCCCCGCACTCGCCGCCGGCTGCACCATCGTCATGAAGCCCGCCGAGCAGACCCCACTCTCATGCCTCCGCATGGCCGAGTGGGCCACCGAAGCCGGCTTCCCCCCCGGCGTCATCAACGTCGTCCCCGGCTACGGCGACGCCGGCGCCGCCCTCGTCAAGCACCCCGACGTCGACAAGATCGCCTTCACCGGCTCCACCGAGACCGGCCAGATCATCATGCGCGAAGCCGCCGGCACGCTGAAACGCGTCACCCTCGAGCTCGGCGGCAAAAGCCCCAACATCATCTTCGCCGACGCCGACATCGATGCCGCCGTCGCCGGCACCGATTTCGGCCTCTTCTTCAACCAGGGCCAGTGCTGCTGCGCCGGCAGCCGCGTCTTCGTCGAGAAGAAGATCCACAAGGAGTTCGTCGACAAGCTCGTCCACCGCGCCAAGGGACGTCACGCCGGCATCGGCGACCCGTTCCACCCCGAGACGATCCAGGGCCCGCAGATCGACCAGGCCCAGTTCGACAAGATCATGCAGTACATCGAGAGCGGCAAAGCCGCCGGAGCCAAATGCGTCACCGGCGGCGGCCGCGCCGGCGACAAGGGCTTCTTCGTCGAACCCACCGTCTTCGATCACGTCAACGACGACATGGAGATCGCCACCGATGAGATCTTCGGCCCCGTGATGAGCGTCCTGCCGTTCACGGACGCCGACGAAGTCATCGAACGCGGCAACAAAACCTTCTACGGCCTCGCCGCCGCCGTCTGGACCAAAGACGTCGCCAAAGCCCACCACGTCGCCCACAAGCTCCGCGCCGGAACCGTCTGGATCAACTGCTACGACGTCTTCGACGCCGCCGCCCCCTTCGGCGGCTACAAGATGAGCGGAATTGGACGGGAGCTCGGAGAGGCGGCGCTGGCGAATTACACGGAGCACAAGACGGTGACGGTGAGCTTGGGGACTTAGTGGCCGATCGCCAATGTGAGAGGCCAACGTTCCTGTCCATCCCACGAGCGCTTGTCAGTCTCGCTACACACTTGGATATGTCATGACAGAAGGCGAGCTTGAATCGTTGTTGGACGACATCGAATCTGATCGTGCGGAGCGCAAGGAGTCGCTGTCTGACACGGATCGAGCCAGGCAGGCCATCTGCGCGTTTTGCAACGATCTGCCGGATCATGGCCGACCGGGTGTTCTCTTTATTGGCGTCAATGACGCGGGACAACCAACTGGACTCGCAATCACGGATCAGCTCCTGCAAAACCTTGCATCGATGCGAAGCGACGGGAACATCCTCCCATTCCCTTCGCTCGATGTGCAAAAACGCACGCTCAAGGGATCCGAGGTTGCTGTCGTCGTCGTACATCCGTCCGTTACTCCGCCGGTTCGATTCAAGGGCGTTGTGTGGATCAGGTCCGGGCCGAGACGGGGGATCGCGAACCCTGACGACGAACGACGACTGAATGAGAAGAGGCGGTTCAAGGATCTGCCGCCCGATATTCGCCCAATCAACGATGCAACTACGGACGCAATTGACGTCCCGTATTTCGAGCGTATGTACTTGCCTTACGCGATTGCACCCGAGGTATTAGAAGCGAATCACCGACCAGTGTTGGACCAGTTAACGGCGCTTCGGCTAGTGCATCCCGGACCTCCTCCACGGCCAACGCTAACCGGGATTCTGACGGCCGGCAAATCTCCAAGAGATTGGATTCCGGGTGCCTATGTACAGTTCCTGCGCATCGATGGGACAGCCCTCAATGATCCAGTTCGAAACCAGCGCGAGTTAAGTGGCCCACTCCCAGACCTGCTTGTCGAACTCGAAGATCTGCTCAAAAACAGCATAGAAACCGCGGCTGCGTTTGCCGGGACAACACGGGAAGTTCGAGTGGCGGATTATCCTGTAGCCGCATTGCAGCAGCTGGTCCGCAACGCTGTATTGCATCGTTCCTACGAGAACACAAATGCACCCGTACGGGTCTATTGGTTCAACGACCGGGTTGAAATCCAGAATCCCGGAGGCCCATTTGGACAGGTCTCTGTCGCGAATTTCGGCCAGCCAGGCTTGAGCGACTATCGGAATCCGAATCTGGCCGCTGTGATGAAAGAGCTAGGCTATGTCCAAAGGTTCGGCTTCGGAATCGAACTCGCCAGAACGGAGCTGATCAAGAATGGAAACCCGGCGCTCGAGTTCCAAGTCGTTGAAACGCACATTGCAGTAATAGTTAGGAAACGCGCGTGAGTATTCCGGTCGTTGCATTCTTCAACAATAAGGGCGGCGTCGGAAAGACGTCGATGGTTTACCATTTGGCGTGGATGTTCGCCGACCGTGGGCTTCGTGTAATCGCCGCCGACCTAGACCCACAAAGTAATCTGACCGCAGCGTTCTTGGAGGAAGAGCGACTTGAAGATGTAATGCCGATAAACACTCACGGGAAGACGTTGTTCGGGGCAATCCAACCACTTAAACGAGGAACAGGTGACGTCCGACAACCGCATATCGAGCGCATTACACCGCGGCTTGGGTTGCTCGTCGGCGATATGGCTTTGTCGACTTTTGAGGATCAACTGTCTGAAGTGTGGCCCAAATGCATGGATAGAGACGAGCGATCGTTCAGGGTGACTTCATCATTCTGGCGGGTCGCCCAACTCGCTGGAGACGCTCACCAAGCGGATGTGATTCTGTTTGACCTCGGGCCAAATCTCGGCGCGATAAATCGAGCTGCGCTAATTGCGTCTGATTTCGTGGTCATTCCACTCGGCCCAGACCTCTTTTCTCTGCAAGGCCTTCAGAATCTCGGACCTGCACTCCGCCGGTGGCGAGAAGAGTGGAGTGAAAGGCAATCAAAAAACGCAGTTAAGGACTTGGAGCTGCCTAACGGTAGGATCGAGCCTGTTGGATACATGGTGCTGCGCCACTCAATTCGGCTCGACAGGCCTGTAAAGGCGTTTGAACGATGGATCGCAAAGATGCCAGCTGTTTATTCGGAATCTGTGCTGGAGGAGGAAGCCGACGACGATGTTACAATCGATGATGATCCGCATTGTATTGCGAAGCTCAAGGACTATCGAAGCTTGATGCCGCTTGCGCAAGAAGCACACAAGCCGATGTTTTTCTTGAGACCGGCGGACGGTGCTCTCGGCGCACACACTTACGCCGTTGCTGAGTGCTACAAGGATTTTAAGAAGGTGGCAAGGAAGATTGCTGCCCGTACTGGGCTGCCCGAGCTTGAGTGACTGTCGCTCTTGTATGAAGTCCACTGCTCAGCACTGCCCAGACAGGCACGCCATCACATTGGCTCACGTTACTTAGTGTTGGCCAAGCTACGTTCAGCAGACGCTCTCAGCACGAGAGCGCGCATCGCATCCATGAAGAAACGAAAAAGTAAGACTGGCGCGGCTAAGCCAACACGAGCCCCCAAATCGCCGGGGGATGCTCGCACTTTAGCCCAATGGCTGCGTCGCATGAAAACTGCGGGCGATGGAGAGGCGTTCATTAAAAATCGCTTTCCAAGCGATGCTTGGCGGGACCAGTATCTGGCCACAATCGACCGCCGTAGTGAACAGGAGGTACTTTTTCTAATCGGCTGCTTCCTAAATGAGAGCGGCGCCACAATTTCGACGGACAGTCACTTTAGCGGATTAATGTACCTTAAGGAGGCCGCGCCGGAACGCTATCGTGCGGCCATGCGTGTGCGGTTCAATCAGCGTCTTGTCCAGTACATGGATGATCCATTTGCGGGCTATCCGCCACCGTGGGAGGGCAACACTTGGATTGCAGATCTGCTACCTCGTTACCCAAACTTGGCGCTTCAAGGATTGGAGGCCTACATTCGCGCGCATTTGTTTTATTTCAGTGACAATCAGATCTGGGCCGGGTGCCTGTGGTCAGCCCGCTCTGCCACGAGAGACGTGGCTGGGGACGTAGCGAAGCGAAGCCCCCAGCCGAACGTTGCCGAGATCTCCACGCTGAAGAACACACCCGCTGGGGGCAAGTCGCGATGAGCTTCCAACCAAAAGCAGCGCCGCTCGCCGCGACTTGTCCCCAGCCACGTTCCACATTCACAGCACGTCGAAACAATTCGACGGAATCGGATCCGCCGCCAGCGGAATCGCCCTCCCGCATTCAAACCACGCCGCACTCGACCACCTCCAGTCTCCGCCTCTCAGCACCAGACCCTTCCGCACCGGATTGGCATGGATGTACTCGATCATTGCCAACAGAGAGTTCGAGGATGTGATGTTGCTGTCGTAGCCCCCGCCCGACTGCCAGAACAGCCGTTCCGTCACGTCGCCGCGCCGCCGAGTGATCCGCGGCAACCATTCCGGCGCATGTTCCTCCAGGTGCGCAATGGCCTTCTTCGCAACCGGCCCTTTGATCGCCCGCCGGATCGTCGCCATGTCGTACACCGACTGATTCGGACACAGAATCAGATGCACATGATCCGGCATGAACACGTAGGCCCACAAAGCGAAATCCTGCTCCCGACGAGCCGCATCAATCGCCTCCGCCAGCCATTGGCAGGTTCTCTCCGCCTGCAGAAACGGAAACCGGTGATAGCACGAAAACGTCAAGGCATGCGCGTGCCCCGGCTCGTTCACGTTCACCCGATGTCGACGTTTCATTGTCCACCTGCCCGGGAAACGGGATTCACTCCCGGCAGTGTGACACCACACCGCACTCCAGACGAGCAAACGTGGTGACAGACCGTAAACTATGGCTGGGACCGCAGCGAAGCGAAGCCCCCAGCCGAACGTTGCCGAGCTCTCCACGCTCAACGGCACTTCACTAGCAAGCCACTGGGGGCAAGTCGCGGAGGTGGTCGAATCACATGGTGAGTCGCGCTCCGCGACTCGTCCCCAGCCGCTCGCCGCGACCAAAATGGCCTTGCCCCAAACTCGTCTGACAGGTTCAATGCTCCGCGCCGGGCCCAGGCCGAGCTTTCGACGCGAGTTTCGGCGACAACAATTTCACTGACAGGTGGACGCAATATGGGCTTTCGTTTCTCGCGTTTCGCAACGGCCGTGCTGGTCGCCTCCGCTGTGGTTCTGACGGCAAGTCTCAGCTGGGCCGTGTATTACGAACTCGGCCCGTCGCCGGACGAGTGGGGGCTGAAATACACCGGCGACGTGACCGCGACTCCGGACGGGAAGCTGAACGTCGCCTTTACGCTGGCCGACCCCGGGAGGCTGAAGCCGATCCATTCGGTGCATGTGTTCGCCATGAGCCCGCCCGATCGCAGCGGGAGCCGCACGTATCTGCTGAAGGCGGGGATTCCGCTGAAGCCGATGGCCGACGGTTCGATGGCGGGGGAATTGCAGATCGGCCGGGAACTGGGCCACCTGGCGGTGGTGCGAATCTTTTCGTACACGGTGGACGGGCAGGCCCATACGAAGGGGCCGATGGCCGGGGCACGGTACTACGACATTCCGCTGAGCCGGCTTGTCAAGCGGGCGCCGACGCCGGGACCGGCCCCGGGCGGCCTTGCGTCGCCGGCGTTCGGGGGGATGCGGTAAATCGGGCGAGGCCACAGTGGTTGCTGCCGTGCGCGTCGGGCCGGCCGGCGGGTTTATGCAGCGCGCACCGCGCGGGTGTGCCAGCGGGCCAGCAGGTGGGTGGCGCAGCGATCGGCTTCGGCGAGGGTGTGCCGGGCCGGCGGGAACTGGGCCGTTTCGAGGTAACGATCGGCCGTCGTGACGACGCCATCGTGCAGCAGCCGTTCGACGCCGGTGATGACCCGGCTTTTCCCGCGGCGAGGCATGGGGATGAGGGCGACCGAGACGCCGGCGGTGAGGCTTTCGTAGACCATCGAGACGCTGTCTTCCGTGACGACCGCGGCGTCGCAGCGGGCGAGTTGCGCCGCGACCCAGCCGGGGGGGGTCTGGTCGGCCGGAACAATGTCGAGTCGCGCTGACTGCGGCCACCCGGCGAGCGTGTTCTGCAGCAGCGTGACGAAATCGTCCGGGGTGCGGCGGGAGGTGGTGAGGGTCCATTCGCGGCGGGGATCGCGGAGGGCGATGTCGGCGACCTGGCGGGCGAGTTCGACGCCGTTCCAGCCGTGATGGCCGGACGGACCGCCGATGAGGAGGAGTCCATGGCCCTGCCGGTGCGGCGATTGCGGTGCGGGGGCGATGGGGTTGAGGACGCCGCGGGTGAGGACGACATCGGCGGCGGGGGGGACGCCGTCGTGCTCGGGGATGAGACAGAGGTCGTAGAGCCGGATGGGGAGCGGGGGCTTCATCAGAGAGATGAGCCGGCCGCCGCAGGCGCGTCTGGCGGCAAGGGCTGCGAAGTGAGTTGAGCGTCCGCAGGCGAGGATGAAATCGGGTGGCGGGAAGTCGAACTGACAGGGGTGTCGTCGCCAGAGGAGGCTGGCGACTCCGCAGCGGCAGGTGTCGACGGGGATGGAATAGGCGTGGACGTCGGTCCGTCGGCGGAGGGCCGCAATGAGTCCGCGGCTCTGGCTTTCGTGCCCCGGTTTGCCATCGGTGAACTGCCAGACGACGAGGGGCGGCTTCATGCGGCGATCCTGTCGGGGCCGGCGAGGGGCAGGCTGGGAGCTTCGTTCGTCAGCATTTTTCGCGAGGTGGCGGTGTAGAGGCGGTGGTACACGGAGCAGGTTGCGAGGAGCTGTTCGTGCTTTCCGGAGGCGAGGACGCGGCCGTCCTCCATGACGACAATGCGGGTGACGAAGTCGAGCAGGCTGGCGGACATGGTGTGCGAGATGAGCAGCATGGTGCGTCCGGGTGCGAACTGCTTGAGGGCCTTATGGATGAGGGCTTCGCTTTCGGCGTCGGCGGCGGAGGTGGCTTCGTCGAGAATCATGAGGGCGGGATTGCGGAGGATGGCGCGGGCGAGGGCGATGCGCTGGCGCTGGCCGCCGGACAGCGTGCGTCCCTTTTCACCGACGATGGAGTCGAAGCCGTGCGGGAGGGCCTCGACGATGGGCATGACGTGGGCCAGGCGGGCGGCCTCTTCGATTTCGGCGCGGGTGGCATCGGGGCGCCCATAGCGGATGTTTTCGAGAACGGAGTCGTCGAAGAGGACGGTGTCCTGGGTGACGATTCCGATCTGCCGGCGGAGGTCGGCGAGAGCGACTTCGCGCAGGGACAGGCCGTCGATGTAAACCTCGCCGCTGTTGGGATCGAAGAAGCGCGGCAGGAGCTGCATGAGGGTCGATTTTCCACAGCCGTTGTGACCGACAATGGCGATGACTTCGCCCGCCTGAACGGTGAAGTTGAAGTGGTCGAGGACCATGCCGCGCTGCTCGGCCGCCAGCTTCGCCTGATAGCTGAAGCAGACGTCGCGAAACTCGATCGACTCCGCCAGTCGGGCGAGCGGTTTGGGGTGGACGGGGTCCTGCACCTTCGAGACGGCGTCGATCATGCCGAAGACGCGTTCCATGGCGGCGGTCGCCTTCTTCAGCCGCGAGTAGGTCGTCGACATTTTCCGGCAGGGATCGAGCATGCCGGCCAGCATGGCGTACAGAGTGCCGAGGGTGGCGACATCCATTGGCCCGGACGACAGGCGGACGCCCCAGAGGCTGGTTTCTCCGCGGAGGACGAGATAGGCGCCGGGGAGGAGCGCGATGCACAGGGCCATCATGCCCAGCAGTTCCATGGTGGGCTTGGCGACAGCATCGATGCGAACGAGGCGCATGGCCTTGCCGAAGTAGCGTCGATACTCGTCGTTGAAAGCGCGGCGGTGCCGGGTCCCGGCGTCGAAGGCGATGACGACCTTGAGCCCGTCGAACGTTTCTTCCAGCACCTTATAGATGCGGGACATGCTTTCCATCATTCGTTTGCTGGCGCGTTTCAGCAGCTTTCCGAACTTGCCGAAGGCCAGCGCCAGCAGCGGAACACAGGCCAGGGCGAGGAGAGTCAGCCGCCAGTTGAGCATTAGCGCCATGATGGCGCAGGCGAGGCATTTGAGGGGCTCGCGAACAAGTTTGCCGCCGAGCAGCGTGACGCCGGTGGCCAGCTGTTCGGTGTCGTAGGTGAAGCGCGACATCAGACCGCCGGTCCCCTCGGCCGAGAGGGTCTGGTAGTCGAGCTTGAGGATCTTCCGCAGGAGTTTCTTGCGGACGTTCATGAGGGCCCGTTCGGCGACGTCGCCGATGAGCACATCCTGGAGGTAAATGAACACCCCCTTGATGGCGGTTCCGAGAATCAGGAGGCCGATGATCAGCGCGAAGTAGTGGAAGGTGTCGACGGGCGTCCACGGCAGGATGACGCGCTGAATCCAGGCCAGCCGATAGCGGTTCCATTCGGCGTCGGTGCGTTTCGCCTGGTTGTTCAGGCGTTTCTGGGCGGCCTCGACGACGCGTCGGTCTTTGGGCGACGCCTGTTCGCGTTCGAGCTGGGCCAGTTCTTCGTCCAGCACTGCAATGTTGGCGGTGCGTTCTTCGATTTCCCGGGTGGCTTCATCGATCTGCCGGGGAACCGAGTCGTGCGGCGACCCGACGGTGAGGATGTCGAGCAGCGGCTTGGCGGCGAGAAGGTCGAGCCCCCAGAAGGCTGCGACGAGCACGCCGAAGATGACGGACCACGCAAGCCGGCGTTTCTGCGGCCAGATGTAAGGAAACAAACGTCGAATGGCGTCCACGGTTCCGTCCGAATTCGCCTCAGAAATCCCGGCTCCGCCGGAGGACAATTGCTCAAGATCCGTTGCAGAATTGACATTCGCACATGGCGAGCCGCGGCAACGAAATCGGGAGTGGGGGGAATTAGACCCGGCAGGGCGGAACGGGTCCAGATGAACTGTCGGGCCGGCCGGGCATGCGGCTTTGAGAGGGGGATGAAAACGAAAACAGCCGCATGGCCGGATTGGGCCGCGCAGCTGGGGTGGGAAATTTTCTGGCGATCGACCTGCAAGCAGGCTGGCGACAGGCCGACGCTTATTTGCTGGCGACGGCCGTGGGGGCCGCATTGGTTTCCGGTGCAAGGCGGGGCGGCGCGCTGACGACGGCCGGCAGTTCAAACGTGGGCCGCAGTTCCGATCGCGAAATGCGAGCCGGAGTTTTGAAGGCGACCTTTTCGCCGGGTTGAAACGGCGTGTTCGGAACGCGGCGCGAGTCTTCATTGCCGCGGCTGGGGCGAGGCGCCGACGGCTCCCCGGGGCCGAACATGGGAGCACTGTTGTTCGGGTCGACCGGCGAACCGCCCGATGGGGTTCCGAACGTGGGAACGGACGACCCGGGATTGGACATTCCCGATCCGAAATCGCGGTTGCGGGCGGGACCGAACTGATCGGCCGGAAGCGTGCGGTCGTTGGTGCTGGTGGGCGGGGCGTACGTGGGGTTGGCCCCGGTTCCGGAGTCGGCCGGGGTCGACGGGACGGTGTTCGTGCTGCCGGTACCGCAATTGCCGCCGGGGCAGTTGTTGCAGCCGGGATCGCAGCCGGTTCCGCAACTCGAGCCGCAGCATGGATTGCACGACTGGCCGCAGGGGCTGCAGCAGCCGGCGTCGTAGGAGTAGCCGGTCCAGGGAGCGTAGCCGACCGTATTGCCGCAGCAGGCGCCGCCGCCATACGAGGGGCCATACGCTGGCTGCGCGTAAGTGGCGTTATAGAACGGGGCATACCCGGTCATGTAGCCGCCGTAGGGAGCGCCGTAGCCCCAGCCCGGAGAGTGATGTCCATAACCGAAGATGGCGTCGTACATCCAGGGAATCACGCCGGCTTCGGAAGGAGTGGGAGCACCGCAGAGTGCGGCTCCGAAACAAACGAGTGCGGCCAACGACCGTGTCATCGGGTGTCCTTCCAAACGTATGGGGGAACTGGAATTCAGTTGTCCCAGACTACCCAGCATACCCGGATTGCGGAGCTTCTCAATTCCCTGCTTCATGGAGAGCAGAAAATTGAAGGGAGTCTGACATTCCCGCAACCGCTTCCGCAGTTGCGAACGTCGTGTCGCCGCATGATACCGCCCTCATCTGCCGCCGGCCATCACCCGCAGTTCAGAAGGCAAGGGGGGAGTGTTTCACAATCTGGGTGGATCGTCCCGTGCCAGGACCGCAGCGGGGGCCTGCTCGCGAGTCTGGACGCCGGATCCGGAGCGACGGAGAACCGCGACTGCCCCCGAGAGAAGTTTCACGCCGGGACGACCTGGATCTCGATTTTCGGCTTCAGTGACTGCGCGACGACGCAGTAGCGTTCTGTCAGTTCGCCGAGTTTGTGGAGGGTGGCGGCATCGGCGGTGGTCTGTAGCCGGGCGCTCAGTCGGATCGCCGTGAAACCGACGGGGGCTTCGCGCGACACGCCGAGTGTGCCGCGAAAGTCGAGGTCGCCTTCCGCCGTCACGTTGCCTCCAGAGACGTCGAGGTTCATGGCCGTGGCGACGGCGCACAAGGTGACGCCTGCGCAGGCGACGAGCGACTGCAGCAGCATGTCGCCCGCGCAGGCCGCAGCGCCATCGCCGCCTGCCCGCGGATGAACTCCCGCGACCGCGGGAGTTGGGGGCGTCGCAGCGACAATGCACTGCAGCTTCGGCAGATCGAGAGTTCCGCTGGCGTGCAGTGTCGCCAGGGCCTCCGCCGGATCGCGACGATAGCGTTCTTTGATCGGTGCTTGCAGGGACCGGAGTTGGTCGGCGGTCATCCGGGATGGCTTTCAGTCAGAGAGGAGAACGAGTCGCTCGAACGTACCCGGCGCGCGATTCGCGCAGCAAGTCATTAAGAGCACGCAAAGGTGCAGCCTTCGGGTTGGACGGTTGGACACGGCCTCGTTAGCGTCGCACGAAGTCTGCACGCCGCCATGCGGCGCGCGGGCCTGGTTGATGATTCTGAAGTCCCCCGGCGAGGCTGAAACCTGGCTCAGCTGCCCGGGAACTCCGTGATGCTTCTCTTGCTGGAGACGAAACGATGGCCGCCTCGAATCGACGCGATTTCCTCCGGGCCGGAACGGCCGTCGCGCTGACGCCGTGGACTCTGCTGCCGAGCGGGCTGGCGGTCGCCCAGGAAAAAACAGTCGCTCCGCCGCCGAAGAAGAACGATCCCTATGCGGACGCGGTGTTTCAGGCCGGGCCGCCGCCGGCGATTGGCGAGGGTTCGTTCTCGATCGCCGTTCTGCCCGACACACAGATGTATTGCGAGGCGGTTCCGGCCGGTTTCTACGCACAGACGCAGTGGATCGTCGACCACAAGACCGATCGGAACATTGCGGCGGTGCTGCATCTGGGAGACATCACCAACCGCAACACGCCCGAACAATGGGACGTGGCGCAGAAGGCCATGCGGCAACTGGACGGGCATGTTCCGTACTTCATGTGCTGCGGCAACCACGATTACGGTCCGGGGGGCGGCTGTGCAGATCGCACCACGCTGTTCAACGAGTACTTCCCGCTGAGCCGTTACAGCGAACTGAAGACGTTCGGCGGCGTGTACGACAAGGAGCCGGGACGACTCGAGAATTCGTATCACACGTTCACCGCGGGCGGCCGGAAGTTCCTGGTGGTGGCGCTGGAGTTCGGACCCCGGCAGGATGTGATCCGCTGGGCAAACGAGGTTGTCGCAACGCACCAGGACCATTCTGCGATTCTGATCACCCACGCCTACATGTACTACGACGAAACCCGTTACGACTGGGCGACGAAAGGGACGACGCAGACGTGGAACCCCCACAGCTACCCGGTGGCGAAGGTGACGGACGATGATGTCAACGACGGCGAGGAACTGTGGCAGAAGCTGGTCGCGCCGCAGGGGAATTTCCTGATGACGCTGAACGGCCACGTGCTGAACGATGGCCTGGGGCGGACCGTGACGCAGGACGCCAGACAGCGCGACGTCGCGCAGATGCTGGTCAACTTCCAGATGAAGCCGAAAGGGGGCGACGGCTGGATGCGGCTGCTCGAATTCAAGGCAGACGGCCGGACGGTCGAGGTGATCGATTACTCGCCGACTCGAAACGAGTGCAACGTCTCGGAGCAGAACCGATTCACGCTGACGCTGCCGGCGTGACGGGGAGGCGGGGCGGCGTCCGAAAGTTGTGGAAAGCACAAACCGCCCCGGGTAGAATCTCGACACTATGGCAAAGCCTGTGATTCTCGCGAGCGGTCACACGACTTCTGAAGGGATCTTGTCTCTCGAAGTCGACACTGGCGTTCCCGATTCCGATGTCATCGTTGAGATCCGGCTGTTGCCAGCGTCCGGCATTGCTGCCCCGGTCGAACGGGACGAGAATGGCTGGCCTGTTGGCTTTCTTGAACGGTTTGCGGGCTCAATACCCGACCTTGAGCGTGGTGATCAATTCGATTACGAGGATCGCCTTCCGCTGTGACTCACTATCTTCCTGACACGAACGTCTGGATCGAACTGTTACGGAACCGCGATCAGAAATTGATTGCGAAATGGAAGGCTGTTCCACCAGATCGAATTCTTCTCTGTTCGATCGTCATCTATGAACTTCGTTATGGGGCGGAGCGAAGCGCGCGGCCCGCTGCAGAGCACGCGAACCTGGACCTGTTCCTCGCGGCTTTTCAGTCGATGCCATTCGACGACTTGAGCGCCCGGAAATGTGCATCGATTCGGCGGGAACTGGAACTCGATGGCCTGAGGATCGGCCCGCACGATCTGCAGATTGCCGCGATTGCCTGTCAGCACAAACTGACAGTCGTCACCCACAATGTTCGGGAGTTTTGCCGTGTTCCCGGGCTGCTGCTCGAGGACGGGCGAACCTGAAAGCCGGCCATTGCGGGCATCAGTAATCGCGGCCGGCATCTCTCCGGATTCCGCAGGCAAGCCAAGCCATCCCCTTGCGTGTTCCTGTTTTCGAGGGTAATCTTCGCCGCGTCGAAGCCCCGCTCCGGCTGGTGGTTTTGGTGTTCAAGGACGAACCTCGATTACGAAAGGGCTCACGATGAGCCGTCTCCGCCTGTTCGATCCCACGCTCGACGACGAGCATGTTCCCGCGGTCATCCCGTTTACTCCGCGGTTCAAGGAACGCCACAACCAGAGTCCGGCTGTGCTCCGTCGGGCGCAGCTGTGGAACTCCAATCAGGTCTGTCCCTGCTGCCGCCGCGCCTCGGTTGAGCCGGTCGAACTGAAAGACGGACTGCTGAACGCCAAGGCCGAACCAATTCCTGGCACGGCGACCATTGTCGGCTTCACCTGCAACAGCTGCAGCCACGAATGGGCGACCATTCGCACGCTGGCGCAGTGATGATGGTGGAGAGTGCGGCCGGTGCATGCCGACCCGCTGCCGTGGGCCTTCCGCATCGAGTTGAGGCGTTTTCTCAGCGGCTCGACGGCAGGCCACCCACTTTGATTTGAATGTTCAGACTCGCTCGCGCTGTCGGGTCGCTCGGCGCTGCGGCTGTGATTCGCGATTCTTCCACAATGGAGATTCGTGATTTTGCCCGCCGCTGCCTGCTGAGCGCCGAGATCGAGGAGAAGCTCCGCGAGCCGGCAGCGCCGTTTTCGGACGCGGAACCGGGGGAGGCCGAGCGGATCGAGCTGCCGGCCCGTCCGTCGGACCTGCAGTTTGCGGATCGCCGGATGGCGCCGCGGCTGCCGTCATTGCAGTCGCTGAAAGAGCCGGCGAAGCGCGGGCTGGCGCACCACGTGCTGGCCAATCATGAGCTGCAGGCGCTGGAGGTGATGGCGTGGGCGTTGCTGGCCTTTCCGGAGTCGCCGGCTGAGTTCCGGCTGGGCGTGGCGAACGTAATGCTCGATGAGCAGCGTCATACGCGAATGCATATTGAGCGGGCCGCGAAGCTGGGCGTGCGTTTCGGGCAGTTCCCAGTGAATGGCTACATCTGGGGAAAGGCGATGTCGGTGACGTCGGCTCTCGAATACTGCGCCTGCCTGCCGTTAGTGTTTGAAGGGCGAAATCTCGATCACTCGCTGGAACTGGCCGAGCAGTTTTCTGCGGTTGGCGATGAGCGCAGCGCGGCGCTCATGCGGACGATCCACCGGGATGAGATCGACCATGTCGCCTTCGGGCTGGAATGGCTGCGGCGATTGAAGCCCGGAGGGATGTCGGACTGGGAGGCCTTTGAGAGGCATCTGCACTGGCCGCTGCGGGCGGAGAAAGCGAGCGGCGAGGTGTTTCAGCGGGAGGCTCGGGAAGCGGCGGGGATGACGGCGGAGTTCATTGACCGGTTGCTGGCGGCCCGGGCGGCGGGGGGCGAGTAAGGGGACGAATTCGGGCGAAAGCGGCTGAAAAAGCTCGGCTTCGCCCCCTCGACTGCAGGTCGAAGTTCGAGAATCGGGTCCGCCGTGAATCGAAGAAGCCGGGCGTGGCCGTGCGAACGTCCCTTCGACATCGGGGTCTCATTCGCGATAAGCTGGCCCCGCACCTCCACACTTCTTCGTCCAGTTTTCCGCATGCACCGCCCCGATTTCGCCGCCTGGTCCCAGCTTGCTCCGCAGGCGAAACAGATTCCCGTTTACCGAGAAATTCTCGGCGACACGCTGACTCCAGTGTCGGCCTATTGCCGGGCGGGGTGGAAGAACCAGGCGTTTCTGTTTGAGAGCGTCGTCGGCGGCGAACGGATGGGGCGGTACAGCTTCCTCGGCGGCGATCCGCTGGTGCGGATCGAAGCGTTCGGCGAGGAGGTCCACCTGACGCGCAACGGCGAGACAGAGACGAGCCGGCACCCGGACCCGCTGGCACTGCTGGAACGGCTGGTGGAAGAACGGCGTTCGATTCATCTGCCGGGACTGCCGCGGTTTTGCGGCGGGGCGGTGGGCTATGCGGGGTACGATGTGGTCCGGTATGTCGAACGGCTGCCGAATCCACCGAGGGACGACCGGCATCTCCCGGACCTGTCGTTTGCGCTGTACGACGCGATGGTGATTTTTGATCACATTCGCAAGACGGTGCTGGTCGTCTGCCACGCTTCGACGGAAGGGGATTTCCGGGCGAACTACGACGCGGCGTGTCGCCGGGTGGATGAACTTTGCACGCGGCTGCAGTCGGCGCCGGATGGGCTTGAAGCCCATGACATTCACCCTCAGGGGCAGCCGCAGCTGAAGTGGAAGTCGAATTTCACGCAGCCGGAGTTTGAAGAGGTTGTCGAGAAGTCGAAGGAATACATCCGGGCGGGGGACATCTTCCAGGTGGTGTGCAGCCAGCGGCTGGAACTGGAAACAACAGCATCGGCGCTGGAGATTTACCGGGCGCTGCGGGTGGTCAACCCGAGTCCGTTCATGTTTCTGCTGGATACGCCGCATTGCCAGCTGATTGGCGCGTCGCCGGAGATCATGGTGCGGGTGGAGGAGGGCGAAGTGACAATCCGGCCGCTGGCGGGGACGCGGCCGCGCGGGAAGGACGAGGCGGAAGACAAGGCGCTCGCCGAGGAACTGCTGGCCGATCCCAAGGAAATCGCCGAGCACGTGATGCTGGTGGACCTGGCACGGAACGATGTGGGGCGCGTGGCGCAGTATGGCTCGGTGCGGCTGAGCGATGTGATGGTTGTGGAGCGGTACAGCCACGTGATGCACATTACGTCGGACGTGACGGGCAGGCTGAAGCCGGGGCTGACGGCGCTCGATGCGCTGCGTGCAGGCCTGCCGGCGGGGACAGTGTCGGGCGCGCCCAAGGTGCGGGCGATGGAGATCATTGACGAACTCGAGCGGACGCGCCGCGGGCCATATGCCGGAGCGGTGGGATACCTCGACTACACCGGCAACATGGACACCTGCATCGCCCTGCGGACATTGGTGCTGATGGGGAACAAGGCTTATGTGCAGGCGGGGGCGGGGCTGGTGGCCGACAGTGTTCCCGCAGCCGAGTATCAGGAGACCCTGAACAAGGCGAAGGGGCTGCTCAGGGCGATTGAGACGGCGGAGCAGCAGATTGCGAAGCGCTGAGACGCGCGTACGGGTCGCCCGCGACCCGGCTCAATGGTGACGATCAATAGTCGAACCACAGTCCGCCGCCGATGAGCGTTTCGTGGCGATTGACGAACGAGTACTGAATCGAAGGGCCGTTGTAGAACTGCAGGCCCAGCCGCAGGAGATGGTTCGACTGCGCACCGCGCCACTGCCAGCCGCCGACGACGTTGATGGCCGTTTCCCAGTTGAAGTCTTCCCGGGTGTGAATGTTGAGGCCGGCGAAGGGGGAACCGACAAAGCCATTGGCCTCCACGGGGCTGTACTGGATGCCGTACTGGATTTCCCAGGGGAGGGCGCCGTCTTCGGCGTTGAAGGCGTAGGCGATTTCGCCGTAGATCTGGAAGTCAGGCGTCCAGTCGTGGGTCCAGCCGACGATCAGTGAATCGCGAACGTAGTTCAGCCGTTTGAACCCTGGATTCTTGATGAGGAATTCATCGCCGACGTGGGAGCTGAGGTGGTAGTAGCCGGCCTTGAAGGCGTCTGGGCCATACCGCCAGGTGGACAGGAAGCCGGCGCGGAAGTCAGCCGCCTCGAGGTCCCACTCCTCCTCGGGGTCAACCCGCGCGAGGACCGCTCCTTCAATATCGAACTGCCAGCCCTGAGGCTGTTCGGCGTCGACGTTTCCGTAACGAAGAATGCCCGCCCGGCCGCCGAGGGCAGCTTCCCAGATGAGTCCGCGGTTCTTCTCAGCCAGCGGCACGAACTGGAATCGGGGCTCCTTTTCGCCGGCGAGGTACGACCGGTACATCAGACCTTCGGGGAGCACCTGCCAAGTGTCGACCACCGGTCCGGAGGAAAAGACGTCGTCGAATTTCGCGGGCGAATGGGGCGCACTCCAGGGATCGTGAGGCGTCACGACCGTCTGGCTCCAGGGGGCCTGCGCAGCGACGTCCGGCGGGCCTGCCAGGAGCAGGACAACAAGGAGAATCAGGGGCGTTCGCCAGCAATTCAAACGGCCACCAACCGTGGGACGACCTCACACGCGAGCAGACGGGCGGGAAGCTAGTTCCGAACCCGATTTCGCAGCAAGGCCGCTCGCCGCCGCCATAGCCGCCAGATGAGCGGAAACTCATTGTTTGCTAAGAGTTGCGATTCAATGCTGCGAGCTTTTCTGAAATAAACGGCAGGTGATGAGTGATGTGCCCTGTCACGCGCGAAAGCAATTGCTCAAGCGAGAGCGGGCCGTCGCTGGTGTGCTGGCCGGTGCGGGCGAAGTCGCCGGGCTTCAGCGTCTTCAGAATGCGGGCGGTGGAACTGCGAACCGCCGCGATGATCGCCAGTTCCTCTTCAACATCGCGCTCGTGATACGCCAGCCGGGCGGCGAAGAGGTCCGGATCGCCCCCCGGCAGGAGCGGCTGGTCCTGCGCGATGACCCATTTCATCCGGCCCGCATAGATCGGCTCGAAATCGGCGAGATGACAGACGACCTCGAGAATCGACCACTTTCCCGGGATGGGACGAGCCGTGAGCTGCTCGGCGGACAGCCCCTGCACCAGCAGACGCAACTGCCCGGGGCCTGCTTCGTAGTCGCGGATGAGTGCCGTCTGGTCCATATCGAGCATCCTGAAGGGGACGTTTTGAATGACGAGGGGGGGGAGGCGGCTGTCGCCGCGAGGCGACATGTTGCGAAAACGCCACACATGATGGAAGTGCCGCGTCCGCATGGGTTTCGGCGGCCATGAGGCCCATTCGCGAGGGGCGGACGCCACTGCCCGTGGCGTGCAGGCCACATGGCTGGGGAGAGACTCTCGCGGGCGATTCGGGTTCGGCCCCATATCGCCGATCGGCGCAACCGCATTGTGAAGCGAACTTTAGAAGGGACGCCGGGGCTGCTTCGTCAAAAAGTCTGAACGCGTTTCAGGAGTTTGGCATTCACGCTGCTTGACACCCTTTCACGAAACAATCCACCACACCCGACGACGTAAAGACCACGCACCATGACGACTCTCATCAACAAGCTGCTCCGCGACGAAGCTGGTTTCATCGTTTCCGCCGAACTGGTGCTCATCTCCACGATCGCCGTCCTGGGCCTGGTGGTCGGTCTGTCGGAAGTCAGCCTGAATGTGAACAACGAACTCGAAGATGTCGGCTCGGCCTTTGCGTCGATGAATCAGAGCTTCTCGGCCGCCGGAACCTGGGGCCATAAGGGTGGCAAGAGCTGCAGCTCGTTTGACGACGGCTGTGACTTCTGTGCCGGCCAGAACGACATTCACTGATCGCCGCTGACCACTGGACTGGCCCACACTGAGTCGTGCCAACGCCCGCCGCACCCCGGCTGCTTTCGAGCGGCCGGGGTGCTTCGCTGCGCGCATCATGGAATTCGAGTAAACTGGCGGCACACTCGAACGAAAGACCGGATCATGGCCAAACAGCACACCCCCCGATTTCTGGCGATCGTGAATGACGCGAAAGCGCGTGTGAAGGAATGCGTCGTTGCGGATGTGAAGCAGCGCCTCGACGCCGGCGAGACGTTCCACCTTGTGGATGTTCGCGAGGAGAGCGAGTACGCGGCGGGTCATCTGCCGGGCGCGCAGCACATCGGCAAGGGAGTGATCGAGCGGGACGTTGAAAAGAAGATTCCGGACACAGCCGCTCCGATTGTGCTGTATTGCGGCGGCGGCTTCCGGAGCGTGCTGGCGGCCGATGCCCTGCAGAAGATGGGTTACACCAACGTGATTTCGATGGATGGCGGCTGGAGCGGGTGGAAAGAGGCCGGCCACCCGACGGAATCGTGAGCCGGGGACTGCCCCGTGCGTGACCGTTGACTGTTTGACCATAAAACTAACGCGACTGGAGTGCCGGTCCCATGCCGGCGGCAATCTCCGCGGCGACTCCCGAAGACCATGCACCACGAACTTGCCGCTGTCGTTGCGCCGCTCCTCGCCGGACACGCCTCTTCCCCGGGCGCGCTGCGGTCCGCGATTGACGCCCTCATGAGCGGGCGCTGCAGCGACGCGGAAATCGCTTCGCTGCTGACGGCGATCGCGCTGCGGGGTGAAAGCGACGTCGACCTCGCCGAGGCGGCGTCGGTGATGCGTGAGAAGGCCACCCCGGTGCCGGTGACGCGCACCGGCCTGCTCGACACCTGCGGCACCGGCGGCGACCGACTGCATACGTTCAACATCAGCACGGCCGCGGCGCTGGTGGCTGCGGCGTGTGGAGTGCCGGTCGCCAAACATGGGAACCGTCAGGCGTCGAGCTCGAGCGGATCGGCCGATGTGCTGGAAGCGCTGGGAGTCAACCTGCAGATCACGGCCGCCGACGCCGGCCGATGCATCGACGAAATCGGCATCGGGTTCTGCTTCGCGCGAGCGCTGCACCCGGCGATGAAGCATGTGGCGGAGGTGCGAAAAACGCTGGGGTTCCGGACGATTTTCAACCTGCTGGGCCCGCTGTCGAATCCGGCGAAGGCGGAGTATCAGCTGATCGGGGCCAGCCGCATCGCGACGGCGCAGAAACTGGCCGGGGCCGTTTCGCGGCTGGGGACGACGCGGACGCTGGTGGTGTGCGGGAATGACCAGCTGGACGAGGTGGCGCTGTGGGGGACGACGCATGTCATTGACGTGCGGGGTTCCCGCATGACGACCACGGGGTGGACTCCGCAGGACCTGGGTCTGCCGGGATGCACGCCGGACGACCTGACCGCTCGATCTCCGGAAGAGAGTGCGGAGATCATCACGGCGATTTTCGACGGTCGGCCGGGACCGCGGCGGGACATCGTGATCGCGAACGCGGCAGCGGCGCTGTACACGGCGGGCAAAGTAAGCGACCTGCGGGCGGGCGTGGCGGCGGCGCAGCAGGCGATCGACTCGAAAGGGGCCTGCGACAAGCTGGACGAGCTGGTGCGATGGACGAAGAAGTGCGGGGCTTGAGGTCGATTCCAGGAGCTCGGCTGCGGTCGTCCGATAGCCGGCCGGCAGAGGAATCGTCCTCCGATGCCCTTGAATTGCGGACGCCGGGCTTCGTTGCAGTTCCGTGAATTCCCGGTTCCATCTCTTGATTGCCTTCCGAATCCCGCGACACTGTGGGATCGCTCGCGTGCGCGGGCATGCTCCGGGGGAATTCTTCTAAAGACCACGTTGATGATCGAAGAGCTGAAGCGCTGGACGACGACCGATGCGAGCGAACTCTATGAGGTCGCCGGCTGGGGTCAGGGCTACTTCTCTGTCGGCGAGAACGGCAACCTGTGGGTGCACCCGCGGCGCGACGCCAGCCAGAAGCTCGATCTGAAAGAACTGATCGACCGGCTGCAGCTGCGCGGGCTCGACCTGCCGATTCTCGTGCGGTTCAACGGCATCCTCAAGGACCGGCTGAAGACGCTGCACGACGTGTTCGCGCAGGCCATCAAGGAACATGACTACAAGGGGAAGTACGCCTGCGTTTACCCGATCAAGGTGAACCAGCAGCGGGAAGTTGTTGAGAAGGTTGTCGAGTATGGCAAGCAGTTCGGCTTCGGCCTGGAGGCCGGCAGCAAGCCCGAGCTGATTGCCGTGCTGGCGATGACCGAGCCCGGCATGCCGGTCATCTGCAATGGCTTCAAGGACGCCGAGTTCATCGAGCTGGCGATGCTGGGGCAGAAGCTCGGCCGGACGGTGATTCCGGTTGTGGAAAAGTACACCGAGCTGGACCTGGTGCTGAAATACGCCGAGCGGGTGGGGGTTCGTCCGCAGATCGGGTTCCGTGTGAAGCTGGCGTCGAAGGGTTCGGGCCGGTGGCAGGCGTCGGGGGGCTACCGGTCGAAATTCGGGCTGACGGTCAGCGAGATTCTGAAAGCGCTGAACGAGCTGAAGGCCCGCGGCATGGAGGACTGCTTCAAGCTGCTGCATTTCCACCTGGGGAGCCAGATCACGAATATCCGGCAGGTGAAGGCGGCGATCAACGAGGCGGTGCGGGTGTATGTCGACCTGCACAAGCGCGGGGCCGGGCTGGAGTATCTGGATGTCGGCGGCGGGCTGGGAGTCGATTACGACGGCTCGCAGACGAATTTCGAGTCGAGCATGAATTACTCGCTGCAGGAATACGCCAGCGACATCATTTACCAGATCCAGACGACCTGCGATGAGAACAGCGTGCCGCATCCGAACGTGATTTCGGAAAGCGGCCGGGCCATCGCGGCGTATCACGCGGTGCTCATCTTTGGCACGCTGGGCGTTGCGGAACAGGGGGACGACGACGAGGTTCCCAAGACGATTCCCAACGAGTACGAACAGCCGCTGCATGAACTGATGCTGACGTACAACGAGGTGAACGCCCGCAACGTGCAGGAGGCGTATCACGATGCGCAGCAGGCGATGGACATGGCGACCAACCTGTTCAGCGGCGGCTACCTGCCGCTCGATCAGCGGGTGGTCGCGGAGAACCTGTTTTTTGCGATCTGTCACAAGATCCGCCGGCTGATCAAGGAGGCCGACGACATTCCGGACGACCTGTCCGGCCTCGACCGCATGCTGGCGGACACGTTCTTCTGCAATTTTTCGCTGTTTCAGTCGATGCCGGACAGCTGGGCCGTGAGCCAGCTGTTCCCGGTGATGCCGATTCACCGGCTGAACGAAAAGCCGACGCGACATGCGGTGCTCAGCGACATCACCTGCGATTCCGACGGCAAGATCGATCAGTTCATTGATCGCCGGGATGTGAAGCGGACGCTGCAACTGCATCACTTCAACAACGAGCCGTATTACATGGGGGCGTTCCTGATCGGGGCGTACCAGGAAATTCTGGGCGACCTGCACAACCTGTTCGGCGATACGAACGCCGTGCATGTTGATCTGGGGGACTCGGGCGAAGTGCTGCTGGAAACGATCATCAAGGGAGACACGGTTGCGGAAGTGCTCGACTACGTGCAGTTCAAGGGTCGCGACCTGATGAACCGCGTGCAGGCGACGGTGGAATCGGCCGTGCGCGAAGGCCGGATCGACCACCAGCAGGCAGGCCGGATCGTGAAGTTCTACGAAGAGGGGCTGAACGGGTACACATATCTGGAAGAGCCGGGTGAGTAGGAGGAATCAAATGGCAGATTGCCGATTGCGAAATGCGAATTGGTGACCGGGCTCTGCGATCGCCAATCTGCATTCTGCATGACTCCCCTCGCACACGGTGTCGGCCTGACCGGTGCGTCGGCACTCCCGGGAATCGTTTCGCAGATCTGCGGGTTTGCAGGTCGGAAGCGACGTGCCTTGCATCCGGGCGGGGTGCGTCCAAGAATCCCTTTCTGAATGGAGTGCGGAACGGAGTCTGGCGTTGACCCGTCCGTCCTGAAGCCGCCGGCCTGGTGACGAATGACCGAGATGACCAATTCGATGGAGGATTCGCTCACGCGGCTCGCGCGGGCGTATGACAATCTGCGTGAGCAGATGGCGAAAGTCATCGTCGGGCAGCATGAGGTGACGGAGCATCTGCTGATCGCGCTGTTCAGCCGGGGGCATTGTCTGCTGGAAGGGGTGCCGGGGCTGGCGAAGACGCTGATGATCAGCACGCTGGCGCGGTGCCTGTCGATGTCGTTCAGCCGGATCCAGTTCACTCCCGACCTGATGCCGGCCGACATCACCGGCACGGATGTGCTGCAGATCAATCAGTCGACGGGGCAGCGCGAGCCGCAGTTCATTGCCGGTCCGCTGTTTCACAACATGGTGCTGGCGGACGAAATCAACCGGACTCCGCCGAAAACGCAGGCGGCGCTGCTGGAAGCGATGCAGGAACGGCAGGTGACGGTGGGCATGCTGCGCCACATTCTGCCGAACCCCTTTTTCGTGCTGGCGACGCAGAACCCGATCGAACAGGAAGGGACCTACCCGCTGCCCGAGGCGCAGCAGGACCGGTTCATGTTCAAGGTGTTCGTGCGCTATCCGAGTTTCGCGGAAGAACGTCAGGTGGCGCTGCAGACGACCGGCGCCGCGAGCGAAACCATCCAGCCCGTGCTGTCGGGTGAAGAAATCATGGCGCTGCAGCAGATCGTGCGGCAGGTGCCGGTGACGGATCATGTGGTCGACTATGCACTGGCGCTGGTGCGGCAGACGCGGGTGGGCCAGGAAGGGACGCCGGACTTCATTACCGAACAGTTGAGCTGGGGAGCTGGTCCCCGCGCGGTTCAGTTTCTGCTGCTGGGCGCGAAAACGCGGGCCCTGCTGAAAGGGCGGACTCACGTTTCAACGGAAGACATCCAGGCGCTGGCGATCCCGGTGCTGCGGCACCGCATCGTGGTGAACTTCTCGGCCGAGAGCGATGGCGTGACTTCCGACAAAGTCATCGAACGGCTGATCCAGGAAACGCCAGCGAAGGAAGGCGAGCTGCAGAAGGATCCGCGGCTGGCGAAGATCTTTGCGGCGTGAGCCCTGACGCAGCCGTTTATCGCCTGTCGATTTCACGGTTTCACCCCTATCCCCCGATGTCGCGGCAAGGGACGCGAGCGGGTCGCAAGCGACCCGGCTAAATGGTCCTCCTGAATCCTGAATCCTTCTAATGACTGCTGAAAAGACTTTGATTCGCGTGGGGCACAGTCCTGATCCGGACGATGCGTTCATGTTTCACGCGCTGGCCAACGACAAGATCGAGACCGGTCCGTATCAGTTCGTCCACGAACTGGTCGACATCGAGACGCTCAACCGGCGGGCGTTCACCGGGGAACTGGAGCTGACGGCCGTCAGTCTGCATGGGTACGCCTACCTCACCGATCGTTACGCGATTTGCGCCTGCGGGGCGAGCATGGGCGACGGCTACGGCCCGATGGTTGTCGCGAAGACGCCGATGACCCGCGAAGATCTGGCGGGCAAAACGATCGCCATTCCGGGGACGCTGACGACGGCCAACCTGGCGCTGCGGCTGTGGCTGCGGGATCGCCGGCCGATTGAACACAAAGTGGCCGGCGTGGTGCTGCCGAAGCCGGCGGCCAGCGGCGCGGTTTCGGCCGATTCGGTTCATCCGAACTATGTGGTGGTCGAGTTTGACCAGATTCTCGACTACGTCGCCGCCGGCAAGGCGGACGCCGGGCTGATCATTCACGAGGGGCAGCTCACCTATGGCAGCCAGGGGCTGCACCTGATTCGCGACCTGGGCGAATGGTGGATGGAAGACACCGGTCTGCCGCTGCCGCTGGGGGGGAATGCGATCCGGAAAGACCTCGGCGACGAGGGAATGCGAGAAGTGACCCGGCTGCTGAAGGAAAGCATCGAATTCGGACTGAAGCATCGCGACGACGCACTGAGCCATGCCCTGCAGTACGGCCGCGACCTGGACCGCAGCCAGGCCGACAAGTTTGTCGGCATGTATGTGAACGACTGGACGATCGATTTCGGCGAGCGGGGCCGGGCGGCAGTCGCGGCGCTGCTGCAGCGGGGATTTGAGGAAGGGCTGATTCCGAACCCGGTGGAGCTGCAGTTTATCGGGTGACGGACCTTAGGGGCTGATCGGGCGAGCGGCTTCCCGGCCGCCGGTCGGGTCCTTCACGCCGACGGGCTGCAGCGGCGATTTCTCGGCGATGAAGGTCTGCACCCGGTCTTCGTGCGTGAATTTCACGGTCATGTTGGTGCGGGATGTCACGCGGCTGATTTCGACGATCGTTCCCAGTCCGTAGCGTGGATGGCGGACGAGCATGCCTTCCTGGAATCGGTTTGCGTTCACCGTACCGGCCGGTTTGCCGCCATTCAGCAGGTCGGCGCCGCTCATCAGCAGCGGCCGGGCTTCGGCGCTGGACGCCTTGTTCGACGGTGCTGGCGGATCGGCCGGCGGCTGCGGCGTTTTCGCCGGCTGTTCGTCGTCATCAAAAGCATCGCGGTCGAAGTAGACCTGCGGCCCGCCGTGCGATTCATCAACCCGCGTGGCCTCCAGTTCCGAGGCGAACAGGCTGGGGATGGAGGCGAGCGTGCGTCCGCGGAAGGTGCGGAGTCGGGTCTGCGTCAGGAAGAGTCGCTGCCTGGCGCGAGTCATGCCCACGAACAGCAGGCGGCGTTCTTCCTCGAGTTCGAAGCCGGACAGGTCGCGGAGGGCGCGTTCGTGAGGAATCAATCCTTCTTCAACGCCCAGCACGAACACCACGGGGAACTCGAGCCCCTTGGCGGAGTGCATGGTCATCAGCGTGACGCGGCCGGCGGTGTCATCAATGGTGTCGGCATCGGCGACGAGGGCAGTCTGTTCGAGGAAGCCATCGATCGAGCGTTCGTCGCCGACAGCTTCATCATACTGGCGGGCGGCGGTGATGAGTTCCTCGACGTTGCCGAGTCGCTGAATGTCTTCTTCGCGCGGGCTTCCGGACCAGGCGGCGGCCATGCCGCTGCGGTCGACGATGGCGGTGAGCAGGTCGCCGACGGAGCCGCTGGCAGCGAGGTCGAACCGGCTGATCATGTCGGCGAACATGCGGAAGCCACGGGCGGCGTTCTTCGAGAGTTTGGGCACCTCGGCCGACCGCTGGCAGGCTTCGAGCAGGCCGACTCCATTCGCATCGGCCCAGGCGGAGAGGCGTCGCTGCGAGGTTTCGCCGAGTCCGCGGAGGGGGGTGTTGACCGCACGATAGAATGCAGTGCGATCGACCGGGTTGGCAACGAGCCGCAGATAGGCGAGGGTGTCTTTGATTTCGGCCCGGTCGTAAAAGGCGGCGCCGGCGGCGATCTGATAGGGAATCCGCTCGCGCATCAGGCCAACTTCGAGTTGCCTGGAGAGCGCATTGACGCGGTAGAAAATGGCGAAGTCGCCCCAGGTGAGGCCGTGCCGTTCGCAGAGTTCGCGAATGCGGCGGGCGATTCCGGCCGCCTCGGCGACGGCGTCGTCGAACGTCACCAGTTCGACTGAGTCGCCTTCCGGGTTGTTCGTGATGAGCTGTTTCTGCTTGCGCTGTTTGTTGTAGCCGATGAGCCTGCCGGCCGAGCGGACGATCGACTGCGTGCTGCGGAAGTTTTCTTCGAGCTTGATGACCTTGCAGTTCGGGAACTCGCGTTCGAATCGCAGGATGTTTTCGATGCGGGCGCCGCGCCAGGCGTAGATCGACTGATCGGGGTCGCCGGTAGCCTGCAGGTTGGGGTGCTGCTGCGAAAGCGCGGCGATGATGCGGTACTGGGCGGCGTTGGTGTCCTGGTATTCGTCGACCAGCACGTAGCGATAGCGATGGTCGAGCTGGCGGCGGAGTTCTTCGTGCTCGCTGAGCATGAATGCGACATGCAGCAGGAGGTCGTCGAAATCGACGGCATTCGAGGCGAGCAGGAACTTCTGGTATTCGGGATAGGCCCGCGCGACGGCCTCGTCCCAGTTGCTGCCGATGCCTTCTTCGTAGCGCTGGGTGAAGGCTTCGGCGGTGGTGAGGTCGTTTTTGAGCTGGCTGATGCGGGCGGCGAGGCGGTCGGGCGGGTAGTGCGTGGCATCGAGGCCGATCTCTTCCATCACCAGTCTGAGGGCTTTGCGCTGGTCGCCTTCATCGAGGATGGTGTAGTTCGGGCGGAGTCCGACAACCTCTGCATGCCGCCGCAGCAGCATGGCCGAGAAGCGGTGAAAGGTGCTGACCCAGACGCCGGAATCGGGGGCGATGCGATCCACGCGGTCGCGCATCGTCTGGGCGGCCTTGTTGGTGAAGGTGATCGCGAGAATCTGCCGGGGAGAGACGCCGCGCTGGATGAGGCGACCGATGCGGTGCGTGACGACGCGGGTTTTTCCCGAGCCTGGGCCGGCCAGGACGAGCAGCGGACCGTCTTCATGTTCCACGGCCGCGCGCTGGCTGGGGGTTAAAACATCAGTCGCGGACAAGGGAACCGACTCCGTTCACAAATGGCAGAGGGGGCCTGCCAGCCGCTCCCACAGTCGCGGCGGGGAGCCTGCGTCCAGTGTAGCGCTTCCCACCCAGTTTTGAACCAGCCGGGAATCTTTTGGAGATTCCCCGTAGAATCGGCGAGCGGTCGCTGGTGCGTTGCGTTTCGCCGGAGCGGCCTGATCCTGTGATTCCCTGTCCTTCCGACGTTTTGCTCGCATGGCTGAACTGACCGACCCGGTCGAAACCGGGATGCCTCGCAGTGTGAAGTACGGCATCGTCACGGTGCTGGTGGTGCTGGTGTTCATGTGGCTGTTGCCGCGCCGAACCGGCAACAACGGCGCCCCGCCGGCGACTGGCTCGCCGGGGGCTCCGCCGACCACCGCCAAAACGACGGACCGCGAAACCGAACGGCAACTGACGGCCATTCTGCGCGGCCTCTCGCCCGACGTGGTGGTGATCAGCAGCGACCGGCTGGACCGCGTGACCGAGCTGGGACAATGGGCGGGAGAATCGCTGACGAAAGGGGACGCGGCGAGCGTCACGTTTGATGAAGCCGTCCATTCGAAATGGTTCAGCGGGCCGGCGTTGACGGAAGTCAACGACGCCAGTTTTTCGCTGCGCGACGGTCACCACATCACGCTGGCGGAGCTGGCAGGCGACATCGCCACAAAATTGCTTCAACGCACTCTGGCCCCCGTCGAGCAGGTTGACGATCTGTTCCGGTTCGTGGTTCGGGAAACGATGCTGATGCCGGACGTGCATGACCAGCAATTGCCGGGCACGCCGCTGGAGGCGCTGGTGCTGGGACGATCGACCGCGGCGCGCCGGGCGTGGACCATGGGCGTTCTGCTGCGCCAGCTGCGCATCGACGCCGTGATTCTGGAACCGAAGGCAAAGCCCGAGGCGTGGCTGATCGGGGTCATCACTCCGGAGGGCGAGGTTCTGCTGTACGACCCGCGACTGGGGACGGGCGTTCCGTCCGCACCCGGTCCACAGGGGTTTGAAACGCCCGCGAGCCTGTCGCAGGTGAAGCAGCAGCCGGAACTGTTGCGCGAACTCGACCTTCCGAACGCCGCTTACCCCCTCGAGGCCAAAGACCTTTCGTCGCTGAACGTCCGACTGATCACCGACAGCAGTACGGGTTCGCTGCGGATGGCGAAACTGCAGACGATGGTGACCGGCCGGCTGATGGTGGTGTTTGATGGAATGACGAAGAACCCGCTCGCCGAGCAGGGACTGGCAGACCGCGTGATTGCCGCCGGCGCCCGGGGACACTGGTCGGCGGACGATGTTTCGGTCTGGGATTACCCGGAGGAGCAGTCCGAGGCGTTCATGTCGAGCGGCGCGGAGAACAGCCCGGCGTGGGAGCCGATCACCCGCGTGTTCCTCGGGCCAGTCGCGCTGACGCAGGTTCGCCGTCAGACGAAAAATGAGGGGGAGGCCGCGACCGAGACCGTTGTGCAGCGCAGCAAGGAACCGCTGCGGCTGATTCGCCTGCTGCAACTGAAATGGGAGCCTCAGGAGGCGATTCGGGGTTACCTGCCGATCCGGACCGCATCGCGCGGGATGTCGATGCTGACGCGCGACCCGGAGCTTCAGGAAAAGCTGGCGGCCGCCCTGCCCCGCAACGCGAAAGCGGCCGATTTCGCGAACTTCTGGACGGCCGCCTGTCAGTCGCAGATCAACCCGAAACTGACGCCGGGCACGCTGAAGCAGTATCTGCGCGACTTCCCACAGGGGGAAATGATTCCCGCAGTGGTCGAGCTGTGGGCAACATCGCTGGTGGAGGCGGGGGACAAGCCGGCAGCGGTGGCGCTTCTGAGCAGCGGCCAGCGAACGCCGCGGCTGGACATTCTGCTGAAGAAATGGCAGCCCGCCAAACCGGCTGAGGAAACGAAGCCGACTGAGACCGCGCCGGAAATCCCCGCGACGCCCATGCCCGCCGCTGCAACAGAGCCGCCCGCCGCGGCAACGCCCTCCCCTGTTCCAACAACAGAGCTGCCTGCCGCGGCGACGGAGCCGGCTGACCCGGCCGCGCCGGCGCCCGCTGCGGCGGATGGCGAGCCGCCAGCGCCGCCGACATCCACGTCGTCGACTTGAGCCAATTTCGCGCGCTGCTGGCGGAATCGGGAATTCTGGTCCGGGCCTGCCGGCGACAGCGGTTTCGACGATTGTTGCGCCCCTGCGCGGTTCGATGACAGACCCAGGACTGATGGTCTGTTGTGGGAGCGACGGCGTGGCAGTGTTTGACGACCTGGTGAAACTCGAACGGTCGCTGCAGGCGGAGGCCTCGCCGGCGAGTCCGATTCCCCAGCGGAGCGAGTTCAGCGTCGATGTGCCGGTGACGGGGATGAACGCCGCCCTGAAGCGGGTGGTGAAGTGCGATGCGTTCCCGGTTCCGCTGCTGGAGCGTGCGGGCTATGTGCCGAGCTGGCGCCCCTTCTGGCCGAAGGTGAAAACGATCGGGCTGACCTTTCCGGAAGGAATGACGTTTCTGCCTCCCAAAGAGGAGAAGGATGAGACGGCCAGGCGCGTGGCGCCGCCGAAGCCGCATGCGGAGAATGGCGAGAAACGGAAGTCGACGCGGATCAAGCCGCCGAGCGACGCCCTGAGCTTTGAAGACCGCCTGTTTTATGTGCTGCAGCCGCCGCTGGAGTCGTGGCTGAAGGGGCAGGAACTGGTGATGCCGTTCGAGCCGTTCCAGTACCAGTACGAAGGGATTGCGTGGCTGTTCTCGCAGAAGTCGGCCCTGCTGGCGGATGAGATGGGCCTCGGCAAAACGATGCAGACGATCACGGCAATCCGTCTGCTGCTGCGCGCCGGCCAGGTGCGGCGGGTGCTGCTGGTCTGTCCAAAACCGCTGATTCCGAACTGGCAGCGGGAGTTCAAAACGTGGGCGGAAGAGATTCCGCTGACGACGCTCGAAGGAGACGGCGCGCGGCGGCAGATGCTGTGGCGGCTTCCGGGGGCGATCGTGCTGCTGTGCAACTACGAACTGCTCGTGCGGGATTTCCAGGCGCTGATGAAAGAGGGGGGCGGAACGACGCACGATGGACTGGGGCGGGCCCATCAGGACGTGAACTACAGCGTCGGCAGCGGAACGGAGACGGTCGACCTGCCGAAGTTCGATCTGGTGGTGCTCGATGAAGCGCAGAAGATCAAGAATCGCGATTCCGTAACCTCGGAGACGGCCCGTGCGGTTCCACGGAAGCGCAGCCTGGCGCTGACCGGGACCCCGATCGAAAACCGGCCCGAGGAACTGGCCGTGCTGTTCGAGTTCATGGGGGTCATTCCACCGGCCGGCGAACCTGACATCCGCCAGCTCTCAAAACTGGCCAAGGAGTACGTGCTGCGGCGAACCAAGAACCTCGTGATGAAGGACATGCCGCCGCGACTGGATCGTGACGAATACATTGAACTCAGCCCGGCCCAGCGCGCCGCATACGACACCGTGCAGAAGGACGGCGTGATGCAGCTGAACGACATGGGCGAATCGGTCACGGTGCAGCATGTGTTCGAGCTGGTGATGCGGCTGAAGCAGATCACCAATTACGAGCCCGTGACCGGGGAATCCACCAAGCTGGAGCGCGTCGTCGCCGACATGGAGGAAATCGCGGCCTCAGGCGGCAAGGCGATTCTGTTCAGTCAGTGGACGAAGACGCTGTTGTGGCTCAACGAACGACTGCAGGACTACGGCCCGCTGATGTACCACGGCGGCATTCCGACGCCCAAGCGCGAGCCGATTCTGAAGCAGTTCAAGGAGGATCCGTCGAAGCACATCATTCTGATGAGCTACGCGACCGGGGCCGTCGGACTCAATCTGCAGTTTGCGGGGTATGTGTTTCTGTACGACCGCTGGTGGAACCCGGCGATTGAAGACCAGGCGATCAACCGGGCGCACCGCATCGGCTGCAAGAGCCAGGTGATCGTGTCGAAGTTCATCTGCAAGGACACGATTGAGGAGAAAATCGACAAGGTGCTGAAGGAGAAACGCGACCTGTTCGCGCGCGTGCTGGGGGAAGGGGACGACGAGAACGCCTCGCTGAGCATGACGGCCGGCGAAATTTTTGGTCTGTTCGACTTGAAGGCACGCACACCGAAAGGGCCGAAGCGGATTGCGCCGCGCAACGAGGCGGCCTAACGGTGCGTGGGATCAGCGCCGTTTCGCCCGGGCTGCTTTCCAGATTCGTTCGAGGAATGAATCGCGGACTCAGGTTTCGGTGTCATCGGCGGGGACCGGCGGGGCGTTGTCTGGCGAGTCGGCGGGCACGGCGGCTTCCGGGACGCTGGGGACCAGACCTTTGTTGCGGCGGACCAGTTCGCGCCAGCGCATCAGCGCCGGCTCGCGCTGGCCGGCCGGGTTCTGCGGGCGATACCCGAGATCGCGTTTGGCCAGCCGCAGCACTTCGTAGTATGCCAGGTCGCGAATCGCGATGTTGTCGCTCGCGAGAAACTCGACGACCTGCATGGATGCCGCCTCGCTGCGCGCCTCGTCGTCGCTGATGCGCCAGAGCAGCTTCAGTACCACGGGGGCTTCCTGATCGCGGAACACGCGGCTGACTTCGTCTTCGAGCCGGGCGGCATGATCGGGCGACAGCATGACCCATTCCCGCAGCCCCTGCATGGCCGCGAACCGGGTGTCTTCATGGGGGGACGTCAGCACGCGGACGAGGGTCGTCACATCGTCAATCACCGACAGCGTGCGAGCGGCGTAGGTGGCGACGGTGTTCCGTTTATCCTGTTCCGCAACGGGGCCGATGCTGTTCTGCACCGGCAGATCGAGATTGAATTCATCCTGATACGCGCGGGACCAGTTCCTCTGCGAGGCGAGCGTTTTGGCTTCGGGATCGAGCCACAACGGCACCGTGCCGGGCGAGAATCCGGCTGCTTCGGGATTGGTCCACTCCATCAACTGCACCGAGGCATCGCCGGAGATCGGCGGGAGATTCGCACGGCGCACGTTCACGCTGCCGCTGGTGACAAACAGCGTTCCCGCCGGAACCGGCCATTGCTCCGCTTCGGGCAGGAAGCCTCGCGGCTGGGGCAGTTCGACAAGCAGACCGAACCGCGTTTGCGGGGAGACGGCGTCGAACTCGGTGCGCAGGCCGGCGACCGTCACGCCAATTCCGAGCGCGTGAGGAACGCCGTCCGCCCCGCGATGCACAGCCACCCGGCCGCGGTTGATCTCCAGCTCCGCCAGCATTTGACCGGTCGGCGGAAGCAGACGAATGCGTGCCCCTCCCTGGAGTGAAACGCGCAACGTCAGGGCCGGGTCGTCCGGCGAGCTGATCTGCAGATCGCCGACGAAGGGATCGGGCGAGGCGATTTCGTCGCCGGAATGCAACAGCGCGCGGCGCGGCAGCGTCGTCCAGTCGGGCCGGCCCTGCGGACGATGCATCAACACGCCTTCTGTGCTGGTGTACATCACAGTCGGCCCGGGGAGCGAGGGCGTTTCGACCTCGGCGGGAGGCGCGATGCCGGGTGCGGGGGGCGCTGGGGGAGTGCTGGCGGCGATATCCGCGGGAGCCGGCGCCGCGGCCGCGGAGTCCACGGCAGGCGCATCGTCAGGAGGCATGGCATCGGGGGTGAGCGGAGGCTCGAAATCGGGCAACTCGATCGGAATCACCGGCGGGGGAACTGCCGCCAGTTGCTCGGCGCCCGGATCCGCCGGGCGCCGGGGGGCAGGTCTGTCCGCGGGGCGGGTCGCAGCCGGTTCGGCAGCTGGCTTCACGGCGGGAGGGGTGGTGGCGACGACTTCGCCTCCGCCGCCGTTGAAGAACCCGGCGACGAGATATCCCCAGACGCCAATCAGCAGGGCCACTGCACCCACCGGGACGAGCTTCTTCCACAGGGGCGGCCGCTTGAGATACTCGGGAACGACCGGGCGCGACGCGACGGGCCGGGTCGAACCAACGGCGTAGGGTGCGGGATTCGACGTTGGCGACGCCGGTTCGGGAGAGACCGCCCCCATGGCGTACATCCGTTCGCGCAGCTCGGGGCGAATCGTCACCGGCTCCCCGAGCACGATCGTCAGTATCTGATGACAGGCGGCGACTTCCGCGAGGTGCATGTCGGAATCGAGGCAGACCCGTTCGAGGTCAGCCACGGCGGCCGGTTCGAGCGTGTTGTCGAGGTATTCGGCGACGACGTTGGGGTCGGGCGTTGAACCGGGTCCGCTGAGTTCGGGACTGGCGATGCGGCGGCGGCGGGTCACTTCCCGAATCCGCTCGACGAGCGTCGAGGCGGTGCTGTTCTCGCTGATGCGCGCGCCGATTTCCTTCGTCTGGACGGCATCGAGGATGTCGTCGAGGTAGGCCAGTAGGGTTCGGAGGGTTAAACGCATGGGGCGCCTCATCGTCAAATCAATGCGGTTCCGCAGCGAATTCAATCAGAAGAACGAATCAGGCAGCGACGCGGTGTCTTCTGCAATAGGGGCGTTCGGTCAGACCGTCCGTGCAGAAATCCGAAATGCGGACACCGGAATTTGACAGATTCTCCGAGAACCGGCGGGAAGTCCTTGCAGGATCCGGAGTTCAGGCTGTTGCGAGACTTCCTGATCGATCTGGAACTTTCCCGCGGCGCGGGTTATCTAATCGGTCAGATCCGTTGGAGACGGCGCCTCGACATTGCGGACCGCTGAAGTCCGCCGGGGGGACCTGGACTGGCAATGACGCCCGCTCCAACGCACATTTCTGACAGGGATGATGTCATGCTGCGTCCGGCTTCACTGCTGGTTCTCGGGTGTGTTCTGTTGGGAGGAGCGTGGTCGTTGACTGCCGAACAGCCCGCCTCCGCTGACGCCCGCCAGGCAGCCCGGAATGCTGAGGCCTACGGGAACTTCCGGGAGGCGTTCGAGCTGTTCGAAAAGCTCTGCCTCAACCCGGACAACGCGACCGCCGAGGCAGCAAGCGACCTCGAACGCGCGGTGCAATGCCTGAACCGGCTGCAGCGTCTGCACGATGTAGACGCGTTTCTGGAAGCGGTTGCCGCGAAGCATGCGGAACACTGGCGCGTGCTGGCGGCCGTCGCAAAGCAATATGGGGCGATCGATCACCGGGGATACCTGATCGCGGGCAAATTTCACCGCGGCTATGCGCACCAGGGAGGCGAATTCGTAACGGCTGACGAGCGTGATTTCGTGCGCGGCCTGCAGTTGTTTGAAGCGGCCCGCAAGCTGATCGCCAGCGAATCGAATGCGATCGATGTCGCTGCGTTCTTTCGCGACTACGGACATTTCATCTTCCGCATGCGACAGGGAGAGAGCTGGCGACTGCAGGTGTTGACGGATGCCTCAACGCTGCCAGACTACGAGCCTTCTCAGCGCTGGGGCCGGCGGGGGCGATTTGGCAGCGGCGGCCAGAAAGGGGCGCCTGTCGACGCGGATGGCAACCCGGTGTTCTATTCCGTTCCCCAGTCGTTCGAGATTTCGAAAAACGACGGCGAACGCTGGAGGCACTGCCTGGAACAGGCGGCGGCGAAGAACCCGGACCTGCGGCCGGAAGTGGACTGGGAATTCACCCAGTTTCTGCACCAGCAGTTTGGAGTGCAGACGCTGCAGCAGGGTGGCTTTCGCCTGCCGACGCCTGAGGACGGCGCGAGCGGCGATCCGCGGGCGAACATCTGGACGCTGAAGACGCTGAGTGACGACGAAACGATCTGTCGACTGGCGACGGGTCTGAAGCGATTGACGCTGCCGGCGGAGTTCAACCCGCTGGCACGGCTGAAGACGATTCTGGACAGCAGCAACCGCCAATACGCCGCGCAGGCCTCGGACCTGATCGCCTCGGTCTACGAAGACCGCCAGCAATATGTGAAAGCCGCGACCGCATGGAAGGCGGGGCTCGCCCGATTCGGCGACGAGAAGAAGACCCGCCAGGCACGCATCGATCAGATCGAGAAGCCGTGGGGCGAGTTTGAATCGACCTCGACGCAGCCGGCCGGCCAGGGAGCGACGCTCGATTTCAAGTTTCGCAACGGAAAAAAACTGTCGCTGGAAGCCTGGCCGATCCGGATCGACCTGCTGCTGGCCGACATGAAAGCCCATCTGAAGTCGAACCCGCGCAACGTCAACTGGCAGCAGGTGCAGCTCGAGCAGATCGGGTATCGGCTGGTCCAGGAGAATCAGATTCGTTACCTCGCCCCGCGCAGCGCGCAGTGGACGATTGAACTCGAACCGCGGGCGGAGCACTTTGATCGCCGGACGACCGTCGCCACGCCGCTGCAGCAGGCGGGGGCGTACCTCGTCACCGCGAAGCTCGATGGCGGAAATACGAGCCGCATTGTGGTGTGGGTGGCAGATACGGCGATCGTCAAGAAGGCCGTGAATCAGGGAGCTTGGTACTACCTGGCCGATGCGGTCAGCGGTGATCCGATTCCCAACGTGGATGTCGAGTTCTTCGGCTGGCGGCAGGAATACCGCGAACAGGGGAAACGGCATGACGTTCTGACCAGGAACTTCGCCGAGAAAACGGACGCCAACGGCCAGATCGTGCCCGATGCAAAGCTGCAGGAGGACCGCTATCAGTGGATGGCAATCGCGAAAACCGGCCAGCGGCTGGCCTTCCTCGGCTTCAGCGGCGTGTGGCGGAACAGCTACCAGCTCGATTCGCTGAATCAGACGAAGATCGTCCTGATCACCGATCGCCCTGTGTACCGGCCTGATCAGAAGGTCGAGTTCAAGTTCTGGGTCCGGCCGGTCAGTTACGACCTGTCGCCCGAGCAATCGAAGGTGTTCGCCAACCAGAAGTTCACGGTGCAGTTGACCGACCCGATGGGTGTGGAAGTCTGGACGAAGCCCTTCACGGCCGATGAATTCGGCGGCTTCAACGGCGAACACCTGTTGCCCAAGGATGCGAAGCTCGGCAGCTACTCGCTGAACATCGTCAACCACCGGTCAATTGGCGGCGGCGGGCAGTTCCGCGTTGAGGAATACAAGAAGCCGGAGTTCATGGTGGAAGTCGATGCTCCGCGCGAGCCGGTAGCGCTGGGGGACAAGGTGACGGCCACGATCACGGCGAAGTACCTGTTTGGGGCGCCGGTGACGAACGCGACGGTGAAGTACAAGGTGGAACGGACTTCTTACACCGAGCGGTGGTTCCCGCGCGGGGAGTGGGACTGGCTGTACGGGCCGGGGTACTGGTGGTTCGCCTCGAACGACACCTGGTACCCGGGGTTTGCGCGGTGGGGCTGCTTCGCGCCGCGGCCGAGCTGGATCGACTGGAATCCCGATCCGCCGGAACTGGTGCTGGATGCCGAAGCGCCGATCGGCGCGGATGGAACGGTGAAGATCGAAATCGATACGTCGCTGGCGAAGGTGCTGCATGGCGACGAAGACCATTCGTACAAAATCACGGCCGAAGTGGTCGATGCTTCGCGGCGGACGATTGTCGGCGGCGGGAACGTGCTGGTGGCGCGGGAGCCGTTCAAGGTGTTTGTGTGGCTCAACCGTGGGCATTACCGCGCGGGGGATGTCATCAAGGCATCGGCCCAGGTGCGGACGCTGGATGGCAAGCCGGTCACCGGGAAAGGGAAGCTCACGCTGCTGAAGGTGTCGTATGACAAGGACGGCAAGCCGGAGGAGCAGAATGTCGGCGAATGGGCTGTTGACCCCAATGCCCAGGGAGAGGTTTCGCAGGAATTGAAGGCGGCTGATGCGGGACAGTACCGGGTCGCCTATACGCTGACGCACACGGCCGAGGGGAAGGAGCCGGTCACGAAAGAAGGGGCGTATCTGTTCGTGGTGCGGGGCGAGAACTTCAGCGGATCGGACTTCCGGTTCAGCGACCTCGAACTGGTTCCGGACAAGAAGGAGTACGCGCCGGGCGAGACGATGCAACTGCTGGTGAACACCGATCGGCTGAAGTCGACCGTGATGCTGTTTGTGCGGCCCGTGAATGGTGTGTGCAAAGACAAGCCGCAGTTCCTGAAGCTGGATGGCAAGAGTACGACAGTACCGATTGGCGTGGCGCAGGCCGACATGCCCAACTTCTTCATTGAGGCGGTGACGGTTGCCAACGGGCAGGTGCATGCGATCACGAAAGAGATCGTCGTGCCGCCGGTGAAGCGGGTGCTGAATGTGGATGTGAAGCCATCGAGCGAGAAGTACAAGCCGGGTCAGAAGGCGGAAGTGGAAGTGAAGCTGACTGAGCTGAACGGCGAGCCGTTCCAGGGTTCGGTCGTGATGAGCATTTACGACAAGGCGGTGGAATACATCTCGGGCGGATCGAATGTGCCCGATCTCAAGGAACACTTCTGGAAGTGGCGTCGGAGCCATCATCCCTCGACGGAACACAGCCTGGCACGGTGGGGGTCGAACCTGCTGAAGAATGGCGAAGTCGCGATGCGTGACCTGGGGGCGTTTGGCGGGATGGTGGCGGACCTGGAAACGGACCTGTACTTCGCCGGCGGTTCTGGCCGAGGAGCGGGCGGCGCGATGACCAAGAGCATGGCTCGCGGGCGGATGATGCTGGGGGATGCGATGCCGTTGCCGGCCTCGGCGCCGATGGAGGCTGCAGGGGCCACTCTCGACTTCGCCGCGGTTGGCGAGGGGGCGGGCGGCGGGGGCGAACTCGTCCAGCCGACGGTGCGGACGCAGTTTGCCGACACGGCGTTCTGGAAGGGTGACATCACGACGGACGCGAAGGGCATCGCGAAGATCGATTTGACGATGCCCGAGAACCTGACGGGCTGGAAGATTCGCACATGGGCGATGGGAGAAGGGACGCGCGTGGGCGAGGCGACGCAGGAGGTGACGACGTCGAAGGATCTGCTCGTCCGGCTGCAGGCGCCACGGTTCTTCGTCGAGAAGGACCAGGTCGTGCTGTCGGCGATCGTGCATAACTATCTGCCGCATGAGAAGGAGTGTCAGGTTGTTCTGGAGCTTGAAGGGGACACGCTGGCACCGGAAATCGAGGGCGCTGGCAACACAGATGCCATCAGGGGGCTGACGCCCCCCGCTCGCCAGGTCAAGATCCCGGCGAATGGCGAGATGCGGGTCGACTGGCTGGTGAAGGCGATCAAGGAAGGGGAAGCCAAAGTCACCATGAAGGCGTTGACGGACGAAGAGTCGGACGCCATGCAGATGACGTTCCCCGTGTACGTCCACGGCATGCTGAAGACCGAGTCGTTCAGCGGCGAGGTGCGGGCGAACGAGAACGCCGGGAAGATCACGATCAACGTCCCGGCCGAGCGTCGGCCAGAGGAAACCCGGCTGGAGGTCCGGTACTCGCCGACGCTGGCGGGAGCGATGGTGGATGCCCTGCCCTACCTTGTCGATTACCCCTATGGCTGCACCGAGCAGACGCTGAACCGGTTCCTGCCGACGGTCATCACGCAGAACGTCCTCAAGTCGATGAAGCTCGACCTGGCGAAGATCCGGGACAAGCGGACGAACCTGAATCCGCAGGAGATCGGCGACGATGCGGCCCGCGCGGCCGACTGGGCACGGGTGACGAAGAACTGGCATCGCGAAATGAAGAACCCGGTCTTCGACGAGGCCGAGGTCGAACGGATGGTGAAGACCGGCGTGGCCGACCTGACCAGCATGCAGCTCTCGGATGGCGGCTGGGGCTGGTTCTCCGGGTTCGGCGAGCGTTCGTGGCCCCATACGACGTGCGTTGTGGTGCATGGGCTGCAGATCGCGCAGCAGAATGGCGTTGCGATCGTGCCCGAAACGCTGTCAAAGGGTGTCGATTGGCTGAAGCGGCATCAGGACGAACAGGTCCGCCTGCTGCAGATCGGCGAAAAGGTCGAGAAACAGGAGGTCAAGCCGGAGCCCGGGCTGCGGTACCGGACCCAGGCCGACAATGTCGATGCGTTCATCTACATGGTGCTGGTGGATGCGGACGTGGCGAACGCCGAGATGCAGCGGTTCCTGTATCGCGACCGGACGAAGCTGTCGCTGTATTCGCTCGGCATGTTCGGTCTCGCCCTGCACAAGCAGCAGCAGATCGAGCAGCGCGACATGGTGATCCGCAACATCGACCAGTTCGTGGTGACGGACAACGAGAACCAGACGGCCTATATCGACCTGCCGAACCGCGATTCGTACTGGTGGTTCTGGTATGGCGACACGATCGAGGCGAATGCGTACTACCTGAAGCTGCTGACGAAAGTGAATCCTCAGGATCCGAAGGCCGCGGGGCTGGTGAAATACCTGCTGAACAACCGCCGCCACGCGACGTACTGGAACAGCACGCGCGACACGGCGGTGTGCATCGAAGCGATGGCCGAGTACCTGCAAGCGAGCGGCGAATCGGAGCCGAACATGCTGGGGGAGGTGTGGATTGATGGCGAGAAGAAGCAGTCGGTCGAGATCACGCCGGAAGTGCTGTTCGGGTTCAACAACAAGTTCGTGATGCTGGGGACGGAGTTGAAGGACGGGGAGCACGTGGTCGAGCTCCGAAAACTGCCGTTGCGCCCCAGCGAGCCGGAAGCGTCAGCGCCCGGAGCGAAAACGACCCCGCTCTACTTCAACGCCTACCTCACGAACTTCACCCTTGAAGACCCCATCAAGGCCACCGGCCTCGAAATCAAAGTCGGCCGCAAGTTCTACCGGCTGAACCAGCGGAAGGACGCGAAGGACACGGTCCAGGGTTCCCGCGGCCAGGCGGTGGACCAGCAAACGCTGAAGTACGACCGCGAAGAACTGGCCGATCTGGCCCAGGTGACGAGCGGCGACCTGCTGGAAGTGGAACTCGAGATCGATTCGAAGAACGACTACGAGTACGTCATCTTCGAGGATCTCAAAGCGGCCGGCGTTGAGGCGGTCGACCTGCAGAGCGGTTACACCTCGGGCGGTCTGGGCGCGTATGTCGAGTATCGCGATGAGCGGGTCGCGTTCTTCCTGAGGACGCTCAGCCGCGGCAAGCACTCGGTGAGCTACCGCGTGCGGGCGGAGATTCCGGGTCAGTTCAGCGCGTTGCCGACACGGGCGTCTGCGATGTACGCGCCCGAGCTGAAAGCGAACGCGGATGAATACAAGCTGCGGATCGCGGACAAGGAGGAATAAACTTCACCGCTGAGGCGCAGAGGTCGCGGAGAAAAGAGAGATCGCGGATTGGTGCGTTGTGCGCCGGTTCGCGATCGGGCCTTCCAGTTCACCACGGAGGACACTGAGCCGCACGGCGGAGGCGCTCATCGTGGATCGGGAGCGACTCCCTCAGCGGACTGTCCCCGATTGGCAAACTGGATGGGACCACGAGTAGATTGCGGGCGAGCCCCATTTGAGGAGTCGCCTGTGATGCGGATTGTTCTGTTGGCGTGGCTGACGGTCGTGGCGTCTGCAGACGTGCTTGCGCAGGGAACGAAGGCCGACTATGAACGCGCGGCGGGACTGCAGGGGCTGACGCGGAACAAGGTGCTGCGGGATGCGGTGGATCCGCAGTGGATCGATGGTGGCCGGGCGCTGTGGTACCGGGTCCGCACCGGGGCGGATGCATTCGAGTGGATCGTTGTCGACGCCCGGACGGGCGAGCGGCGACCTGCGTTCGATCACTCCAAAGTGGCGAGTGCGCTGGCGGCCTCGGACGTCACCATCGCGAATGCCGACAACCTGCCGCTGGAGCAGTTTGCCGTTGATCGGGCCGGCGATCGCGTGACGTTCCGGGCGGGCGGCAAGGCCTGGGAGTGGCAGCTCAAGCATGATGCCCTCAAGGAACTGCCGGAGCTGCCGTCGAATCGCGACAGGGGCCAGCGGCGGAGGCGTGACGGAGGCGGCGACGACACGTCGCTGACGTTTCAGAATCGGTCGTCCGGAGCGGTCGAGGTCTTCTGGTGGAACGACGCAGGCGAGCGTCGGAGCTACGGAAAAATTCCGGCCGGCGGGCAGCATGTGCAGCACACGTTTCCCGGACATCGCTGGGTGGTGGTGGATGACAAAGGGACGGAACTGGGGACGATCGTGGGCGAGGCTGCGCCCCGGACGGTCGAGATTCCCGCGGAGCTCAGGCTGCGTCCGGAACGGCTGCGCGGGGCGGCAGCCAATGCAGAGCGGCGGTCGAGCCGGTCCCCTGACGGACGCTGGAACGTGCACGTCCGCGATCACAACCTGTTTCTCGAAGACACGACGGACAACAGCGAAACGGCCCTGACCAAGGATGGCGTGGCGGAGGACCACTATGGGCGCGGACTGTTCTGGTCGCCCGACAGCCGGCTTCTCGTTGCGATGAAAACACAGCCGGCCCAAACGCGGACGGTGAACATCGTGGAATCGTCGCCAAAGGACCAACTGCAGCCGAAACTGATCGCGTTCGACTATCTCAAGCCGGGAGACCGGGTGGCCGTCTCGAAGCCGCGGCTGTTGGAGATTGCGGAACGGAAGTCGATTCCGCTCGATGACTCGCTGTACGCGATGCCGTTCGCCATTCGCGATGTGCGCTGGGAGGCCGATTCGTCGCGGTTCACATTCGCGTACAACCAGCGCGGGCACCAGGTGTTTCGCATTCTGTCGGTCGATGCTGCGACGGGAAGGGTGACGCCGATCGTGAATGAGGAATCGAAGACATTCATCGACTACTCGGGCAAGCAGTTCCGGCATGATGTCGCGGGAGGCGAGGAACTGATCTGGATGTCGGAGCGGGATGGGTGGAACCACCTGTACCTGTTCAACTCGAAGACCGGTGAACTGAAGAACCAGATCACGCAGGGTGAGTGGGTCGTGCGGGGCGTCGAGAGAGTGGATGACGACCTGCGACAGGTGTGGTTCCGGGCGGGCGGCATCAGGCCGGGTCAGGATCCGTATTTCGTCCACTACGCCCGCGTGAACTTCGATGGGACGGGGCTGACGATTCTGACGGAAGGGAATGGGCAGCATGCCGTGGAGTTTTCTCCGGACGGCGAGACGTTTGTCGACACCTGGTCGCGCGTCGATTTGCCGCCGGTGACGGAACTGCGGAAGTCGGCGGATGGGTCGCTGGTGTGCGTGCTGGAAACGGCCGACTGGACGCCGCTGCTGGAAACTGGGTGGAAGGCCGCCGAGCGGTTTGTCGCCAAGGGACGGGATGGTGCGACGGACATTTATGGAGTGATCTGGCGGCCGACGAACTTTGATCCGGCGCAGAAGTATCCGGTGATCGAGAACATCTACGCCGGGCCGCAGAGCGCGTTCGTGCCGAAGTCGTTCCGACCCTATTACCCGCAGCAGAAGATCGCGGAGCTGGGATTCATTGTGGTGCAGATCGACGGCATGGGGACGTCCCATCGGTCGAAAGCGTTTCACGATGTGTGCTGGAAGAATATTGGCGATAGCGGATTCCCCGATCGCATGCTGTGGATCAAGGCGGCCGCAAAGCACGAACCGGCGATGGACGTGGAGCGCGTCGGCATTTACGGCGGCTCGGCCGGAGGCCAGAACTCGACGCGGGCCCTGCTCGCACATGGCGATTTCTACAAAGTGGCGGTGAGCGACTGTGGCTGTCACGACAACCGGATGGACAAGATCTGGTGGAACGAACAGTGGATGGGCTGGCCGATCGGTGAGCACTATGCCGAGCAGTCGAACGTGACACAGGCGCACAAGCTCACCGGCAAACTGCTGCTGGTGGTGGGCGAGCTCGACCGCAATGTTGACCCGGCCTCGACGATGCAGGTGGCCAACGCACTCATCAAAGCCGACCGGGATTTCGATCTGCTGGTGATTCCAGGGGCCGGGCATGGGGCGTGCGAGACGCCGTATGGCCAGCGCCGGCGGCAGGACTTTTTCGTCCGTCACCTGCTGGGAGTCGAGCCGCGGGGGGAGTGAGGCGGGGTTGTGAATGCCCTCAGCGGAACGCTGCGGGATCGATCTGGTATTTGCGCAGCAGTCCGTGGAAGTATTGCCGCGAAACCTCCGCAACCCGCGCGCAGCCCGCGACGTTGCCGCGATGCTGTTCGAGGAGGGAGATGAGGTAGCGCTTTTCGGCGTCGTCGCGCGCGGCGGCGCGGGTCGTGGACGCGGCGGAGAGCGTGGCCGCGGTAGCAGCGCCCCGGAATGCGGCTGGCAGGTCGTCGAGGGTGATCTGCACGCCCCGGCAGAGCGCGTGCCCGTGCTCGACGGCGTTTCGCAGCTCGCGAACATTGCCGGGCCAGGGGTGGCGCCGAAACAGCTCGATGACCTCCGGTGAAAACCCGGCGACGGGCGAGCCGTCGCCGCGCAGGGTGTCGAGGAAGTGCTGCGCCAGCCGCAGAATGTCGTCGCCGCGTTCGGCGAGCCGGGGCATTTCGAGATGAATGACGGCGAGACGGAAGAAGAGATCGGAGCGAAAGCGTCCTGCCTGGACTTCGGCCTGCAGGTCGCGGTTGGTGGCGGCGAGGAAACGGACATCGACCTGCCGCGGAGTGGACATGCCCACGGGAGTGAACGACTGCGACTGGATCAGCCGGAGCAGCTTCGCCTGCTGGTTGAGCGGCAGTTCGCCGAGTTCGTCGAGGAACACGGTTCCGCCGTCGGCCTGGACCAGCAATCCGGGCTCGTTGCGGATGGCGCCGGTAAATGCGCCGCGGGCATGGCCGAAGAGCGTCGATTCAAACAGGGTATCGGGAATCGCGGTGCAGTCGACGATCTGAAACGGCCGGTGCTTTCGCCGGCTGAGCCGGTGGATCATTTCTGCAGCGACTTCTTTTCCGGTTCCGCTTTCACCGGTGATGAGGACGCTGCTGTCGTGCCGGGCGCAGCGTTCGATGAGGTCCTCAAGCCGGCGCATGGGCTCGCTGTCGGCGATCCATCCGCGGGCTTCGCGGGGAGGACGTTGGGCCGGCCCGTCGTCGGCGGGGGCGGCGCGGACTGTCGCCTGGTGAGCCAGCGCCCTCCGAACGCTGGCGAGCAGGTCGTCGTACTTCACCGGCTTCAGGAGGTAATCGGCAATGCCGAGCCGGAGACTTTCGATGGCCGTGGGGAGAGACGGGGCGCCGGTGACGACGATCAGCGGAGTGTCGGGCCAGTCGGCACGGCTGCGGGTCAGCAGCTCGAGCTGCAGGTTCCCCGGCATTTTGAGGTCGGAGATGATGAGCTGAAACGACTCGCGCTCGAGTGCTTCCAGTGCGGCATGGCCATGCGGCGCACAGCGGCATTCAAAGCCTGCCTTTTCGAGCAGGGCGGCCGTGGTTTTCAGGAACATCGGTTCGTCGTCGGCAATGAGGATGCGTGGAGGCTCAGGCATGGGAGGACTCCTGGAGCAGCGGCAGATGAATGGGAAGCGATGCCGTAAAGAGCGCCCCGCCTCCCGGGCGGTCGCTGACATCGATGCGGCCTCCGAGAGCTTCGATCAGGCTGCGACAGACCGACAGTCCGAGCCCCATTCCTGGTTGATGCTGATCGGCCCGGGTGGTGAAGAAGGGCTCGAAGATGCGGGATTTCAGCGGCTCGGGCACTCCGGGTCCGCGGTCGCCAACCGTCACGATGGCTTCGGCCTCCGAACCGGTCAGATGCACATCGACGGTCGCCTCTGTGGGGCTGGCCTGAATGGCGTTCAGGACAAGATTAACCACGATCTGGCGGACTTCCCCTTCGGGGAGACAGACCCTGTCGATGGCGGGATCGGCCGAAAACTCGAGCCGCACCGCATGTCGCCGGGCGGTGGAGTCGAGGAGGTAGAGGGTTTCCTCGAGCGCACTGCGCAGCGAGAACTCGGAAGCCTGTCGGGGTGCGCCGCGATAGAGCTGGTACATCTGGGCGGTGATTCTGCCAATGCGTTCGATCTCGCGATCGATCAGATCGATCAGATCGAAATGGGGATGTTCGACGTCGGTTTCCGAGCGGAGCAGTTCAAAGGCATTCCGGATGCCCGCCAGGGGATTGTTGATCTCGTGCGCGACCCCCGCCGCCAGCTGCCCGAGCGCCGCCAGTTTCTCCATGGCGTGCTGCCGTTCCTCCAGTTGGCGCAGCTGGGCGGTCCGCTCGCGCACCAGCTCTTCGAGATGGTCGGCGTGGGCGCGGAGTTCTTCGCGCAGCGCCTGTCGTTCCGTGACGTCGCGAACGCTGGTTCGCAGCCCGAGGAATTCCTGCTGCTCACCGTACATGGCCTGCCAGGCGAGCGCCAGGCTGCGAAGCCCCCCGTCGCGATGGAGACAGCGGAACTCGACTTCGCCGGAGTTCCGGTCGCGGAGGGCGGTTTCCAGGGCGTGCTCGACGTCGCTGCGGTCTTCGGCGACGACGAGCGGGAGGGGATAGCGGGACATCCGGCGACAATCTTCGACCGTCACTCCGGTGATGCGTTCGACGGCCGGATTCACCCACAGCAGCGCGCCGTCGGGCCCCAGCCAGCTTTCCCAGTCGTAGGTGTAGTCGGCGACCCATCGGAAGCATTCGGGCGGGAGGCGGGCGTTGTCGATCATCGAAGCTCGTCGGGCCGGTCGGTGAAAGTGTCTCCGCTGGTCGACTCAGAGAAAATCGCGTTCCTTCGGTTCGCGGACTCACCGAGGGTTCATCAAAGCTCGTCGACAGGCCTCCGGCGGCCATTGGCCGGGGGATCCAGCACCACTGGATACGGAACTCGCGACAGGAGTCGTCTCGCGTTCCACCACTGATTTTCCGCGACATCTGCAGTTGCTGCGCGTCCTGCCACTCTTTTTAAGGTCGATTTCATCCGCTTGCCAGACGGCGTCCATCAGGTCCAAACGGGACCGTGCAGCGGCTTCATGAAGTCCTCCTGAATGTGTTCAGAACGTGAGTCGTGTGCCGCTGACGGGGGTGTCGTCGCGCGGCGACACCGCCGGCTGCGCCATCGCCCGCGCGGGGCGAGGATCTTCGACTTACGGCCATTTTCGGGCCTCAGCGGATTGCGCCGAGATCGGCGCGGCCCTTGCCAGTGCAGTTGTGACAACGACTCAGGAACGCTGTCACTTTCATGCACTCGGAAAGGACGATGACCATGACACGCACACGCCTTCTGGCCGCGACTCTGGCGATACTCGTGACCGCCAGCTCCAGTGTGGCCACCGCGCAGCTTTTCCGCGGCCGCACCTACTACTATCGCCCGGGATACTCGGGCGGTGCGGCGCCCAGCGCCCCGCAGACGAACGGGTATCGCGCCCCTTCACGGTCGACGACGCCCCGGGTTCCCGCGTGGAAACTGCCCAAGACCGACCCGCAGAAGTACCGCACCAGCTGATTTTGTCTGACCACAGAGCTGGTGATCGGGTGCTCCGGAGTTCCGTTTGACTCCGGAGCACTTTTTCGTTGGGGGAATGGAACCGACCGTCACTCAAACGGGCCGGTGATCAGTTGCTTCATTTCGCGGACTGCGCGGTCGAAACCGACCATGACGGCCCGGGCAACAATGCTGTGGCCGATGTTCAGTTCGCCGACGCCGGCGATGCGGGCGATGGGGACGACGTTGCGGTAGGTGAGGCCGTGCCCCATGTGGACGTGCAGGCCGTGCTTCAGGGCGTGGTTCGCGCCGGCGCGGAGGACTTCGAGTTCGCGAAGACGCTCGGCCTCCGTGAGGGCGTCCGCGTAGCGGCCGGTGTGAAGTTCAACCGCCGCCACGCCGAGGTTCAGCGACGCATCGATCTGGGCCGGATCGGGGTCGATGAACATGCTGACTTCGATGCCGGCGGAATGCAGGGCTTCGACAGACGCTTCGACGCGCAGGAGGTTGCCCAGGACATCCAGCCCCCCTTCGGTGGTCACCTCTTCACGTTTTTCGGGAACGAGGGTGCACTGGTGCGGACGGACGGCGACGGCGATGGCGGTGATTTCCTCGGTGGCGCCCATTTCCAGGTTCAGCTTCACCTGGACGGTTTCCTTGAGAACCCGGACGTCGCGGTCCTGGATGTGGCGGCGGTCTTCCCGGAGGTGGACCGTAATGACATCCGCACCGCCGAGTTCCGCGAGCGACGCGGCCCAGACGGGATCCGGCTCGATGGTGCGTCGGGCCTGGCGGATGGTGGCGACGTGGTCGATGTTGACGCCGAGTCGGGCCATGGGGCGATGCTTCTTTCAACAGGGTGGGGACAGGGAACGTATCGCGAGACGCTGGTGGAGGGCCAGTTGCGGGAGGGAGGAATCCAACAGAAGAGAAAGGAGTTCAGGGGGAGTGCTTGATGGAGCAAGGCGTCGAGTTGAACTTCGCAAGCTTCATCGAATCACGCAACGCTGCGACCGCTTGTCCGTGACGGCCAACCCGCGCTGACCCCGACAACAGTTGCGGGTTCGTCGAAATTTGGAGCGGGGGGCCTAGAATGGGGCATCACATCCCCCTGTCTCCTGAGTGCAAGTGATCCATGTCGCACGATCCCCATCTGCAGTTCGCCCTGGAGGGCTCGCGGCGCATGTTGCACATGTTTGTGAACGATCTGACTCCCGAGGAGCGGCGCTACCGGATCTGCCCGGACGCCAACTGCATCGATTGGGTCGTCGGCCACCTGGTTCTGACGGAGCAGCGGTTTCATGCGGTCTTCGGGGCCAAGTCCCCCCTATTGCCGGCAGGGTTCGACAAGACTTTTGCGCGGGATGATGTGGCTCCGAAAGCGGCTGATTACGGGGACACCTCCGGTCTGCTGAAGCTGTTTGATGAGCAGCGGAATGTCACGATTGCGAAAGTCTGCGAGTTCCCGCAGGAAGAGCTCATGGTGCCGCTGGAGAATCCGCACCCGCGGTTTTCGACCCTCGGCGAGGCGGCCATTTTCTGTGCCCTGCATGTCACATTGCACGCCGGCCAGATGAGTATGATTCGCCGCATGCTGGGGAAGCCACCGGTGATTTGAGGCCGGAACCTTCGAGTCCTGTCTTTGGGGCGACTTCTCCAGGGCGTATGCTTGCGTGATGAACGTGCTGGTGGATCCTGTCTGGAACTGGCCGGTAGCGGGGGCGCTCAGCCTTGCGCTGCTGGGGGTGGTTCTGCTGACGTATCCACAGCGCGTGGCGCACCTTCCTGTGGGAACTCGGCGAACGTTAATCACGCTGCGGGTCCTGTCGGCGCTGGTGCTGGCGTTTGCCATGTTCCGGCCGGCGATTCAGTACACCGAGCGGGACGAGCGCGGGGCGCGGCTGGTGGTGCTGATGGATGCCAGCCGCAGCATGACTACTCCTGACGCCCCGAAAGGCCTGACCCGACGGGAAGCGCTGGTGGCCCTGCTGAAGGATCACGAGGAAAAACTGAAGAAGATTGGCGAGCAGGTCGACCTGCAATTGCTGGACTTCGCTGACGATGTGACGCCGGCATCGACGGCGCCGGCCACGGGCGGCATGGGCCAGTTCACTGCGATCGGCAAGGCGCTGGCGGAGGTCTTCAAGCAGGATTCGGCGCGACGGCTGGTCGGCGTGGTGCTGATGAGCGACGGTGCTCAACGGGCGGCCGGCGAGCTGAATATCGACGCGCGGGCCGAGGCCCGGCGGTTCGCCGAGCAGCGGGGAGCGCCCATCTACCCGGTGCCGTTCGGGTCATCGGATCTGTCGGGAGTGGGGGTCGACCTGGCCATTGAGGATGTTGTGGTCGATCCGTTTCCGTTTGAACGAAAAACGGTTCCGGTCCGTGGTTTTGTCCGGGTCTCGAACGCCGCGGGACGGACTGCCACCGTGCGTCTGTCGCTGGAAGACCGGTCGTCGAAGCAGGTGGGGGAAGCGGGCGAGTTCAAGCCGCTGCCCGCCACTGTCGACGCCCGGCCTGTGAAGGAGTTCACGATCCCGCAGGGGGTGACGCGGGTTCCGTTCGATCTGTCGTTCGTGGCCGAATCGGCCGGAGACTACAAGCTGCGCTGCGAAGTGCTGCCGCTGACCGATGAGCCCCGGGAAATCAAGGTTGCGAACAATCAGTTCGAGACGCTGGTCACCGTTCGCAAGGGGGGGCTGAAGGTCAAGTATTACGACATCTGGCGGCCGGAGGCGAAGTTCATCGCGCGCCTCAACGACAACGCCCGGGTGCAGCTCGACCGCGAGATCATTCCTTCCGGCGCCCTGCAACGGCCGGGCAACGTGACCGATGACCAGTTTGCACTGGGGCGGTACGACGTTTACATGATTGGCGACGTGCCGGCGAGCGTTTTCGGCCCGACCGGATCGAGCCTGCTGGACAAACTGGCAGAGCGCATCAGCCAGAACGGCGCCGGCCTGATGATGCTTGGCGGCGAACGAAACTTCGGCGCGGGTGGATATTCACAGACGGCGATCGCCGACCTGATCCCCGTCCAGATGGGAGTGGGCGATCTGCTGCGTCCCGGGCAGTCGGCCCCGGATCGGCACCTGCCGCCTCCCGTCCGCCTGCAGCCCACGCGCGAGGGGCTGCAGCATTTTGTGATGCAGCTGGCCGGCCCGGGCGAGGACAACGCAGCCGTCTGGTCGCGTCTGCCGGCGCTGCAAGGGGCGAATCGCCTCGAAAAACGAAACGCATTCGTGGATGAACTGGCGACCGTCGCCGGGCAGCCCGATCAGGTGCTGCTGTTCGCCCAGGATACCGGCCGCGGCCGGGCGATGGCGTTCGCGGGCGACTCGACCTGGCTGTGGTTCACCAGCGGCGAGCAGGCGGCGCATCAACGGTTCTGGGAGCAGTCCCTGCTGTGGCTGGCCCATCAGGAACATCAGTCCGACCAGCCGGTCTGGGTGGCGGTCGAGCCGCGGAACATCTCGCCGGGCGGCAAAGCCCCCCTGCGTTTCGGCGCACAGGATGCCCAGAAACAGCCGGTCAGCGGAGTGTCGTTCGCCATCGAAGTGCTCAACCCCAAGGGCCGCAAGCAGCCTGTCACGCCGCAGCAGGCGGGCAAGGACTGGTTCGCCGACTTCGCCGACACCGCGGAGCCCGGGGACTACTGGGTGACCGTCACCGCCACAAAGGACGGGAAGATGTTCGGGCTGCCGGCGTCGACCCGGTTTATCGTCGATGCCCGCGACCTGGAACTCGACAACCCGGCCGCGGACCTCGACCTGATGAACGAGCTGGCATCGTTGACGGGGGCGGCGGTGGTTCCGCCGGAAGCGTTCGGAGAGTTTCTGAACCGCCTGCTGAGCGAAGGGCTGGCCGCGGAACTGCTGAAACAGACGACCATCACGCTCTGGGACGGATGGCCGCTGCTGCTTGTGTTCACGCTGCTGATGACGACGGAGTGGTACCTGAGGAAGCGGCGCGGGTTGGTGTGATTCTTTCAGATTGCGACGGCAAGCCGTCGGCTTGGGAGCTGCGATGCTGGTGACGAACTTTGTGGATCGGCCGACGTTTGTTTCGCACCTGGAATGCGGGCTGACCGGGGAACGGTACGAGGCCGATCGGCTGCAGGGGTTGTCAAAGGCAGGGCGTCCGCTGCTGGTGCGATACGACCTCGCGGCCCTCAAAGAAGCGGTGTCGAAAGCGGACCTCGCGCAACGGCCCGCGGATCTGTGGCGGTACCGGGAGTTTCTCCCCGTGCGGCGGACGGAGAACATCGTCAGCCTCGGGGAGATCATGACGCCGCTGATTGCGGCCCCGACGCTGCGGGCAGGCTCCGGCGACCTGTACATCAAGGACGAAGGACGGCTGCCGACGGGGTCGTTCAAGGCGCGGGGGCTGTGCCTGGCGGTGTCGATGGCGAAGGAACTGGGCGTGAAGCGGATGGCGATTCCGACGAATGGAAACGCCGGGGCGGCGATGGCGGCGTACAACTCGCGCGCGGGGATCGAGTCGTACGTGTTCTGCCCGGAGGACACGCCGGAGGTGAACGTGCGCGAGATCGCCGCGCAGGGAGCGAAGGTGTGGCGCGTCAACGGGCTGATCAACGACTGCGGCAGGATCGTCGGCGCCGGCAAGGAGCCGATGGGGTGGTTCGACTGCTCGACTCTCAAGGAGCCGTACCGCATCGAGGGGAAGAAGACGATGGGGCTGGAACTGGCCGAGCAGTTCGGGTGGTCGCTGCCGGACATCATTTTCTATCCGACAGGCGGCGGGACGGGGCTGATCGGCATGTGGAAGGCGTTCCAGGAACTGCAGGCGATCGGCTGGATCACTGGCAAGCTGCCGCGGATGGTGGTGGTGCAATCCACCGGTTGTGCGCCGATCGTGAAGGCCTGGCAGGAGGGCAAGGAACACGCGGAGCTGTGGTCCAACGCGCACACGGTGGCATCGGGCATCCGTGTGCCGGCAGCCGTGGGAGACTTCCTGATGCTGCGGGCCGTGCGGGAGAGCGGCGGGTTCGCGATTGCGGTGGAGGACGAGGCGATTCTGGCAGCACGGGACGAAGTGGCCCGCAGGGAAGGATTCCTGATGTGCCCGGAAGGGGCGGCGACCTTCGCGGCCTACCAGCAGGCGGCGGCCGACGGTCGGCTGCAGCCGGGGGAAACGGCCGTGCTGTTCAACTGTGCGAGCGGGCTGAAGTATGAGTTGCCGCGTGCGGATGCAGCGATTGACGTGGGGAAGCCAATCGATTTTGCAGCAATCGCCCGTGCATGAGACTGGTGGTGGCACAGACAGAATGTCCGTGCCACCGGGGCGCTACTGCTTCTTTCCCAGCGTTTGCTCGTAGAGGGTCTTGTACGGATTCACTTCCGGCACGGGGGCGTCCTCGTTCACGAGCATCGGCTGAATGTCGTTCCACCACTGGTCGTAGGCGGACCGGAGCGAATTGACGACCTGCGGATGGTCGTTGATGACGTTTCGCATCTGACCCGGGTCGGCGACGAGGTCGTAAAGCTCGCTGTTGTTCACGAGCGTGAAGCGTGTGTTCCTGATGGCGCACTGCTTGTGCTTCGATTCCGCCACCTCACCTTTCTTCCAGCGGCCGACGTGGGTGACGAGGGTCCGGTCGGCCCATTCGGCGCCGGGGTCTTTCAGCAGCGGCAGCAGGCTGCGGCCCTGGATCTGCCGGTTGAGCTGATCAGTCCGCTGCGCGCCGGTGATGTCGATGAGTGTGGGGAGGATGTCGATGTGCGCCGTCATGGCACGGCAGTCCTGCCCTCCGGTGATCGCCGCGGGCCAGCGAAAAAAGGCGGGGCTGTGAGTGCCGCCGTAGTAGGGAGCCCCCTTCTGGCCGCGGAACCCGCCGCTGTAGAGCCGCGTATGCGTGCCGCCGTTGTCGCTGATGAAGATCAGCAGGGTGTTCTGTTCGAGCTGCTGCTCGCGGAGCATCGCCATGATTTTGCCGACATTCTCATCGATGTTGGTGATCATCGAGTAATACGGGACATCCTTCGGGCCGAGCGGCTTGCCGTCGATCGCTTTGCCTTCGTACAGGGCGTCGTACTTCGGCCCCGGGCTGACGAGCGGCGCATGGGGCGCATTGGGCGTGATGTAGGCGAAGAACGGAGTGCGGGCTCTGCTGCGTTCCGCCATCCAGGCGAGGGAGCGGTCGACGAAGACATCGGTGCAGTAGCCTTCGGTGCGGACGGGCGTACCGTTGTGGCGGATGACGGGGTTGAAGTACTCGTTGCCCGGAAAGTCGCCGCAGGTGCCGGGGTACGACTGCCCGATGCCGCCGCAACCGTGGATGAAGGTTTCGTCGAAGCCGCGTTGGGGGGGCTGGTGCGGTTCGTCGTCGCCGAGATGCCACTTGCCGAAAATGCCCGTGGAATAGCCGACCGATTTGAGAACCTGGGCCATGGTGACGGCGTCGAGCGTCAGTCGTTCCCGCTCGAGAATGGTGTGGGTGACGCCGTTCCTGAACTCGTGGCGTCCGGTCAGCAGGGCGGAACGGGTGGGGGCGCAGGTGGGGCTGACGTGGAAATCGGTGAAGCGGAGAGATTCGCCGTGAAGGCGGTCGAGGTTGGGGGTCTGAATGAGGGGATTGCCGTGGGCGCCGATGTCGCCCCAGCCCATGTCGTCCGGCATGAAGAGGACGATGTTGGGGAGTTCAGCGGCAGCCGAGCTGGCGACCAAGGCGAAGAACAGCACGGCCGAGAAAATGCGTCCACAGGCAGGCATGAGCGACTCCGTGACTGGATGGGATTCGCCCCAATGCTGACCAACGGCCGGGGATTCCTCAACGTCGCCGAAGGCGCGACTCGCACTGGCAGAATGTCTGCGCCACTGAACATGCTTTGCGACTGAGCAAAACCCGCCGCTCACCAAATTGTGGGGCTGTTGCTACACCGGAGGCGGTGCGATGACTATCATTCCCGCGCACCGGATGGACCCAACCGGATCGGATTGCGCGCCGAGACTGAAACGAAACCCCGACTGACGACGATGTCCAAACCCGCGAAGCTTGCTCTGGCTGATGGAACCGTGTTCACCGGCGTCGCCTTCGGCGCCGATGGCGAAATCTCCGGCGAAGTGGTGTTCAACACCAGCATGACCGGCTATCAGGAAATTCTCACCGATCCGTCCTACAACGGGCAGATCGTGACGATGACCTACCCGCTCATCGGAAATTACGGCGTCAACCGGGAGGATGTGGAGAGCAAGGGGCTGTCGCTGAGGGGCTTCGTGGTGAAGGAGCTCTGCCGCGAGCCGAGCAATTTCCGGTCGACGCAGACGCTCGACGACTACCTGCACGAAAATGGAGTCATCGGAATCGAGGGAGTCGATACCCGGGCACTTGTCCGCCGGATCCGGGTCCACGGCGCCATGACGGGCATTCTGTCGACGACCGACCTCGACGACGCCTCTCTCGTCAAAAAGGCGAAATCAGCGCCGGCCCTCGTCGGGCAGGACCTGGTGCGCGAAGTGATGCCGGAAAAAGCGGCCGGCTGGAACCAGGGACTGGATGAACTAACGCGGCATTCAACGGCCCCGGCGGTGTGCGACACTGCTCCTTCGGGAAAACAGCCGCATGTGGTCGCCGTCGATTACGGCATGAAATGGAACATTACGCGGCACCTGTCGGACATGGGCTGCAAGGTGACGGTGGTGCCGGGGACGGCGACGGCCGAAGAAATTCTGGCGCTGCAGCCGGACGGCGTGTTTCTCTCGAACGGGCCGGGCGACCCGGAGCCGCTGACGTACGCGGTCGACGCGATCAAGGGTGTGCTGGGCAAGAAGCCGGTCTTCGGCATCTGCCTGGGGCACCAGTTGCTAGGTCTGGCGCTGGGGGGGAAGACCTACAAGCTGAAGTTCGGACATCGCGGCGGCAACCAGCCGGTGTTGAACAGGCGGACGCAGAAAGTGGAGATCACTTCCCAGAACCACGGCTTCGCGGTGGATGCGGAATCGCTGCCGAAGGAGGTGGAGATCACCCACATCAACCTGAACGACAACACGGTGGAAGGGATGCGGCATACAACGCTGCCGGCATTCAGCGTGCAATATCATCCGGAAGCCGCCGCCGGCCCGCACGACAGCAGCTACCTGTTCGGCGAGTTCCGAAAGATGATGGGCGCCTGAGCAGGCGTCGGCCGGCAGGTCGCTGTTCGCCTCAGGTGAGCGGCGTATCCTGATGGACGGCGAACGCTTTGCGAATGCGGGCCATTTCCGCTTCGATCTGGTCGTCCGTCGCCCCGACTTCATGCAGCAGCAGCGAGCCCAGGCCGCACGCGGCCTCAGCTTCTTCGTAGGTTACCTCGGTCACGCCGATCTCCTCCAGCCAGGCGCGCTCGGCCACGTAGCGCGCGCGAACGAAAATTTTGAGATCGGGGTTCAGCTCCCGTGCAGCGAGCACGATCAGCGTGCGCGTCGACAGGTCGGGAATCGTGATGAGCAGGTATTGCGAGTGCGTGATGCCCGCGGCCTTGAGGATGTCGCGGTTGCTCGCGTCGCCATAAATCGCCGTCTCGCCGTGGGCCAGCAGCGACTTCACGGTGTCGACGTTGAGGTCGAGAATCACCGGCACGACCCCGAAATCCTTGAGGATCGATGCGGCCGTGCGTCCCACGGGACCGTAGCCGATGATGACCGCCCGAGACTTGTCGGCATCGCTCTCGTCGATCACCAGCGTCTCGATTCCCCGGACCGTCACCTTCGATTCCGACCGGTTCGACAGCGACTTCCAGAGCCCCGGCCGTCGTCGTTTCATCCAGCGTTCCAGCGGCACGATCGAACGGAACAGCATCGGGTTGAGCGTGATCGTCACCATCGCACAGGCGACAATCAGGCTGCGGTATTCGGGGGTGATCAGTTTCAGCCGGGCCCCGAGGTCGGCCACGATGAACGAGAACTCGCCGATTTCGGCAATGCCGAAGGCGACGGTCAGCGAGGTGCGCGGCGAGTAGCCCAGCAGCCACACAATGCCCATCGCGGCCACCGGCTTGGCAATCAGAATGACGGCCAGCAGGGACACAAACAGCCCGGGATTGTTCTGAATAGCGGCCGGATCGAACAGCGCACCGACGGATACAAAAAACAGCACCGCAAAGGCATCCTGCATGGGGAGTGCGTCGGCCGCCGCCTGGTGGCTCACCTCCGTCTGCCCCACCACCAGCCCCGCCAGGAATGCCCCCAGGGCCATCGAAACGCCGAATGTGAAATACGATCCGACAGCGATCGCGAGGGCGAGAACCAGGACAGTCAGAGTGAACAGTTCGCGGGTTCTGGTCCGCGCCACATGTCCCAGCAGCCACGGAATGGCATGGCGGCCCGCGCCGAGCACCAGCAGCATCAACAGCAGGATGCGCACCACGGCCAGCCCCAGTGCCGAGAGAATCGACAGCGCCGACTGCCCGTCGCCCCCTGTCAACCGGGCGAACGATGGCAGCAGAACGAGTACGAAAACCGTGAACAGGTCCTCGACGATCAGCCAGCCGAACGCAATATGCCCCTGCGGAGCATGGAGCACATCGTTGTCCGTCAGAACGCGGGTGAGGACGACGGTGCTGGCGACGGAAATCGCGATGCCCGTCACGATCGCCGAAGCCCATGACCCGCCGAACGCCGCCACGGCCAGGGCGCCGCTGATGGTGGCCGTGGTGATGGTGACCATGGCGCCCGGCACACAGACGCGGCGGACGGCGAGCAGGTCCTGCACCTTGAAATGCAGTCCGACCCCGAACATCAGCAGAATCACGCCGATTTCGGCAAACTCGGAGGCGGCCTCCTGGTCGACCACGACGCCCGGCGTCATGGGGCCGATGAGAATTCCCGCAAGCAGATACCCCAGAATCGGCGACAGCCGCAGCCGCTGGGTCACATAGCCCAGCAGCAGCGCGACGCTGAGTCCGATGGTCAGGGTCAGAATGATGTTGTGCTGCATGGCATCCGCCCGGCAATCCGTTGTCGGGACCATCGTCTCCGTGGGTCGTCGTCGCGCCGTCGAACATTAGGGGGGCGGCGACCGTGTGACCACCTCAGCCAGCCTGAAGTTCGACGAAAACGTTCGCTACGATGCCCGCTCACCACTCTGATGTCACGAGGACTCCATGCAAGACCCGCGGATCGATCGTCTGGCCCAGGTTCTGATTGACCATAGCTGCCGCATCACAGCCGGAGAAACGGTCCTGATCGAGGCGTTCGACCTGCCCGATCCGGCGCTGGTCTGCCGACTCGTCGAGCTGGCGGCCGAACGCGGCGCCCGGCCGGTGGTGTCGCTGAAGGACAACCTCGTTCTGCGGTCGCTGTACCAGACGGCAACGGCCGAATCGATCCGGCTGATCGGCGAATTCGAGCGCGACCGCATGTCGAAAATGGACGCCTACATCGGCATCCGCGGGGCGGCCAACGCCCGGGAGTTCGCCGATGTTCCAGCGGACAGGATGGACCTGGCGCAGGAGCACTGGTGGAAGCCGGTCCATCTGGAAGTGCGGGTGCCGAAAACGCGGTGGGTCGTGCTGCGATACCCGACGCCGGCCATGGCGCAGTCGGCCCAGATGAGTACCGCGGCGTTTGAAGACTTTTATTTTGACGTTTGCACGGCGGACTACGCGGAAATGGAGCGCCGGCAGGAGCCGCTGAAGAAGCGGATGCTGGCGGCGGACCAGGTGCACATTCTGTCGCCGGGAACGGACCTGAAGTTTTCGATCAAAGGGATCAACGTCGTGCCGTGCAACGGGCGGCGGAACATTCCGGATGGAGAAGTGTTCACCTGCCCGATCCGCGACAGCGCAAACGGCGTCATCCAGTACAACACCCCCTCGCTGTATCAAGGGACCGTGTTTGAGGGGATTCGCTTTGAGTTCAAGAACGGCAAGATCGTGAAGGCCGACTGCCGCAACGAGCCGGCACGACTGAATCAGATTCTCGATTCGGACGAGGGAGCGCGCTACCTGGGCGAATGGTCGCTGGGATGCAACAACCGCATTCGCAAACCGATGCTCGACACGCTGTTCGACGAGAAGATCGGCGGCTCGATGCACCTGACCCCGGGGAACGCCTACGAAACCGCCGACAACGGCAACCGCAGCCGGGTGCACTGGGACCTGGTGCTGATGCAGACGCCGGAGGCTGGCGGCGGAGAAGTGTGGTTCGACGGGGAACTGTTGCGGAAGGACGGGAAGTTCCTGCCAGAGGATTTGTTGCCACTGAACGAGGGTCTGTAGGCGAGCGGGGGACGTGAGCCCCCTGATGCGAACCTATTTCGATTCGAATCGCACTCATTCAGACAATTCGACCACGCTTGATTCCAAGCTCTGGCATGTCGTCCACCCAGATCAGTCGCGGCGACTGTTGCCCAAGTACATATCGAACGCCACCGAGGACCGACTGAACGGTCGGCAGCTTCCTGCGCGACCCCGATTCCGTCCACCAGGTTCCCGACTTCGGAGTTCCGAAGTCCCGATTCAAGGCCCGACTTCCATAACTCTTGAAGTCCCGCAGAAGGTTGTCGGGTGACGGATCACCCGCCACTCCAACAATGAGATGGACATGGGTTGCCATCACCGCCGCTGCCAGCAGCCCCCAGCCGCGATGCGCTGCAGTTTCCTGAAACTGCAGCAGAAGCGATTCCGCATGCGCCGACGAAAACTCAACAGCAGGGCCGAGCAGCTTTTGTTTTGAATGTTCAGCCAGGTCGGAAATCTGTTTGTCGAATTCTTCACCCATTCGGTTGTGCCGAATTTCGGGGCCCTCGTTGACGCGGACATTGCTCACAAAGCCCCGGTCATCACCAGGCAGCCAGCTGCCGTACGATGTCGTCGTGAGGAGCCAGTAGCGGTCGAACTCGCGGTTAGCCATCCGCATCGTGTGCACCGTCGTTGGTTCAATCAGAAATCGTGGATGGATCCGTCATCTGCCCAGGTTTTCGAACGTAGATGGCATCAGGGGGCTGACGCCCCCCGCTCGCCTTTCGTCCGCACCGAAAGTCTCGAGATAGCCGATAAGAGCTTTGCGCAAGTCCGCGATGGCTTCCTGTTCCGTCATTCCCTCGCCATACGCCGGGATGTCGGGCAGACGTGCGGTAAAACCTCCGAATTCGTTGTCGGTGATCAGTTCGATCGCGAGGGGAGCAGTTGCTGGCAACGGAATCTCCGCGAGTTTTGGGCAAACGGCTTACGTTGCGGATCGCGTTGATGATAATCGAATTGGCGGAAAGCGCCGCATTGAATTCTGTCATGCAGGAGGGAGACATCATGGAGAAGCACAACGACGTCGTTCTGTCCGACGCAGACCTCGAGAAGGAACTGCAGTCGCTCCCCGGGTGGGAAGTGCGCGATGGCTGGCTGCGGCGGAAGTACGTGACTCCGGGGTGGCCGCACACCATGCTGCTCGCCAACGCGATTGCATACGTCTCCGAGGCGGCGTACCACCATCCGGACCTGGAACTGGGTTACGCGCAGGTGATCGTGAAGCTGCAGACGCACCGCGTGAAGGCGATTTCCGACAGCGATGTCGCGCTGGCGAAGGAGATCGACCGGGTGGCGATGTGGCGGCCGGAAGCGGGATCGCCGCTGACGGGGTTCCCGAAGACGTGGGTGAAGTGAGGTGAGGCCCCCAAAAGCCCGGCTTCTCACTCGACTTCGAAACCAACTCTTGGGATGGGGATTGACCTCCCGGTTCAGAAGCCGGGCTTTTGTCGATCCGCTGGCCGCGCGCCGCCGGTGGCACTAGGATCGCTGCCATGCCGGCGATCGAAGCGAAGCACCTGCGGAAGGTCTACAAGGTCTACCAGAAGCGCGAGGGACTCTGGGCCTCGGTGCGGGGACTTGCGCAGCGGCAGTACAAGACGGTGGAAGCCGTTCGCGATGTCAGCTTCACGATCGAAACGGGCGAAATGGTCGCGTTTCTCGGCCCGAACGGGGCGGGAAAGACGACGACGCTCAAGCTGCTGTCGGGGCTGATCGTCCCCACGGCCGGTGAGGCGCTGGTGCTGGGGCACATTCCGTGGAAACGCGAGCATGCTTATCGGCGGCGGTTTTCGCTCGTCATGGGGCAGAAGAACCAGCTCTGGTGGGACCTGCCCGCCCAGGAATCATTCCTGTTGCACAAAGAGATCTACCGGATCGAGCCGGACCAGTTTCAGCGGCGGAAGGATGAACTGATCGATCTGCTCGAAGTGCGCAAGCTGATCAGCCAGCCGGTGCGGGAATTGTCGCTGGGCGAACGGATGCGGATGGAACTGATTGCCGCGCTGCTGCACAGCCCGGACGTGCTGCTGCTGGATGAGCCGACGATCGGGCTCGATGTCGTCTCGCAGCGGCGAGTGCAGGAGTTCCTGAAGTTCTATCAGGCGGAGCAGAAGATCACGGTCATTCTCACCAGCCATTACATGAAGGATGTGGAAGCGCTCTGCCGCCGGGCGGTGATCATCAATCAGGGAGAGATCAAGCACGATGGGCCGCTGGCCGACATTGTCGAGCGGTTCAGCCAAGAAAAGGTGATCAGTCTGGAATTCGCGGGGACGGAGGTTCCGGCCGATCTTTCAAACTATGGCAACGTGTTCGATGTGCAACCGCCGCGGGCGAAGATCGCAGTGCCGCGGGAGAAGATCCCGGAAGTGCTGGCATCCGTACTGGCGCGGTACGCCGTGGAAGACGTGGGAGTGCACGAACGTCCGCTGGAAGAAGTGATCGCGGAGTTCTTCACGCAGCCTCAGGAGGAAGTGGCTGCGGCGGTGTGAAGATGCGACGATAGGCGTCGTGTTCCGACGCTGGCTTTCTGCTGCAATGGAGATCCCAATGGGCAGTTCTGCGAACGTAGCGATGAACAACTCGAGCTCTGTTCTCAATGACTCGGCCATCCGGAAGTACAAGTGCTCCGGACTGCTCAACATGGTCATCGGCACGAGCATGTTCACGTATCAACACGTGGCAAAGACTTCGATGATTGCGATGATCGCGGCTGTGATCCTGGTTGCCTGCGGAATCTGGATGGTCCTGCAGGCGGACAAGCTCACGGTGCAGTCGATCCGTGCTGCAATCGACCGACTGTCACCAGCGCACGACCGCGAGAGTCGTCGAGACTGATTTTAAGTGGGTGAGCATCAGCCGGCTGACGCCGGCCGCTCGCCTTACTCAACAACCTCGCTGCGCGGGTACGACCCCAGCACTTCCATCCGCACGGCTTTTTTCTCGACGAACTGCAGGGCTTTCTGCACCCGCTGTTCTTTGCGGTGCCCTTCGAAGTCGAGGAAGAACAGGTAGCCCGATTCGGCCCCGCGGAGGGGGAACGATTCGATCCACGTCAGGTTGATGTTGTTGGCCTTGAAGGCGCCGAGGGCCTCGGACAGCGCCCCCGGCGAGTGAGGAATCTGCAGCAGCAGGGCCGTGCGATCGCGACCGCTGGGACGAGTTTCTTCTTCGCCGATGATTGCGAACCGCGTCACGTTGTGCGCATTGTCCTCGATCCTCTCGGCCACGATCTGCAGCTCGTACTGCACGGCTGCCTGGCGGGTCGCGATCGCGGCGGCGCCTGGCTTGTCGCGGGCGAGCTGGGCGGCGGCCGACGTGCTGGTCATTTCGATCGTGCGGGCCTGCGGCATATTGCGGGACAGCCAGTCGCGGCATTGCGACAGGGCCTGCGGCTTGGAGTAGATCTCCGTGATTTCCCCGCGCGGCGAGCGCGACAGGAGGTTGTGATGGACCGACATCAACACTTCGCCGCAGATGCGCAGCGGCAGCCGGGTGAACATGTCGAGCGTGTCGACGATCCGGCCGTCGGTGCTGTTCTCGATCGGCACGATGCCGTATTCGGCGTGGCCGCGGTTCACTTCCTCAAACACCGAGGCGATGGTGTTGACGGGGATCAGGTCGGCCGACTTGCCGAAGCGTTCGAGGGCGGCAAGGTGCGTAAAGCTGAACGACGGACCGAGGTAGGCGACGCGGACCGTGCGGATCTTCGCACGGGCGGCGCTGAGAATTTCGCGGAAGACCGCGCGAACGGCGCTTTGCGGCAGCGGGCCGACGTTGAGGGAGTCGATCCGCTCCCACAACTCCTGCTCGGCCTGGGGGTTAAACCACAGCTGGTGCCGGGTGACGGGGTCGGCCACCAAAGCTTCGAGAGTGAGTTCGGTACGGCGGTTCAGCGCCTTGATCAGTTCGGCGTCAACAGCCTTGAGCCTGGTCTCCGTCGACGCGGCCGTTTTTTTCTTGACGACGGTTTTCGGCTCCGGCGCCGACTTGGCCGGGGTGCGTGATTTGGCAGGGCGCGGCGGTGGGGTCTTTTTCACGCTTTTGCGCGACAGGTCCTTCTTAGCCATGGCCGCCTTTCGACCCCCAAAACTCTGCGTGGGGCAAATTCAAGGTGAGTGTCGTAACCCGTCGCTGCAACAGGAGTTGCAAACTCATCCCTGAACGACGGCCGACTGCTTTTCCTGGGGCAAAACGCCAGCGTCTGAAATCGAGCCCGGTTGTATAGACGCGTTTTCGGAGTGTCAACTGGCCGCTGGGGTTACGTCGATCGGGACCAAACAGGGGGTGTTCCGCAATGCGGCGGCGGCGGTGAAGTTTCATAAACCCTTGCTTCATAATGCTTAACAGCCGCGTAAAAAGCTGCCTCCCGCGTGGACGCGCGGCCGGGGCGACGGTCGACTGGAAGATTGAAGTTGCGGAATCTGAAAACTGGTACTGCGCAGCCGCGCGACAGGGTCGTCTGGAATCGTCAAAACCGTTGCAGGCGGAACGGTTCGCTCAAGCTGCCCCGCTTTTCCAAAGGCCGTCGTTCTCCACCGACCGGCATGCACAGCGGCGGCAGATTTCGCCGATACCTGTGGTGTGGGTTCATGGATGTGCCGGGGTGGTGAAGACGCGGAATGAATCCGCAGGTGTCTTCGCCCACTTGAACTCCGACAAAGCCGCCGCCGCGATCGGCCCTTTCAGGCCGCGCGACAGGCCGCTGGACTCGACTCAAACCTATGTCCAAGACGACGACGATTCCCAAGCGCCGCCTGTCAAACGCGGTTCAGACCCCCCTTGAAACCTACCTGCGGGAAATCAATGAAACCGCTCTGCTGACCGCTCAGGACGAAAAAGACCTGTCGCGCCGCATTTCGGCCGGCGACCACGCCGCCCGCGACCGGATGGTCCGCGCCAACCTGCGGCTGGTGGTCAACATTGCCCGCGGTTATTCGGGCAAAGGGCTGCCGCTGCAGGATCTGATCGAAGAGGGCAACCTCGGGCTGCTCCGCGCCGTCGAAGGTTTTGATCCGGACATGAACACCCGGTTCAGCACCTACGCCAGCTACTGGATCAAGCAGTCGATCAAGCGGTCGCTGATCAACACCGGCAAGACCATCCGCATTCCGGCGTACATGGTCGAACTGCTGTCGAAGTGGCGGAAGGCCACGGCGAAGCTGTCCGATTCGCTGGGGCGGACGCCGACCGCGGAAGAGATCGCCCGCGAACTCGAACTGCCGGCCAAGAAGCTGCGGATCGTGAAGAAGGCGATTCAGCTGTACAACTCAAGCCCGCAGTCGAACTCCGATGAATCGTCGTGGTCGATGGGCGAGATGGTGGCCGATGAGCGGCACAAGGGTCCGGACGAAGAGCTGCTCGAAACCGACAACCTGAAGCATGTGCGTCTGATGCTGCAGGAAATGGAGCCCCGGGAAGCGACGATTCTGCGGCTGCGGTTCGGCCTGGACGACGGCGAGCCGAAGACGCTGAAGGAAATTGGCGAAGCCCTCGGCCTGACGCGGGAGCGGGTGCGTCAGATTGAAAGCGAAGCGTTGGGCCGGCTGAACAAGGGGCTGACGGGCGAGTGAACTGAGAGTGGCGGTCGAGAACCGAAACAGCCCGCGGACTGAAGCCAGACCGCGGGCTGTTGGCCGTTTTGACGCGACCGTTCAGCGAGTTCCGGAGGCGGGAATCACGCCTTCGATCTTTCTCAGCCCCTCGTCAATCGCCTTGCTTTTGTGGAACAGGTGGACGCGGTCGTATTGCTTCTTCTGCTCCTCCATGGGCATGTCGTCCGGAATCGGCCATTTTTCGCCGGCCGACGTATAGAGGTTCTTTAACCACAATTCGGCAAGGGCTGCGTTCTCATGGATCCCTTCCGGGAACTCCTGGTCGTTCTGCAGGACGACTCCATTCGGGCCAATCACGATCACGCCGCCAGCGGATTCGAGGCCGAAGGCTTTGATCGTGGCGGAGTCCTCCGTGGTTGAGCCCGCATCGATCGCGACCGGACTCGTCCAATCGAGTTCTGTGCACATTTCGAGGATTGCTTTGACCTGCTTCTCCCGGTCTCCCGCCGGCGGAACGATCATCAGGAAATCGACTTCCTTGTTCGCGTACTTTGCTTTGAGCAGTTTCGCGAGGCTGACAAAGCCTTCCTTCGCCATCGGCAGGGTGCAAGTCAGTAGGACCACGACGCGACCGCGCAGTTCGTGGAGTGCAATTTTGTCGCTGTTGACCCACTTCGCGACTTCAAGGGGCGGGGCAGTCTGGCCGGCCTTCACAAGCAATCGAGGCGGCCTTTCGGCATCCATGTCTTTTTTTCGCCGCATAGCGTCGAGGTCGACAACCGGGTGGTCCGGGCCGAATTCCAGGACGAAGAAATCATCAGCGTGAGGGAAGTTGCGTTCGATCAGGTCGCAGTGCCACGTCCGTCGAACGAACACCACGGCTTCGGGTTGCGGTAGGGGTACGACAGGCGGCTGGGCAGCATGCCTTTGCAGAGCCATTGCGGCCTCGGGTTCTGGTTCAAGCTCTTCCTCAGTCACAGAAGTCGGATACCAACAGTCTGAATCAATCTGAGTGATCTGTTTGGTCGTCGCCATCTGAAATTGGGTGGACTTCTGAATCAGGTCGAAATTTTCGAATGTCGCGCCACCGCCGACACGCCACCGCTGGATTCGACGAGGCAGCGCTCCCTGCTGCATGTCGATCCAGGCGCGAGACACTTCCTGCATCCCGTCCCGATTCAAAATGCCGTGCAGAATGACGCAAGGCCTGCCCTCGACATCAGCAATACCCACAACGCGGTAGTTATCACTCGTGCCCGCAAAGAACCGCTCGGCTGGGAAGTCGGACCCCGTGACGGGGAACTTCATTCCCATAAACGCCGGTAAGCCGCTCGGGCGAGTCTCGACTTCGCATTCCATGAGCTGCAACCGGGAGCGATCTCCCTGCCAGATTCGACCGGGAGGCGTCTGCTGCTCTGTCCATGACCGGATATTAAAGCCGTCATAGTCAGTCACCAGCGATTCCGGAGTCACCAGGCTATTCGGAAACGGGCTCGGAGCTGGTTTAGAGGTCCAAGACCATGATCGAATTTGATAGCGTCTCCCATCCTGGAAGTACTCTTCCTGATTCCGATAGACGCTCGGTTCATTGAGCATGAGACGTGCTCGAGTGGCTTCCATGCGAAAGTGGTTGAGGACCATCGCACCGTCGATCGGTCCAGCCGCCTGAACTTCAAAGGGTTTCCCGGCTTCGACGGCGTTGAGAATTTCCTCATAGAGTTCCGCCTTCAATCGTTTCTCCCGGCGGTACGCGTCGGTGTACTCCGAAGTCACCGTCATCTGCACATGCATTGTGCGGAACTTTTCGCGGTTCTCGCGGTAGGTCTGGAGGATCTCGTCGACGGTTGGAACTTGTGCATGGGCAGGCAGGGCAGCGCTGGCGAGCGCGGCGATGCACAGAACTCTGCTCAGCAGTTGAGCGGTCAGCCGTTGAACCCGCATCGCGACACCTCCCTTGTGTCTGTGTCAGCCCTTCGAGCAAATAAACACCGGTCGGGAGCCTACCACGACCTGGCGTTGTGCCAAAAGATCAGCCCGCGATCGCGAAGTGCGGCCGCGGGCTGGATGGGATTCGATTCGATGTGGAAGTCATCAGGGGGCTGACGCCCCCCGCTCGCCCTGTCGGGATGTCAGTCCTGCTTGATGCGGATGTTCTTGAACTCCGCAAACATCGGCTTGCCGGCGTGCAGTTGCAGCCCGAGGAGGCCTTCGAACATGGCCTTCCCCTCTTCGTTGTCCGTGAAGTCGAGCACCAGCTTGCCGTTCAGGTAGTGCTTGATGTTGTTCCCCTTCGCGATGATCACCACATCGTTCCAGTCGTCGAGCTTCATCAGCTTTTCGAAACCGGCCTGGTCGATCAGCGGATTGCCTTCGTTCAGAACCTTCTTGCCGTCCTTGTCCCAGGTGGCGATCTCCCCGACGAGGCACATCCGGCCGCGTTTTCCGATCAGTCCCCGCTCGTCGTAGATGAAGCTGGAGACGTTCGGGAACTTGCTCTCGTTACGGATTTCGTGCTGGTATCCGCCAAGAACCCACTTGTTTTTCACCCCTTCGGTGATGTGTTTCGAGCGGTACATAATGCCCGAATTGTTCGTGGCATTGCAGCGGAACGACAGCCGAAGATCGAAGTCCTTCGTCGTGCCGCCCGTCCAGATGAGGAAGGTATTGCCGTCCGCCTTGACCTCGTCGGTCGTTTCTCCGCGAATGACTCCGTGGCTCACGCTCCACAGGCGCGTGTCGCCATCCCAGCCGGTGAGGTCTTCGCCGTTGAACAGCTGTTTCATGCCGGCCGGCTCAGGGGGAGCGTCGGCGGCGAAAAGACTGCAACTGGCTGAGAGCGCCACAAACAGCATGCAGCAGCGAAGCATGGGGTATCTCCGGGGACGAGGTGGGTTTGAAGGTGAGGCCGTTGATTATCAGGGATGTGGCGGGGATTTCCACCGGGTTTGGATTCGGCGGCGGCCTGCGGCGGATTTCGAGGGGGCAGAAGTTCGGATTGACGGATTTCGGGGAATGTTCGTGTAATCCGCGGCCCTTATTGATCGCCGCGCCGTGTTCACGACGTTCGACCGCCACCTGTTCCATCGATTTCTGTATGCGTTCGCGGTGCTGTTCATCGCGTCGGTGGGTCTGTACGCCGTTGTCGACGGGTTCATGAACCTCGACGACTTCCAGAAGGCGGCCCAGGACGACGGGGGACTGGCCCTGCTGCTGGTGATGGCCCGGCATTATGCCGTGCAGTCGAGCATGCTGCTGGATCTGCTGGGGCCGACGGTTGCGGTGCTGGCGGTGATGGCGACGCTGGGGCTGGTGATGAAACACGGGGAACTGCATCCTCTGCTGGCGGCCGGAATACCCACCTATCGCGTCTGCCTGCCGTTCGTTTGGGGAATGCTGGCGCTGAACGGGTTGATGATCGCCAACGGGGAACTCATCATTCCGCAGGTCGCCGACCAGCTGCAGGTGACGAAAAGCAACTCGGCGGACGACGCGCAGGCGGTCGATTCCCAATACGACCCGCAGTCGCGCATTCACATCTCTGCATCGTCGTTGCGCCTGGCCGATCGCACTCTGGTGCAGCCCGATTTCCTGCTGCCAAGCCCGACGATCGTGGAAGACCAGCAGATGGTTTCCGCGGAATCGGCCCGCTATTACGGAGCCCGGAACAAGTTTCCCGCCGGCTGGCTGCTGAAGAACCCGCACCCGCATTTCGAATCGCTGCAACTGACCGATGAAGGGGCCCGGCGGGTGCTGGCCGATCGGTCGTCCGGCGACATTTTCATCGCGTCGAGCGTGACGCCGAGCCAACTCTACAATCGCGGCGGCAGCTACCGGTACCTCACCACCCGCGACCTCCTGAAGCGAATTCAGATTCCGGCCGGCAGCGGGTCTTCGGCCCGGGCGCTCATCATGCATCTGCATGGCCGGTTGACGCGGCCGGTGATCACGCTGATTGGCGTGTTTCTGGTGGTTCCGCTGATCGCCCGGCGGGAAAAGATGAGCCTGGTGCAGAACGTGGCGGCGTGCATGGCCGTGCTGGGGCTGGTGTATGGACTGTCGCTGGCGGGGATGATGCTGGGACAGGCGGCGATTCTGAAGCCGGAGATCGCGGCGTGGGGGCCGCTGCTGTTTGGAGGGGGGCTGTGCGCGTGGCTGACGGGAAGCGTGCGGACGTGAGGGCGAGGAATGCGGACATCGTGGGGGTGAAGATGACGAGGTGCGGCAAATCTGGTGTTTGTCAGCGACCTGCCAACCCCAAAGCCCGGCTTCTTCCCGCGTTGACAGGGCGGGTCTTCCGAAATTACGGCCGCGACTGGATTCGAGCAGCCGGGCTTCTTGAATGACCATTTGAATGACCATTTTGCAATTTGCAATATCCGGTCCCATAGGTAGATTCCGCGGCGCGCATTGGGAATGCGCGTGGAAGACTCGCCTTGGAACAGGGGATGGAGCCTCGTGGATTGGCCTTCGCGCGAGTTGAGCCAGCGTCTCGCCGAGTGGCGGTTGTGCACGCCTCAGGATGTGCAGCGCTGTCGCGGGGCCGTGAGGAGGTTTGTTCGCGACCTCCCGTCGTTCGACTCGGTATGGATTGACGTCCTGCTGCAGCAGCGGCTGCTCACCCCCTACCAGGCGCGCATTCTCGATTCGCCTGATCCGGACCGGCTGAGACTGGCCGGGCATGTGATCACCGATTGCCTCGAAGAAAACGCCTGGCGGGCAGTTTATCGGGCCCGACCGATCGAGGGGGGCCAACCCTGCCTGCTGACGGTGCACGGCGTGCACCCGGAAGACCGCGTCGGCACGCTCGAACTGATGGACGAAAGCATTGTCCGGCTGCGCGGCGCTGAAATTCCGGGGCTGAATTCTCCCGTGCGGGCTGAAGTGGGCGGCCGGGAACTGATTGTCGCGGCCGCCGATGTGCAAGGACATTCGCTGCGGGAACTTCTGGTGCGGCGTGGCCGGTTCCCGGCGACGGTTGTCATGGCGATCGCCCGCGCACTGGCGACGACGCTGGGGATGCTCGAAGAACGCGGCGTCCCGCATGGCGACCTGCGTCCGCGAAACGTCTGGCTCGATCCCCGGGGACAGGTGCACCTGCTGCACTGTGGGCTGCTCCCGGCGGTCATGCCGTCCTTTCTGGTCTCGCAGGAGCTGCCTGCGGAGGCGTGCGATGGCATCGCGCCCGAGATTGCAGACGGAACACGGACGACATCGGCCTCCAGCGACCAGTACGCCCTGGGCTGCCTGCTGTGGCAGTTGATGGCCGGACGCCCTCCGTTTCCGACGGGCGACGCCCAGGCCAAGGTGGCTGCCCATCGCACGCGGGCGATGGCGAACATTCGCGACATCGCCCCCCAGACCCCCGCCCCGCTCGCCGGCCTGATTGCCCGGCTGACCCAGCGTGCGCCCAGCGCACGCTACAGATCGTTTCGGGAAGCTCTCCAGCAGGTAGGGCCTCCAACGCCGACGGATCGGCGACTGCTCGCCCGGTTCTTCAACCGGTTCGAAACCGAGGCTCCCACACAGACCGCGCGCGAGACCGGCGAGCGGGCAAAACAGTGGCCCAGCGCATTGGCGGCGGTTGTCATCAGCGGCGCCACCATCTGGCTGTTCACCAGCGATCCAGCCTCGCTGCGCGGACGCGGAGCGGGCATTGCCCACGATTCACCGCCGCAACGTTTGCAGGTCGACGCCGGCGCCCGCCCGGTTCCCGTTGCCATGCACGAGACGGCCGGCGATCTCATTCAGGCCGGCGGGCAGCGCACATCGACAAGACCGACCGAACCCCTGCCCCGGCCGGATGCCGCGGGCGTCATCGCGCTGAAGTCTGGAACCGAGTATGTCCCGGAAACGCTGAAGCATTCCGGGCCGCTTGTCATCCGTGGCTCGGAAAGCGGCCTGGCGCGAATCATGATTCGCCATGCTCCGTGGGACATCGTTGCCGATTCGATTCGCCTGGAGAACGTGCAGCTTGAATGTCACGCCCCGGTGCGCGTGCAGTGCCGAGGGCTGGAAGTGATGCGCTCAGCAGTGATGTCCTCGGGGTCCGGGTCAGCGTCCGCACTAGAGTGGCGCCCCCAGGATGCCGCCGCGGCTTCGCCGGGAACCATCACCGTCGTCGACAGCCACCTGGCGGGTGCGGGCATTGCGTGCATCTCGCGTCCTTCATTCGTGCGCGTGGCGAACACATTAAAGACAGGCGCCGGAGCGCTGATCGCAGCGCCGGCCGCCGGGCGAGCCCACCAGGCGTTGCCGATTCATGTAATCCACGTGACGCTCCGGGATTCCGGGCCGCTGGTGGAGTGGACGCCGGGAGCGCGTGCGGCAGGGCAACGGGTTGATGTCGTGACGAAGGCATGTGTGTTTGCACCGGCGCCCGGCGTTCCGCTGCTGGCGCTGTCCGGTTCCATCGCGCCAGCCGACTGGGAGCGGTCGATTGGAATCAGCGGGCTGGAATCGCTGCTGCAATCGGGCGCCAGGCTCGTCGATCTGTCCCCTGCTCCCGGGAAGCCGCGGGGAACGATTGAAGCCGCGAAGCTGGAGGTCGACGGGCTGATGTCAGCCGCCGTTGAATTCTTCGGAACGGTTCCGGACGACGCGGCTTCGTGCGGCCTGAAATCGACTGACGCCCTGTTTTCGGTCGATCGGCCGCCGGGAATTGATGTGGAGAAGGTGGCGCGCCGGGTGTCGGCCGGCGGCCGTGTCAGCGGACAATGACCCGTCGAGTCTCTTCCAGAGCCTGGAGGGAAACGACATCGTAACGGATGTCGATTTTGAAGGGGCCGCCGGGAGCGTCGAGGCTCCCCTGGTTCTGGACGACCTGCCCCAGCCGGGCAAGCTTCTGCTCGACGGACGGCTCCAGGGCATCGGCCCCGGGGGCACGTCCCCAGCGAATGACCGAGCCGCCGCGCGTCACGAGATCGAACGAGAGATCTTCGGGCTGCGGATCGGCGGTTTTCGGAACCGGCGCGACGATGGCGGCGAGCCCGAGCCGCTTCCAGTGCCGGTCGACGTCTCCGCCGGGGGCGAGGGCTTCGGCAATGCGGGCGGCGCATTCGACGACGCCGTCCCCCCAGGGCTCGCCCGCGGCCCCCTGCGGCAGTGTCTTGATATTGCGGCAGACCGGGAGCCGGTGGACGTCGTCGGGGGCGAAATCGGCGGGGGGGAGGAGCACGCCGTGCGAGTCGATCGGGTAGAACCCGCGACTGGTTTCGACCACGAGGGCGACCCGCCGCCAGGTGAGATCGATTTCGATGCGGCGCTGGCGCTTCACCTCGACCCGATCGACGCGTTCGATCCACGGATGCGTGGAAAAGGCTTCAGCGAGTTGTTTCGCCAGGCCCGGCTGCAACAGCGACAGCTGCTCGGGCAGGCGGGCCTGCTGGCGAACGTCATCCACAACCCGGGTGGGCACCCCGCGCGGGGTAGGGGTGAGCTGCACGCTGGTCCAGTCGATCTGGTACTCCGGGCGGGTGCTGAGGTCGGGCGTCATCCACGGCAGGTAGGGAAGAAACACCACGGCCAACAGGGCACACGCGAGCCACCACAAGGTCGCGGGCTGAAACACGCCGCGGCGCACCGAGAGCGCGACCGCCGGGGCGGTCCGCCCTGCAGATTTCGAACGATCGGCAGAATCTGATTTTCTGGCACTCATAACAGCGCGCACCTGAAGCGCAGCTTCCAGTGCGTTGCATCGGCGAACGACACAGCGACTCACCGCTGTTTCTCACCCCGCCCGACGGTGCAGAAGAGTCGGCTGGGGGTCTGGCAGGACGCGACAGTTGTGCCGCGCGTGATGAACCCGGAGCGCCGACGCGATGGCGCGTTCGCACAGGGGAGTCATCGACATTCCGACCCTGGCCGCCGCCTTCGGGACGAGGCTGTGATCGGTCATTCCGGGAATGGTGTTCACTTCCAGCACAAACGGCCGGCCGCGGTCGTCGAGGCGGATGTCGACGCGGGCGATGCCCGCGGTTCCGATGGCCTGACAGGCGGCGCGACCCAGTTCGGTCAGCGTGCGGGTCAACGACGGCGGGGCGTCATCGAACTGGTAGCTGGTGTCGCTGGCGGCGTATTTGGCGGTGTAATCGTAAAACTCCCGCGAGGTGCCAATCCGGATCGGGGGGAGCGGCTCGTCATCGAGCAGCCCGACGGTCCACTCGTCGCCGGACACGGCCGCTTCCAGCAGGCCGATGGAGTCGAATCGGAAGCAGTTGGCAAGGGCCGCATCGAGATGGGCCCGCGAGGGAACGATGCTGACGCCGATGCTCGATCCCTGGCGGTCGGGTTTGACGACGAGTGGATAGCCGATGGCGGCGGCGGCCGAATGGGCGAAGCCGGGGGGATCGTTCGCGGAAATGCGGACCGCCGACGGCGTGGGAACTCCACAGTTATGGAACCGCTGCTTGGCGGCCCATTTGCTGAACGCGAGTTCGGAGGCTCCGGAATCGGCGCCGGTGTACGGGACGTTGCGACTTTCGAGGAGCCGCTGGAGTTCACCGTCTTCTCCGAAGGCACCGTGGAGGGCGATGAAGACGCAGTCGATGGCGACGCTCTGGCCGGCCGTGGGACGACCGGCAGGGACAGCCCGCCAGTCGAGTGCGTGGAGATCATCGCGAGCCGGGTCGAGCTGGAGGACGCGATGTCCGCCGGCCCGCAGAGCGTCCGTGACTGCGGCCCCGCTTTTGAGGCTGACGTCGCGCTCTGCGGAGCGGCCGCCCGCGAGCACGGCGATTGTCCAGCGGAACTGCGATGGCGAATCCAATTCGCTCATGAATGCATCCTTGCCTTCGAGCAGCGCTGCCCCTTCGAATCCCTGGCGGGGCGGCACGGCCGCGAATTGAACCAGACGCCGCCACGGCTGCCAAGGGCGCTTGCTGTCGATGGTGGCCGGCAATCATTGCCGGACCACAGGGTGATTGGAGAAAATGGGAACTCCAGGAGACTTTTAGCCCAGCACGCCGCGAAACACCGTATGGGCCTCAGCGCAGGCCGCATTAAAATCAAGGGGTTCGGTGAATTCCCGCCTCCCCTGCGCCTGTGCCGCAGTCGCCGCGGTCGTCCCCTGCCCGAGTGAACATCCATTTTCGGTGCAGGCTCCGTTCCTGCCGTGCCGCCATGTTGAACCTGCCCCCTGACTGTCGGTCTGGACACGGAGCCCCGTGATTCATGGACCACGACGGACATGACGCCGCCGCATCCTCCTGGATGGCGACGGGCATCGAATGGATCACTCGCGCCGCCTGTCGCTGGCCGCGGGTGACGCTGTGGCTGCTGTTCGCATCGACGATCGCGACATCGCTGTTCGCATGGCAGACGCTGGCGATCAAAACCAACCGCTCGGACCTGCTGAGCCCGGAAGCGCCTTACCAAAAGCGCTGGAACGCATACGCGGAAGCATTCGGCGACGTCACGGAAGACCTGGTGGTGGTGGTCGAGGCCGACGATCGCCGGTCGATCATCAAGGTGATGAACGATCTGGGCCCGCGAGTGGAGCGTGAAGAGAACTCCTTCAAGAACGTCCTGTATCGAATCGATCTGCGGCCGCTGTCCGCGAAGGGCCTGCAGTATCTCTCAGCCGACGAACTGCAGAAACTCGTGACCCGGCTGCGGCGTTTCCGGCTGATGAATGTGATCACGCCGGAAGTGGAATCGGAGCGGCGGCTGGAGCAGTCGAACGCCGCGGCCGAGGGACTCACAGACCTTGCTCAGCAGGTTGAGCAACTTACAGCGGCGTGGAAGCAGTTCGCGGCCGCGCCCGCCGAACAGCGGGCGCAGATCGAACAACGGACGCTGGCGCTGATTGACGGGCTGACGCAGGCCGAAGCTGGCGTCGAGCCGGTCGCGCCGCCGGAGTATCCAGCCGAGGGCGATCCCGAGCGTCGCCGCGTCCAGCCGACCGAGCGCTACCTGCTGAACGAGGCGGGAACCATGGGTTTTCTGCAGGCGCAGCCGGTGGTTGCCCCCGGGGACCTCAACGGCGCGACGGAAGCTGTCCGCAAAATGCGGGAGCTGATCGCCGTGATTCAGAAACGGCACCCGGACGCGCGCATCGGCCTGACCGGTGTTCCAGTTCTGGAGCACGACGAAATGCGGCAGTCGCAGGCCGAAATGGCCGAGGCGTCGGTGTTTTCGTTCGTGGGCGTGGGGATGGTGCTGTGTGCCGGGTTCCGCCGCCTGCGGCATCCCGTGCTGGGGATGCTGATGCTGGTGATCGGCACGGCATGGTCATTCGCGGCGGCAGCGATTGTCGTTGGGCATCTCAACATTCTGTCGATTGCTTTCGCGGCGATGCTGTTCGGTCTCGGGAACGACTTCGCGATCGTTTACCTGTCCCATTATTCGGCCCAGCGGGAACGCGGCGTTCCGCTGCTGAATGCCATTCTGGCGACATCGCGCGGCGTTGGGCCGGGCATCACCACGGCGGCATTCACCGGAGCGGTCGCCTTCTTCGCCGCCGTGTTGACAGACTTTTCCGGGATCGCGGAACTCGGGCTGATCGCCGGGTGCGGACTGGTGCTGTGCAACCTGCTGACGTTTCTGTTCATCCCGCCCGCGCTGCTGGTCTGGGACCAGAGCTGGAACCTCGAGCCGCTGCCGCCGCGCGAAATGCGGTTCAATGCCCGATGGCTCAATTTTGCCGGGCTGGCGGTGTTTCTGGTCGCGTTCGGCATCGTGTCGTGGCACGCGCCGCAGGTCCGTTACGAGACCAACCTGCTGAAGATGCAGGCCGAGGGAACGGAGGCGAATCTGGTTCAGCAGCGGATCGAAGAGAAGTCGGCCGGCTCGCTGCTGTATGGAGTGTCGCTGGCTCCCGATCGCCAGGCGGCGCTCGACCGCAAGGCGGCGTTCGAAAAGCTGCCGACCGTCGGGCATGTGGAAGAAGTCGCGTCGATGTTTCCACCGGAGCCGACGCCGGAACGCCGGGAAATGATGGAGACGGTGGTCCGGTCGCTGGGGGCACTGGGGGCGACTTCGTTGAAAACCCCCGACCCCAGTCGCATTGGCGCCGCGCTGGACGAACTGGAAACCCTGATCCAGATGTCGCCGACCCCGGCCATGGCCGTCGCCGCGGCGAAACTCGATCGGTTCCTGGATGATCTGTCGACGAAGACGCTGCCTGAGCAGATTCGCCAGTTGAGCGGCGGCCTGCCGGCCATTCCGCCCGAGCTGGCGTCGCTGGCATCGCCCGGTGCACTCGAACCCGTCAGCGAACGGGATGTTTCGCCCGCGTTTTACTCGCGGTTTGTCAGTTCGGACGGCCAGTGGCTGCTGAAGGTGTTTCCGAAGGAACCGGTCTGGGACCAGGCGCCTCTGGAGCGGTTTGTCGGCGATCTGCGGTCGGTCGACCCGGAAGTGACGGGCACTCCGCTGCAGAATTACGAGGCGTCGCGGGCCATCTGGGACAGTTACCTGCAGGCGGGGGCGTATGCGCTGGTGGCCGTCAGCATTCTGCTGTGGTGGGATTTCCGGACGATTCACGAATCGCTGCTGGCGCTGATGCCTGCCGCGTGCGGACTGGTGGCGACTCTGGGCGTGCTGGGCTGGGCGGATGTGCCGCTGAACCAGGCCAATATGATCATGCTGCCGCTGCTGCTGGGATTGGGCGTGGACGGCGGGGTGCATGTGCTCCACGATTACCGCGCGCAGAGCGGTGCGTATCGCATTTCGGGAAGCTGCGCCCGGGCGATCTTTCTGACGGCCGTCACCTCGATCGTCGGCTTCGGCAGCCTGATGATTTCCAGTCACCGGGGGTTGTTCAGCCTGGGACTGGTGCTGGCGGTCGGCGTTGTCGGAGAGTTGTGCACATCGCTGGTGGCGCTGCCGTCGCTGCTGTCGATGCTGACGCCGCCAGGAGCGAAAGCCGCAGCGGCGGAAACGGCCGATTCTCCCGGGGAATTCCGCAGCATGAGCGCTGGAGTTCACTGCGAATCTCCCGCGGCATGAACCTGCGGCCGGGTCGGACGTTCTTGCCTGACCGGCATCGTTTGAACTTGGCCGGCGCGATCTCGTGCGCCCGGGCCGACCGCGTGACAAACGGTCCTGACCCGGGCGGGCGGTCTCCGATACTTCCGAGGAAGGGAGATCGCACGGATGGCGACGGGGTTCTTCAAATTCGCAAGTCGGCCCATGCTCTGGGTCGTCATACTCACGTTTCCCTTCCTGCTGTGGAACAGTTCCCGGCTGAAGTCGAACAACGAAACCGAGACGTGGCTGCCGCGCGGCACGCCGGTCCGGCTGGAGTACGAGCGTTTCAAACGCGACTTCGGCGCTGACGAAGTGATCGTCGTGGCGGTGCGTCCCGAGGCGGCCGACCCGCAGCTGGTGGAAGCGGTCGCGTCGCGGCTGGAGCAGCTGGAAGGCATTTCAACCTGCTGGACGCCGGGCCGGATGGTCAAACGGATGACCGACCTGGGCGTCGATGCGGACGAAGCGCGGACACGACTGAAGGGGCTGTTGATCGGCAAGGATGAGCAGCTGCTGGGCATCATTGCGCCGATGAGCCAGTACGGGATTGCCCACCGCAAAGAAACGGTGGTCGAAGTCCGGAAGGTGCTCGACTACAGTCAGCTGGCATCGCCGGACATCTGCCTGACGGGCGGTCCGATCGTAGTTTCCGAGCTGGACCGGCTGGGGAGCCCGGAAGCGTCGCGCGGCTTCTTCGCGGCGATGCTGGTCATCTGCTGGGCGCTGCTGCAGTATTCGCTGAAAGACCTGCGGATGAGTCTGTCGGTCCTCGGCGTGACGCTGTGGAGCATCTACCTGACGCACTTCGCCATTGTGGCGCTGGGCGGGCAGATGAACTTCATCATGGGCTCGCTGTCGGTGATGGTGATGGTGTTCACACTGGGCATCGCCGTCCATGTGCTCGACTACTACACCGCCGCCCGCGATGCGAAACACGCCGATCCCCTGGGGCACGCGCTGAAGGAATCGGTCTGGCCCTGCCTGCTGTCGACCCTGACCACCCTGCTGGGGCTGATGTCGCTGAACGTCAGCAGCATCAAACCCGTGGGCGACTTCGGCTACGCGGCGGCGCTGGGCGCCGTCATTGCGTCGTTCGTCGGTCTGGTGTTCGTGCCCGCGCTGATTTCGATCTGGCCGAACTACTCGCCCAAACAGTCGAGCGGACATCAGCTGATCGATTTCACCCGCTGGGGCGCGTTTATCGGGCGAAACCGATGGGGCGCCGTTGCGTTCGGCGCCGTCATGATGGCGGTCTCGGCCGTGGGAATCTCGAAACTCGTCCCCCGGCTTGACCCCGTCGACTTTCTGCCTCGCGAAAACCTGGTGCGACGCGACCTGCGACGCATCGAACAGGAACTGACCGGCGCCAACTCGATCGAAGCGATCGTCGACTTCGGAATCTCGGACACGCCGTTCGTCAAGCGGCTGGAAATCGTCCGCGACCTGCAGGAGCACATCGCCTCGCACAAGGCCGTCCGGCACACGCTGTCGATCGCGTCATTTTTCCCGCACGAGCTGCCGGAGAGTCCGCTGGCGTTGTCGGCCCTGTTCTCGAAAGCCCAGTCGGGAGAATCGAGCAGCGGGCTGTTGGCACAGGAGCAGCGGCTGTGGCGGATTTCGGTCCGCCTGACCGAAGCGATGTCCTCGGCCGCGGTGTGCAGCGACCTGATGGAGCTGACGGCCAACTCGGCCGTGCCGGTGCGGTTCACCGGCATTGCGCCGATGCTCGGAAACGCCCAGGCGGAGATTTTCACCGGGTTCTGGCAGAGCTTCAGCCAGGCCGTGCTGACAATCTGGCTGGTGATGGTGATTGCACTGCGGTCGCCTGTGATCGGCCTGATCGCGATGATCCCCAACATCATGCCAATCATGATCGTGTTCGGCGCCGTCGGCTATGCAGGACTGCCGGTGGACATCGGCATGATGATGACCGGCAGCATCGCACTGGGCATTTCCGTCGACTGCACGTTCCACTTCCTGGTGTTCTTCCAGAACGCCGTGAAGCAGGGGAAGTCGTCCATTGAGGCGTGTCAGGCGGCGCTGGCGCACAGCGGCCGGCCGTTGGTGGAATCGACCGCCATCAGCACGATCGGCATGCTGGCGCTGTGCCTGTCGAGCTTCACGCCGACATCGCGGTTCGGATTCCTGATGGCCAGTCAGATCATGACATCGCTGCTGGGGGAAATGGTCTTCCTGCCTGCACTGCTGTGCATCGTTGGCGCCCGGATGAGGCGATCGAAAAAGACGTCGGTCGGTGCAGATCAGTTCGCGGCCAAAAGCGCCGCCGCCGCGCCGCTGCCGGAGCGTGCGGCCGGATGACGCCTGGCCCGGCCGGCGGTTGAACCCGGCCCGGGCCTATTCGCGGGTCACGAATTCGTCGAGGTTCATCAGCACCCGGGCCGCGGCGGCCCAGGAAGCCTGATCGAGCTGTTCGGGGGACGAGTTTTCGGGGGGCGTGTTTCCGGCCAGACGCTGCCGTTCGGAATCGATGAAACTCCGCAGGCGGGCCTGCTCGTCGGCCGAGGGTTTGCGGGCGAAGCAGAGCTGGAAGGCGTGGTCGATTCTGGCGGTCTCGTCGGCCGATGCCTCCTTCAGAATTCGCCGGGCCAGCCCGTTGGCGAGGTCCACGAACGCGGCATCGTTGGCGAGCGTCAGCGACTGCAGCGGCGTGTTCGACTTCACCCGGCGCGTGCAGGTGACGTTCGCATCGGGCGCGTCGAACGTCATGAGGAACGGGTAGGGGCTGGAACGCCAGAAAAATGTGTAGACGCCGCGGCGATAGTGATCTTCCGGCGTTCGCTGCTTCCAGAATTTCACAGTCTGCGTGAACTTGTAAATCCCCTCTGGCTGCTGCGGGTAAACGCCCGGACCGCCAATGCGGTCGATCAGCAGCCCGCTCGACGCGAGTGCGGAATCGCGGATTACCTCCGCCTCCAGCCGCAGGCGCAGCTGGCGCCCGACCAGTCTGTTGTACGGGTCTTTCTCGGTCAGGTCTGACCGCATGGCGGACGACTGACGATAGGTGGCGCTTGTGACAATCAGCCGGTGCAAGGCCTTGACGCTCCAGTCGTCGGCCTGGAGACAGCGGGCAAGCCAGTCGAGCAGTTCGGGGTGGGTCGGCGGGTCGCCCTGCAGTCCGAAATCGTTCTCGGTGGCGACGAGGCCGCTGCCGAAGAAGGTCTGCCAGATGCGATTGACGGTGACGCGGGCCGTGAGCGGATGATCGGGCTGGAACAGCCATTTCGAAAAATCGAGCCGCGTGAGCCGATCGCCGGAAGACCTGGGCGGCGGCAGAACGGCTGGCGTGCCCGCTGAAACCGGGGCGCCCAGACGGAGGAAATCGCCGCGGACATGGACATGGGTGGGCCGCGGCTCGGCGCGCTCGCGCATGATGAGCGTCGTTGTGATTTTCGCGGCCAGCTGCTTCTTGCGGGCGGTCAGATCATTCAGCTGCGCGATCAGCGGAATCCGCTCGACATCGCGCTTGTAAAACGCCTCCTGCAGTTCCTTGAACTGCTCCGGTTTTCGCTTGTCGGACGGCGTGGTCAGCAGCGATTTCCAGTGCTGCATTGCGGCCGTCGCTTCGGGGAATTTCGCCTCTTGCTCCAGCTGCTGAATCTCTTTCAGGAAGCTGGCTTCCCAGGCCTTCTGTCGCCCCGGGCTGTTCGCTTCAACTTCGGCGATTCGCTTTCTGACGGTCGCGATCTCGGCATCGAGCGGGGCTTCTTCCTGTGCCTGCTGATCGGTCGGCAGCTGCAGGGCCGGTTCATCGGCGCCATTGAAGACGGCGAACAGCTGATAGAACTCGCGCTGCGAAATCGGGTCGTATTTGTGATCGTGGCAGCGGGCGCAGCCGATGGTCAGCCCCAGGAAGACGCTGCCCGTGGTGCTGATGCGATCGACGACCGCCTCGACGCGAAACTGCTCGGGATCGGTCCCCCCCTCTTCGTTGACCAGCGTGTTCCGGTGAAAACCGGTGGCCACCAGCTGCTCGCGCGAAGGATGCGGCAGCATGTCGCCGGCCAGCTGCTCGATGGCGAACTGATCGAACGGCTGATCCGCATTCACCGAGCTAATGACCCAGTCGCGGTAGTTCCACATCGAACGGGCCGAGTCGATGGTGTAACCGTTGGAGTCGGCGTAGCGCGCCTGATCGAGCCAGTGCCTGCCCCATCGTTCGCCGTAGTGCGGCGACGCCAGCACGCGGTCGACCAGCTGCTCCCAGGCATCGGGCGCGGGGTCGTGGACGAACTCTGTCACGGCCTCGACGGACGGCGGCAGGCCGAGGAGGTCGAGATACAGCCGGCGGATCTGGGTGGGCCGGTCTGCTTCCGGCGAAGCCTCAAGCCCTGCTTCGCTGAGTTTCTGGAGAATGAAGCGGTCGATCGGATTCCGACACCAGCCCGCGTCATCAGCCACGTGCGGCGGCGCAATGTCCGCGATTGGTTGAAACGCCCAGTGGTCGCTGGTCACCGTTTTCGGTTTCTCGACGGCGTTTTCCGGCCCTGACGCGCCGGCGTCAATCCAGCGGCGAATCAGGTCGACTTCGGCCGGCGTGAGCGGATCCCCCTCGCCTGCGGGCGGCATTTTCGCGGCGTCTTTGCCAACCGTGATCGCGTCCACCAGCAGGCTTTCCGCGCTCCGGCCCGGGACAATCACCGCTCCGCTGTTGCCGCCGCGCTTCAGGCCGACAAACGAATCGAGCCGGAGATCCTGCTGGGAAAGATCGCCCCCGTGGCAATCGTTGCAGTGCTTGAGAAAGATCGGCTCGATGTCGCGCGTGTAGTCGGGGGCTTCGGCCGCGAGCACGGCGGCCGGCGCGCAAGAGATTGCCGCGGTGGCCAGGAAGATTCGCCGCCAGACCCCCATGCCGTTGCTCCTTCGCCGCAGACCGCTCTCGACTATGAATGGCTCGTGACCGATTCAGCATACGAAGGCGCAAGACGTGTCGGTAGGCACGAACGGTCCGGCGAGGGCCAAACCGGCGTTCCGTCGTGCATGGAGCCGGTTCGCTTGTGAACCGCCGCGTACCCGGCCGCGACACCTGCAGGACAGGCGCCCCGCGACTCACTGGCAGGTCACCCATCTGCGGGCCAACTGGAGGCCACTCCCGTTCGATCAATCGGCCGGTTATGCGCGCCGCGTTTTCTGGCGGTGAAACTTCCAGCCCGGCACAAAGAAGGCGAGCCAGCTCACGAATCCGAAGATGATCAGGCCATACTTCGGCCAGATTGCCATCGGAATCGAGGCGGCAAAAAGCGCCGCGGCCGGAAAATAGAACTCGCCCGTCAGAATGCCCGCCTTGGCGACGAAGACGCTGCCGGCAATGAGGGCCAGCACGGGAGAGAGTTGCAGAACGGGATAATGCAGCAGGTCTTCCACAGCGAACAGCATGGTCGATGCCGCCATGCTCGCGGCCCAGATGTGCGCAATCTGCCGCTCGATGAAGGTCACTGGTCCGCCGCGTCGGCGCAGGTTCCAGAAGAACAGGGCCCATGCTCCCAGGCCCACCGTCCACAGCGCGGCGTACGGCCAGCGGGCGTCCACCCCGCGCAGCTGCATCAGGTTGGTAATGATGCAGAGCAAAAACACCACCGTCGCATGCCACATCCACAGCATGCCCCAGTGCTCGAGCACTGCGACGTGGTGCGTGGGCCTGAACGCCCGCGACAGAATTTGCGTGAAGTGCGATGACCGTGCGGAAATCGCTTCCTGGTTCAGAAAGGCCTGCAGATCGTCCGCCAGGGCGTCGGCCGTGGCATACCGCAGGTCGGCCGGCTTCTGCAGCGCCTTGAGCGCGATCAGTTCCAGATCAGGATCGGCGCCGGGGTTCAGCAGCCGCGGAATGGGAGGGTCCTGTTCGAGAACCATCATCAGCGTATCGACCGGCGATGCCGACTGAAACGGCGGCCGCCCGGTGATCGTCGCGTACAGAATCGCCCCCAGGGCGTACACGTCCGTCTGCGGCGACACCTCGCCGCGGTTCCCCGCCGCCTGCTCCGGCGCCATGTAGCCGGGCGTCCCCAGGAGGTCTCCCGAGCGGGTGACGGGACCGTTGGCGGACGCGACCGGCTCTCCCTCGGCGGCGAGCCGCTTCGCCAGTCCGAAGTCAGTCACCAGCGGCCGGCCCGATGGATCGATCAGAATATTGGAAGGTTTGAGATCGCGGTGCAGAATGCCCCGCTTGTGCGCATGCGCAACGGCGCGGCAGACGGGGAGCATCAATTCCGCGGCCTCGCGAGGCGCAATGGGGCGTTCCGCCAGACGCCGGGCCAACGTGGTTCCCGGCACATGCTGCATGCTGAAGTACGGCTGCCCTTCGTGCTCGCCGACCTCGTAAATCGCGACGATGTTCGGATGCTCGAGCCGGGCGGCCGATTCCGCTTCGGCGCGAAACCTCGCCAGTTCGGCCGGGCTCGCGAACTCGCCGCGGAGAATCATCTTCACCGCAACATGCCGGCCCAGGCTCACCTGCCGGGCCTCGAAAACGACGCCCATCCCCCCGCGGCCAAGTTCCTTGCCGAGTTCATAGTCGCCAACGCGTTTGGGAACGGGCGGAGCGAAGGGGGGCTCTTCGTAGACGGAATCGAGTTCGGAGATTCCGGTCGCCAGGTCTTCCGTCAAAAGCAATGTCGTCCAGAGTTCGCGGATGTCGTCGGCGTATGCGGGAAACTCGGCGACAGCGTCGTCGATCGACACTTTGCCGCCGGAGCGCAGCCGCTGCGTGAGTTCTTCAAAAATCAGCGCGAGCTGTTCGTCCGACCGGGTCGTCATGTTGACTGGTGCAGTGCTGGTGTGAGGCGGCGGTCACGCGATCCGAGGGGCTTCCGGATCGAGCCGCTGCATGACGGCCATCGAACCGCGGGATCAGCCAGAACCTTAACCTCTGACGGCGGGGCCGTCGTGCGTGGTTGGGGGCGTGGGTTGGGGGGGGGAGAAAGAATCCCGGCTTCCGGTAACGGAGCTTTGACGGACGTTTGAAGCCAGAGTCTGTGGGTGGGGATAGAAGCCGGGATTCGACGGTGGATCACTTCTCATCGAGCCGCACGTTTCGCAGGCGCAGAGAATTGGCGATCACGGAAACGGAGCTGAGGCTCATCGCGGCGGCGGCGACCATGGGGGACAGCAACAGGCCGAAGACGGGATACAGGATGCCGGCCGCGACCGGCACGCCAAGCACGTTGTAGATGAACGCGAAGAACAGGTTCTGGCGGATGTTCCGCATGACGGCGCGACTGAGCCGTACGGCCCGGGCGATGCCCCGCAGGTCCCCCTTCACCAGCGTGATGCCGGCACTCTCGATGGCGACGTCGGTGCCGGTTCCCATGGCGATGCCGACATCGGCCGCCGCGAGGGCGGGGGCATCGTTGACGCCATCGCCGGCCATCGCGACGACCGCCCCGGAATGTTTCAACGACTCGACGAAGCGCTGCTTGTCGTCCGGGCGTACGCCCGCGTGAAATTCATCGATGCCGAGCGAACTGGCCACCGCCCGCGCGGTGTGCTCGTGGTCGCCGGTGAGCATGACGACCCGCAGCCCCTGGGCGTGCAGGTCGCGAAGCGCTTCCGCGGTGGTCGACTTGATGGGATCGGCCACGGCCACCAGGCCGGCCAGTTGTCCATCAATGGCAACGAACATGGCGGTCTGCCCGCGTTCCTGGAGCGGGCGGGCGCGTGGTTCCGCATCATTGAGGTTCCGGACGCCGCGTTCCCGCATCAGGACGAGCGTGCCGATCAGCAAGGCGTGAGAATCGACACGGCCCTGCAGACCGCCGCCGGTGATCGATTCGAACTCCTCGACTCTGGACAGGTTGAGCTGACGACTTTTCGCGCCTTCCACAATGGCCCGGGCCAGCGGGTGTTCGCTCGATTGCTCGAGCGATGCGGCAAGGCGCAGGACTTCGGAGTCAGGCCGCGACTCGAATGCGGTCACTTCCACAAGCCTGGGCCGGCCTTCGGTGAGCGTGCCGGTTTTGTCGACGACGAGCGTCGCGACGCGGTGGAGGTGCTCCAGCGATTCGGCGCTCTTGATGAGGATGCCTTCGCGGGCTCCGCGCCCCACGCCGACCATGATGGACATTGGCGTTGCCAGGCCCAGCGCACAGGGGCAGGCGATGATGAGCACGGCCACCGCGTTGACGAGGGCATAGGCGAAGCGCGGTTCGGGCCCCCAGATGGCCCAGGCAATGAATGCGAGAACAGCGACCGCGACGACGATCGGGACGAAATAGCCCGCCACGGCATCGGCGACGCGCTGAATGGGCGCCCGGCTGCGGCGGGCCTGCGCCACCATCTGCACAATGCGGGACAGCAGAGTGTCGCTGCCCACGCTTTCGGCCCGCATGAGAAATGAGCCTGTGGCATTGATGGCGCCGCCGATGACGTTGTCATCCACAGCCTTCTCGACGGGCGTCGATTCGCCCGTGAGCATCGATTCATCAACCGCGCTGCGGCCTTCGATGACGACGCCATCGACGGGGATTTTCTCGCCCGGCCGGACGCGCAGCAGGTCGCCTGCCTGAACACGGTCGAGGGGCACATCCTGCTCTTCGCCGTTCGTGACGAGATGGGCGGTCGTCGGCGCGAGCGACATGAGTTCGCGGAGAGCGCTGCCGGTCTGCTGACGGGCGCGGAGTTCAAGCAACTGGCCGAGAAGAACCAGAGTGGTGATGACGGCCGCCGCCTCGAAGTACAGCTCCACCACGCCGTGCATTTTGAAGGAGTCGGGGAACGCGGAGGGGAACAGCAGGGCGGCGAGGCTGTAGAGGTAGGCCGCTCCGGTTCCGATCGCGATGAGGGTGAACATGTTCAGGCGACCCGTGAGGAGCGAACGTGCGCCGCGCGCGAGAAACGGCCAGCCACCCCACAGGACGACAGGTGTCGCGAGGAAAAACTGCAGCCACTGGTTCTGCGCTGTGGGGAGCCAGCGATGGAGGTCGAGGCCCGCCATCGGGGCCATGGCGATGAGGAACAATGGCAGGGTCAGGGCAGCTGAGACCCAGAACCGCCGCGACATCGAGCGCCGTTCGTGATCGTCTTCGTCGTCATCGATGGTCGCCTCGGCCCGTTCGAGCGCCATGCCGCAAACCGGGCAATCTCCGGGGTGATCGCTTTCCACACCCGGACACATCGGGCAGAACCAGGCCTTGGTTGGTCTGGATGTGTTCGCCGCATGGCCGGCTCCGCAGCAGGCGTGTCCCGCGGTGGATTCGCCGAGGAAGACGCGCCGGCAGTGTTCGCTGCAGAAGTATTCAGTCTGGCCGTTCTTCTCCGCCTTGAGGGCCGTGGCGGGATCGACCGTCATGTGGCAGATGGGGTCGATCGCCTTGCCGGCGGGGGTCGGTGAGTCGATGACCTGGAATTCGTGGAGAAAATCCTGCATGGGTGAATTCTACCGTGCGTGGGGCGCTGGGGGTGACGAGAGGCGATGCATCGCCTGCTTTTCGCCTTGCAGCAGTAGTGCCCTTATGTGCACTACCCATCATGACCGCCTCCAAGCCCCTGCTGACGGCCCTCGCCCGGGAACTGGAACGCCGATCGGTTCGGCGTTCCGCCTTCCCCGGGGGCTTTTCCACAGGCTGCCGGGCGCTCGATGACCTGTTGCCGGGGAAGGCGCTGCAGACCGGTGGACTCGTGGAATGGCTGGCGGAACGTGGTGAAGGAGCGTTGACGCTCGCCCTGCTCGCGGCGGCGGGTTACGAACAGCGCGTCTGCATCGGGAAATGGCGCCTTGGCCATGCCCGCCCGGGACACACCCCGCTGGCCCACGGATTCACCCACTTCTACGGCCATGACAATGGCGCAATCGATTACTTCGCCCACGCCCACAATGACGCCCCCGCGGAATCGCGCGACCTCGCCTCGCAACATCCCGACGTCGTACAGCGGCTGTCGTCGCTGCTCCGCGACTTCGGAACGTGGCAATCGCCAGGCGTCGGGCCTTACGACGAAGGCCGGCAGGGTTTCACGCCGCCCAGGGACTGGAACCTGCACCGCAGGAACTGATTGCCACCCCGGCGCAGCACGGGTGTTTCGCGGTCAGTATTCGTTGGCGGCCGATTCTCCCGACGAGACCGACGCGGCGGACGACTTCATGACCGCCTGACGGATCTGCCGGCCATCGGCCTCGGTTTTGAGCTTCTCGATGGCGGTCGCCAGCGTCATGAATCCCAGGTCGCCGCTGATGCGGTCGCGGACGCTGACCCCGCCGTTGGCCTGGTCCTTGGGACCGACGACCAGCATGTAAGGGACGAGTTCCAGCTGGGCGTCGCGAATCTTCTTGTTGACGTTGGCGCTGCGGTGATCGACGGTGACCCGCAGGCCTTCGAGACGCAGCTTGGCCGCGACTTCTTCGGCGTAGGGGAGCATGCCGTCGTTGAGGCCGAGGACGCGAACCTGCTCCGGGGCCAGCCACAACGGGAACGCGGCGGCAAAGTGCTCGATCAGCATGCCGCAGAACCGTTCCATCGAGCCAAACGGCGCACGGTGGATCATGACCGGCTGATGCGCTGCGTTGTCGGCCCCGATGTATTCGAGATTGAACCGCGCCGGCAGGTTGTAATCGAGTTGCACCGTTCCCAGCTGCCATTCGCGGCCGAGACAATCGCTGACCATGAAGTCGGCCTTGGGGCCATAAAACGCAGCGTCCCCTTCCGACTGAATGAAGTTCAGGTTCGAATCTTCGAGCACGCGCTGCAGCTGTGCCTCGGCGTTGTTCCAGAGTTCATCCGAGCCGACATACTTGTCCGACTTCGGATCGCGCTTGGAAAGCTGGACCCGATAGTCTTCAAGGCCGACGCTCTGCAGCACGAACTTCACGAGGTCGAGCGTATTCTTGAACTCCGCCTCGACCTGGTCGGGGGTGACGAACAGGTGCGCGTCGTCCTGGGTCAGCCCGCGAACGCGAAGCATGCCGTTCAGTTCACCAGACTGCTCGTGCCGGTACACTGTGCCGAACTCGGCGAGTCGGACGGGCAGGTCTTTATAACTCCTCGGCGCCGCCTTGAAGACCTGCACATGGTGCGGGCAGTTCATCGGCTTCAAAAGATACCGCTCCTGCGTCTGCTCCCACTTCCGGAGATAGGCGGCCCGGTCGGCCGCGCTGGCCGCCTGCGGATAATCGTGAAACTGACAGCCCAGCGACGCCGCAGCCGCCAGGAAATCCCGTTCGGTCTTCTCACTCAGCTGCGCCTCCAGCAGTCGGCTCTTCCAGTAATCGACAAGCTGGCCGGCCGGATGACCAAACAGGGGAGGAAACTGCGACTCGCGGTAATACGGAAAGTGGCCGCTGGTTTCGTACATCTCGACCCGACCGACATGCGGCGAGTAGACCGGCTGATAGCCGCGGCGGATCAGCTCCTTCTTGATGAACTCTTCAAGCAGGGCGCGAACGGTGGCGCCTTTGGGCAGCCACAGGCACAGGCCCTGGCCGACGTCGTTGGAGATGGTGAACAGCTGATGCTGCTTGCCCAGCACGCGGTGGTCGCGGCGCTTGGCTTCCTCGATCTGGTTCAGGTAGGCGTCGAGGTCTTTCTGACTGAAGAACGCGGTGCCATACAACCGCTGCAGGCCGCGGTTATTGGCGTCCCCTTTCCAGTACGACCCCGCGACGCTGAGCAGCTTGAACGCCTTGATCCGCCCCGCGTCGGGAATGTGCGGGCCGCGGCAGAGATCGACGAACTCCCCCTGCCGGTAAAAGCTCAGGCTGCCATGATCGGCCAGCCCGGTGTTGATGTGTTCGACCTTCAGGTCCTGCTTGAGGTCTCCGCAGAACTTCAGCGATTCATCGCGCGACATGTGGAACCGCTCGAAGGGTTCCGCCTCGTTGATGATGGCCGCCATTTCGGCTTCGATTTTCGGGAAGTCTTCTTCGCTGATTTTGTGCTTGAGATCGAAGTCGTAATAGAACCCATTCCCGGTGGTCGGCCCGAACGCGAGGCTGACGCCGTCGTACAGGCGCATCACCGCGCGGGCCATGATGTGCGCGCACGAATGCCGCAGCACCCCCAGGGCCTCAGGGTTCTTGTCCGTCAGAATTCGCATCGGGATCGGCGACGACGTCGACGCTTCGGACAGGGGCCGGGCGGCATCGACGATCGTCCCCTCGACCTCGGCCGCAATCGTGGCGTTGGCTAGCCGCTCGCCGATGGAGCGGGCGACATCCAGGGCGGAGGCCGATTCGGGATAGTCTTTGACGGAGCCGTCAGGCAGTTGAACGCTGGGCATATGCAAGCAGACGCAAGAAGCCGCCGGGAGGTTCGAGAGATCGCCGGTCGGACTGGTGAAACCCCAGGCCACGGCCGCCGATACGAGGGGCGACGCCAGCATGGCGGGGACACGCGCCGTTTCTAGCGGACGGGAACAAGCTGGGGAAGTGCTCTCGGCGACGATGCCCGCCGCGGCCTGCGTCGCCTTTGTTCCAGTCGCATCGTGCGCCGGACACTCCCTACAATCGGGCGTCGACCTTCACTTCTCGCTTTCATCGCGGCGTCATGACCTGGCTGCATCCGGCACTCCTGTTCGGCCTCGGCCTCGTCGCCATCCCAGTGCTGCTGCATTTCCTGATGCGGCAGAAACCGAAGAAACTGGTCTTTCCCGCGCTCCGGCTGGTACAGCAGCAGCGTCGCTCGAATGCCAAACGCTTTCGATTGCGGCACCTGTGGCTGCTGCTGCTGCGCATGGCCGCGCTGGCCGCCATTGTGTTCGCCATCGCCCGTCCCACGCTGCCCGCCGCCAACTACGGCCTGAATCTGCGGGAAGCCCTGACCGTCGCTGGAGTCATCCTGGCCGGGGTGGCGGCGTACTACGCGGTGCTCGCCCGCTGGCGATCGCAGTCGATTCCCCGTCATGAACTTGGCCTCAAGCGGGCCAAACTCCGCGGCTGGGCGACCGGGCTGACAATCCTCTCCGCGGCGTTTCTCGCCGGTTGCCCGTATCAGCAACGGGTCGCGGCGGAAATCACCGCTCCCGCTCCCTCCGGGCAGTTTGATCTCCCCGTTGCGGCCGTTTTTCTCTTCGACAACAGCCTCAGCCTCGAATACACGCAGGAGGGAAAAACCCGCCTCGCGGTCGCGCGGCAGCTCGCGAAAGATCACCTCCGCGACTTCCCGGCCGGAAGCCGGGTCGCCATCGCCGAGTCTTCCAACGATACCCCGATCATCTTCCAGGCCTCTCTCAGCGCGGCCCAGTCCCGCATTGATGCCATTGAGACGTCGGCCGTCAGCATTCCCCTGAACGACCGCATTGTCGCCGGCGCGGCATTGCAGCGCGACGATCGAGCCCGGATTTCGGCGGAAGGAGGCGGCGCCAGTCTCGACCGCTTTGTCCGGCGGATTTATGTCTTCACCGATCTCGCCGCCTCCGCCTGGCGCCTGGGGGAATCGACGGCCGTGACCCGCAGTCTGGAAGAGCAGCCGGGGCTCTCCCTGCAGATTGTCGATGTCGGGGAACTGCAACCCCGCAATACGGCCATCGGCCCGGTCACGCTGTCCTCGGAAATCATCACCCGCGACCTGCCGCTGATGGTCTCCGCCGAAATCAGCTGCACGGGCGAATCGGGCGAGCGGAAAGCGGTGCTGTCGCTGCTGGGGGCTGGCGGACAATTCATTCCGCGCGACTCACAGATCCGCACGCTCGAGCAGGGAATTCCGCAGCGCTTCGACTTCGCCCTGCTCACCGGGCTGGCAGGGCCGGTCGTGCATGGAGAAATCCGCCTGCAGTCGACCGATCCCCTCGAATTTGACGATGTCCGGCACTTCACAGCCGTCATCGGCGCCGCGCCGAAAGTGCTGCTCGTGGCCCCGAGCCTCCGGGAAACGACAGAGACCGAAACCGCGCTCAGCCTCGTCGGCTTCGAGCCCGCCATCATCACTCCGCAGCAGCTGAATACGGCCGATGTCTCGAAGTATCAGGTGATCTACCTGCTGAACGTGCCCGATGTCACCGACGAAGTCTGGAACAAGCTCGAGGCCTTCGTCAAAGCCGGGGGCGGACTGGCGGTCGTGCTGGGAAGCGACCAGATCAGCCCGACGAAATACAACCGCGCCGCCGCCCAGCAGATCCTCCCGGCGCGGCTCGACACGTGGCAGTCGGCCGGCGACTACAAGCTCTCGATCGATCGGCGCGAGCACCCGGTCTTCTGGAAGTTTCGCCAGTTTGAAGACAGCGAAGGGTTCTCCGCCTTCCAGAGCGACAACAACATCTACCGCTTCTGGAAACTGACCGACCGCGCGGGGGACTCCTCCGTCGCGGCATCATTCACCGATCCCGACCGCTCGCCCGCCATCATTGATCGTCCGCATGGACTGGGCCGCACGGTGATGTTCGCGACATCAATGCATCTGGCGGAAACAAACGCCGCCCGCTGGAACGATCTGCCAAGTCCCAACAAGCCGGTCTGGCAGTGGCTGGCGTTTGTCGAGCAGATGACAGGGCACCTCGCGCGGGCGACCGACTGGCGGTTCAACGTCCTGGCGGGAGAGACGGTTACGCTGCCGATGCCTCCCGTCGCCGAAGACCGCGAATTCCTGCTGCAGCGTCCTTCGATCGCCCAGAGCCGCATCACGCAGAAGGCGCAGACCTCGATCCTGTCCACGTCCGAAACCCGCGAACTCGGGCATTACGACGTCACGCCGCCCGGAGGCGTGCCGATCATCGGCTTCAGCGTGAATGCAGACCCCGCCGAAAGCCAGCTGACCCGGGCCACCCCCGAGCAGCTGGAACAGCTGCTGGGCAAAGGCCGCTTTCAGGTGGCCCGCACGCTGGAAGAGATCAAGGCCGACGTCAACGCCAGTCAACTCGGCAAGGAAGTCTTCCCGATCATCCTGCTGCTCGCGATCCTGGCATTCTGCGGCGAGCACTTTGTCGCGAACTGGTTCTACGAGGCCGACAACGACCGCACGGCCCCCCCGGCAAAGCCTTCAGGGCCGGCACGTCGTCCCACGCCCCCTGCTCCCGAACCGGCGGCGGCCTCCGCATGAAGGGCCCGGCCGGTTGCGGCGCTTAATCGGCCCGCCAGCCCTCGGGGCTTTTCAGCGGCGGCAGCGGGTAGTCCTTCACCCGTTGACCGTGTTCATCGCGTGGAAAGTTCTTCAGCAGAATCGGAACCAGCTGCTCAAGACATTGCCGCAGGACTTCCGCGTGAATTCCGGTCGACTCGATGTCCCTTATCAGTTCCTTCGGGTAGTAGTTCAGCACCGGCAGCGATTCCTGGCGATACACCTCAAACCGCCGCCGGGTCACCGACTCGCTCGCGTCGTCGGGGCGGTTTTCAAGCACAGCCCGCCGGCGAATCCGGTCGATCATGGCCTCTTCGTCATGGCACATCAGGTGAATGACGAGCTTCACATCGCAGATCTCTTTCAGCATCTCGCACTGGGCGATGTTGCGCGGAATGCCGTCCAGCAGCAGCAGATGCTCGCGCGGCCGAAACCGTTCGGCCGCCCGCTGGCCTTCCAGCCAGTTCCGGAAGATCCGCATCGTGACATCATCGGGGGCCAGTTCGCCGCGAGCGCTGTATTCGCGGACGACCCGTCCTTCTTCCGACTTCGCATCCAGCTTGCGGAAAATCACGCCGCTGGACAGGTGAAAGAACCCCGGGATGCGGGAGAGGATTTCCCCCTGAGTTCCCTTGCCGGCGCCGGGCACGCCGAAGACCAGAGCAGCGGGGTAAGGCTTCAGTGATGTTTTCGCCATGATGCGTTCCGGGGAATCGCCGGGCTGCAGAAGGGCAGGCCACCTGCATGAAGCACTCTGGGGCTGCGTTCCGGCCGACGCAGCCAATAAAAACAGCCGCACAAGGCGGCTGCAGGAGTTTCGATGTCTCGCGTCGGCCATCGCCGACACGATCTGTCGCCGTCGGCCGCAACTTGGACAGGCGTTACCGCGACATGAAGGCCACGACCGAGCCGACGTCCACACGGATGCTGACATCGTCGATCGTCGGCAGCGTGGTGACGATCGCCTTCATTTCATCGGAATCGACAGACACCCAGCTGACATCTTCGCCAGCCCGGCTCGACATCCGCTCGCGGTAGATTTCCTTGAGGTTCGGACGGTTGCGGAGCGTGATGACATCGCCCGGCCGGACCGAGTACGACGGACGCGTGACCGTTTTGCCGTTCACCTGAAAATGGGCGTGCACAACGCCCTGGCGAGCCTGCGGGCGGGTCTGGGCGAAGCCGGCCCGACGAATCACGTTGTCGAGCCGACGCTCGCAAAGCACCATCAGGGCGGCTGACGTGTTGCCCTTCGTCCGCTTGGCGATGGCGAAGTACCGACGCAGCTGCGTTTCGCGCAGGCCGTAAAAGTACTTAATCTTCTGCTTCTCGGTCAGGGCGAGGCCGTAGTTCGAGACCTTCCGCCGCCGCTGGGACATGCCCGGCGGGTATTCCTTCTTCTCCGCCGCGCGAATCGCGCCGGCGTTTTCGAAGACCATGAAGCCGAGGCGGCGATTGATTCGGGCCTTGGGACCGGTGTAACGACCCATTCCTCACTGTCCTTCTGAATTGTGCGCCACTGGCCTGGCCAGCATGGCGCTGTCTGGTCTCTTCCCGATCGGGCTGGCCGATCGCACTCCTGTCACAATCCGCCGGATGGAATCACACCGGCTTGTTCGCAGCGGCCAGACGGGGACTGGCCAACCCGGCAGGGGGTTGGCCAACCTCGAATCGGCATCGCCGGCGGCAACCGCTCACGCGGCCTGAATCACTTCGCCGACTTCTCGGCCGGCTGCTGCTCGACAATCTTCAGCCCGGGAACCGAAATCCCGGTCACTTCCACGACGGTGTGCTTCTGGCGGTGACCCGTGTGCCGACGCGAATTGTGACGCCGGCGAATCTTCTGGATCTCCAGCTTGGGCCCCTTGAAGATCGCCTCGACCACCTTCGCCGACACCGTGGCGCCCGAAATCGCCGGAGCCCCGAACACGCTTTCGCCGCCGCCGTTCGCCAGCAGCACCTTCTCGAACGTCAGCGAATCGCCGGCATTCACGCCTTCACGCAGATCGATCTGCACCTTGTCGCCTTCGGCAACGCGGTACTGACGACCACCATCTTCGAGAACTGCAAACACGCTCGACACGACTTCGTCCTCTATGAACACCGCCGCTGCGGACACCCAACTTGGGAACGCAGACTGCCCGTCGACGATACAAGACGCCAGCCGAACACAACTTCCGGCCGGACCGAAAACGGAACGCGAAAATCTAACGACTTACCGCCGGGAATACGAGTCTCCAGTCGGCAGAATCGCAACTTCCCCGCCGATTTCGTTCAAACACTTCACGCTCAGGTGCTCGGGGCTGACGTGCAGCCCCATCTGGATCGTCACCGTCACGTTGTACTCTTCTTCTAACTTCGTAATCGCACGGCGTTTACGATTAATCAGGTAGTCGGCAACCCGCTGTTCCACCTCCAGAATCACCCGCCGCACGTCCGGGTGGCTGGCGTGCGTCATCAGCGTTCGCATCACCTCGATGGCCATGCTTTCCGCCGTTTTCACCTGTCCCACGCCCCGGCAGCAGGGGCAATCTTCATAAACACTGCGACGCAGCGACGGCCGAATTCGCTGCCGGGTCATTTCGATCAGGCCAAACGGGCTGATTCGCAGCACTTTCGTCCGGGCGCGGTCGCGTTCCACGCATTCCCGCAGCCTCCGTTCGACCCCGCGGCGATGCCGCTCATCCCGCATGTCGATGAAGTCGTTGACGATCACCCCGCCCAGGTCCCGGAGGCGAATCTGCCTCGCGATTTCCTCCGCCGCGTTCAGGTTCACCTTGTAGGCGTTCACTTCCGCGTTGTCGTCCATCCGGAAGCTGCCGCTGTTGACGTCGATCGCCACCAGCGCTTCGGTCTGGTCAATCACCAGCGAGCCGCCCCCTTCCAGCGGCACGCGCCGGCTGTGAATTTTCTCGATTTCCTTTTCGATGTTGTACTTGTGGAAGATCGGCTCCTTGCCGTCGTAGAAGCGGATGCGGTCGACCGCCTTGGGCAGCACGGCCTGCATGAAGTCGCGCGCCCGCTCCATCGCCTCGTGTTCGTCGATCCAGATGGTCTCGATGTCGGACGTGTAGATGTCCCGGATCGTCCGGGTGATCATGTCCGTCTCCTTGTAGATGTCAGTGGGCGACTGCGCCTTCTTGATCCGCGCCACCAGATTGCCCCACAGCCGCACGAGGAAGCTCAGGTCCCGCTGCAGATCTTCCGGCGTCCGGTCGACGCCCGCCGTGCGGACGATGAACCCCAGCCCTTCCGGCGGCTGAATGTCGCGCAGCGCCCGCCGCAGCTTGCGGCGGACATCGTCGTCTTCGATTTTGCGGCTCACACCCACCCGCTGCAGGCCGGGCATCAGCACCAGATACCGGCCCGGAATGCTGATGTACGTCGAGAGCGTCGGCCCCTTGGTGCCGATCCCTTCCTTGATGACCTGCACCAGCACTTCGCTGCCACGCTGGAAGATGTCCTGAATCTGCGGCTTGTTGCGGGCGCTGCGCTCGTTGAACTTCGGGCTGTTCCGCATCTCGGCCTCTTCAGCCGTCACGAGATGCTTGTAGTACTGGAACTCCACGTCGCTGACATGCAGAAACCCGTTGCGCCCCACGCCGAAATCGACGAACACCGCCTGGATCGACGGCTCGATATTGACGACCCGGCCCTTGTAGATGTTCCCGACCAGATTCTCGGCCGAAGTCCGTTCGACGTACAATTCTTCGAGAACTCCGTCCTCAACGATCGCGATGCGGCTCTCTTCGGGCTGCAGCACGTTGATCAGCATTTCCTTCTTCATTGTTCGCCTTTGTCAGGTGGAAGTGGCGAACAAAGTGCCTGCCATGCCGGGCCGGCGTCCTGGGGTTTCGCAACAGGCGAAACGGCCACGACGGCGACGGAGACTCACGCCGAGCCGGTTCCGAAACCTGGCGGAACCCGGTTGGGGTGATGGCGGATCGGCCGAAGCTCAGTCGCCGCTCCAGCGCCGCCGGGGCGACGCGAGACTGGGCGAACAGATCAGAGACCTCGTCGCTGCAGGCTGGAGAAGCGGCCGCAGCTGGTCGGGAGTCAATCGGCAGGTGCGCATCATCACCGTCGGCGGCCAGGGCGGCCGTAAGCTCTCGGACGGTTGTGGTCAGCAGCAGCACTCTGTTCTCAAACGGAACGTGTTTCTAGTGTTCGAGTTTCGTCCCATCTGGCCGGGTCGCGTGCGACCTCGTCCACCGGTGACGGACACTCAAACCGGGCCCCGTGACCCGCGGCGCTTACACCGCGGCATCCGGGCTGAACTTCTTCAATTCGCCTCGCAGGTACGACTCGATGTCACGCGCAATTTCAAAGTCGGCGACACGGGTCGCAATCTCTTCCGCCTGACTGATCGTCATGTTGCGGACGAGGTCCTTGAGCACCGGGACCGCCTGCGGGGTCACACTGAGGTGCCGGAGGCCCATCCCGATCAGCAAGGGGACAAACTTGATGTCCGAACTCATCTGGCCGCAGACGGTCACGGGAATCCGGGCGTCTGCCGCGGCCGTCACCACCATGCGGATCAGCTTCAGGATCGCTGGATCCGCCGTGTTGTAGTACTTCGCGACCGCTGGATCCGAGCGGTCGGCCGCGAGAGTGTACTGAATGAGATCGTTCGTGCCGATGGAGAAAAAGTCGACTTCCCTCGCAAATTCCTCCGCCCGGATCGCCGCCGCAGGAACCTCGACCATCATCCCGACCGGCACATCCCGGCGGAACGGAATCCCCTGGTCTTCCAGATCTTCCACCACGTCCCGCAGCAGCATGCGGGCCTGACGCAGCTCCGTCAGCGACGCCACCAGCGGGAACATGACCCGCACGTCCCCTTCCACCGCCGCCCGCAGGATCGCCCGGAGCTGAGTCCGGAACAGTTTCAGGTCGGCCAGGCACACACGGATGCTCCGCAGGCCCAGCTCCGGGTTGGTCGCGTCGGAAAACACGTCCTTCATCATGCCCGGCACTTTGTCGGCGCCGAGATCGAGCGTCCGGATGACGACCGGGCGGTCGCCCATCGTGCGAATCACCTGGCAATACGCCTGGAAGTGCTCGTCTTCCGTCCGTTCGGCGTTCGATTCCATGTACAGGAACTCCGTCCGATACAGCCCAATGCCGTCGGCCCCGAGTTCCAGGCAGTGCTCCGCTTCCTCGGGAAACTCGATGTTGCCCGAAATGTGGATGCGCACTCCATCTTTGGTGATCGCCTCGCCGACCCCCTGCGACCTCAGCTTCGCCCGCTTGGTGGTCGCCTCCTGTTCGGCCTCCCGATACTCGGCGAGCGTCGCCTCGTCGGGCTCGATAATCACTTCGCCCTGGTTTCCGTCGACGATCACCATTTCGCCGCCGGAAACTTCGTTCAGGAACGCTCCGATTCCGACGATGGCCGGAATTTCGAGCGCCCCCGCGAGAATCGCCGTATGACTTGTGTGGCCGCCGACTTCCGTCGCAAAGGCCTGCACGAAATTGCGGTTCAGACTGGCCGTTTCGCTGGGCGTCAGGTTGTGGGCCAGCACGATCACCGACTGATTGATGTGCTCGAGCTCGCCGCGCCGTTCCCCCAGCAGATGCCGCGTGAGATTGCGCTCGAGGTCAAGCAGGTCGTGGACCCGCTCGGCGAGGTATTTGTTGCCGAGGTTCTGCAGTTGTCGGGCGTAGCGCTTCAGCACGAAACTGGACGCATATTCCGGCGAATAGTGACGATTGCTGACCAGCCCCTCGATCTCGCCGACGAGTTTGGGATCGCGCAGCAGCTGCAGATGCGCGGCGAAGATGCCGCTGTACTGCTCTCCCAGATGTTCGCGCGCCAGTTGCTCGTTGTGTTCGATCTCGTCGCACGCGGCCTGCATCGCAACGCGCAGCCGATCGACTTCGGAATCGACCGCATCCACGCTGACGAAGCGCTGTGGAATGCGGAACACATCCGCCCCGAGCACCAGCGCCGGGCCGATCGCGATTCCCGGCGATACGGCGATGCCTCGTTTAACAAGCATGTCTGGGGGCTGCGAAGAACGTCGCCGGTGGAGGGAACCTGTTACCGCTCCGGCTCCTGGGCGATCAACTGCTCCACTCCCTCGATCAGGCTTTCCGCCTGCCGGCCGCGGGCTTCCAAAACCAGCATCGTCCCTTGGGTTGCGTTCAACTGCAACAGGTCCAGCATCGATTTCGCGTCGGCGATGAACTCATCACGGGTGATTGTGACGGGGCCGTCGAATGCGCAAGCCAGGCGGTTGATCTGCGACAGGGGGCGGATATGGAGCCCATCCTGCAGCAGAACCACGACCTCGCGGCGAATGACGACGTCATCACTCATAACTTCCAGAATCCGCACAGCTTCTGACCGGAGGCGTGTGAGCACGCAGCCTCCCGGCCGGACTTTTCCAGACTTCCCGGGCCCGCCAGCTGGCGGTCGCGAGCAGTGCACGAACCGCATCAGCAGGGGCTCGCGCCCCTTTTCAGGCGTGGGAATCGACTTCCTTCAGCAGGTCGACGATCGCCTCACGAGTTTTCGATTGCCGCAGGAACCGACAGAAATCGTCGCTCTTGAGGTGCCGGGTGATCGTTTCCAGGCCGCGGAGGTGGTCCCCGGGCCGATCCGGCGGGGAGACCAGGAGGAACAGGATGTAGACGTCTTCGCCATCGAGGCTTGAGAAGTCCAGTCCCTGGGCCGAAATGGCGACTGTGGCGATCAGCGAGCCGACCGACGCATGTTTGGTGTGCGGAACCGCAACTCCCCGGCCAATGCCGGTCGAGCCGAGTTCTTCGCGTTTCATGATGGCGCCGACGATGGTCGCCTCATGTTCGCCCGTCACATGGCCGGTCTGCACCAGGCTCGCCACCATTTCGCGGATGGCTTCGTCCTTGGTGCTCGCCTTGAGCTCCGGGATGACCGCATCCGACACAATGAAATCGCTCAGCTTCATTCCTCACTCCCGGGAAAGCGGACGCCCGTTAATTCGGGGCCGGCCGCCTGGACACAATTCGGCGGCGATGACTGCCAACAGGGAAGGCCGCTCAAACTGCCACTGGAAAAACAACGGATCGTAAGGCCGCCGCCCGTGGCGACGCAACCTGCAAACCGCACACTGCGGGTTCACCCCGGTCGCCCGGGGAGCCAAGAACGCCCGCGCCGTCGATTCAGACCGTTTTCAGAGGCCTAGTCCGACGGCTCCGCGTCGCCCGCGAGCTGGCCCAGCGGCCGGTCGCGGCGGTGATCCTGCACCTTTTCCTTATATTTCTTGATCTGCTGCTCCATCCGGTGGAGCGCCTGGTCGAACGAGATCTGGCCGTCCGGGCCTTCCCCGTGGGCCACAAAATTGTGCTTGTGCTCGGCGTCGACGAGGATCTCGCACTTGACGATGTCCGACGCGAGGTCGAACGCGAGGGTGATCGCCGTGACGCGCTCGAAATACGTCAGGAGCTTTTCGGCTTTGCGCACGACCGCTTCCTGGACTTCGGGCCGCAGACTTCCATGTCGACAAGCGATCTGAACTTGCACTGAACCCCTTCCCGGAATTTCGACGCGTAACACTGGTGCAGAAACGAATCCGCGATTCTAACTGGACGGACGCGGGGGTCAATTCAGCCCGGAATTCGCATTCCGGCTGGGGTGTCGGAAGATTCTTCTGTTTTGTGGTCTCGCCCGCAACGGGAGGGCGAAGC